>MDTD01004505.1_pt1 | contig 10099 bp, 7 predicted proteins | sample 811221 | NCBI WGS metagenome assembly MDTD01 (sample SAMN05326646, study PRJNA326480) | marine metagenome | isolation source: seawater | place: Pacific Ocean: South West | collected 2011
CTCTAACCAACTGAGCTACACCCCCATTATTTAATGGTGGGCGGTAAAGGACTCGAACCTATGACCCTCTCGGTGTAAACGAGATGCTCTACCAACTGAGCTAACCGCCCCTATTAAATAAAATCGAGATATACAATAAAAACTTTATAAAGTAAAAAAGTATTTAAATTGTAGTGTAATTTTTAAAAATAGCAGTATTATTGATTTTAAATGATTTTAACTTGTAATTCATGCAATAAAAAGTTTGTAGTACCGGATCAAGCTATTACTTCATCTGGGAGAATGGTTCAATGTGGCTCATGTGGAAATAAATGGAGACAGTTTCCAATAAATCAAAATAAAAAAAAACAACCCCTCTCAAAACCAAAAAAAATAGTACCAAGAGCAAGCACTCAAGAAATTCCAAAATCAAGAAAAATCAAAAAAAATACTTTAAAAAAACAAAGAGAAATAAGCTTGTACTCTCCAGAATATTTGGCTAAGAAACATGGCATCAAACTTGATGATGTAAAAACAAAAAAAACAGTATCGACTATAAATAAAAAAGAGAACGTGTCTTTTGGGTTTTATAACACTCTGATCTTATTTATTTTTATAGCAATCTCTCTTTCACGAATTTTATACTTTGCTCAAGATTTTATAATAACTATTTTTCCAATCTCTGAATTTTATTTAAATTATTTCTTTGAAAATATAAGAAATATTTTTGAAATTTGGAAAAATTTAATTACTTATTAGACTCAAGATCTTTAATATTAATTATATTATCTGAGAGATTAATATTATTTTTTTTGATATCTTCAAAGAAATTCCAAGCTAAGACAATTAAAGTATTATTTTTATCTTTTATTTTAGATTTATTTTTTATAGGTATTTTTACTCCTGGTATAAACTTATCATGTTTTAACTTATTATCTTCTATAATAAAATTTATTTCTTTAGAAATACCAAAAAAATTCAAAGCAGTCGTAGCTTTTGCGGGTGCCCCATAACCAATAATTACTTTATTTTTATCTTTTAATTTTTTGATATTTCTTCTTACATTATCTCTAATTTTATAAATCTTTTCACCAAAATTTTTGTAAGTTTCAAATTTTTTTATACCAAAGTTTTCCTCTTCTTTTAACATTCGTTTTACACTAGTTTCAATTTTTACTTTTTTATCCTTTTTAATATAAATTCTAAGAGAGCCTCCGTGGGTGTCGACACGCTCTGATTTAAATATTTTTGCATCAAATTGTTTAAAAAAATTTACTAAAGATGTTAATGACCAATAATTATAATGTTCATGGTATATATTATCAAATGTCAGATCTTTTAAAGTATTCATTAAGTATTGAACTTCTATAATAATAGTTCCTTTTTTACTTAAAATTTTCAACATACATTCAGCCATTTCTTTCAATTTGTCTGAATGAGCAAAGACGTTAGATGCTAAAATTAAATCTGCATTTTTTTTTATTTTCTTTAAGTTTTTTTTCTCTAAAAAACCGTTAAAAGTTTTTATTTTATTCTTATTTGCGTGATTTGCTAAATTTTTTGCTGGCTCAATTCCTAATACTTTTTTAAAACCTAAATCTAGGAAAGGTTTCAAAGCAATTCCATCATTGCTCCCAACATCAACAATTAATGATTTTTTTTTATTTAATTTCAGTTCTTTCGAATATTTCTTTGCAGCTTTTACAAAATGATCTCTAAATACTTTAGAAGTGGATGAGGTATATAAATAATTTGAAAACATCTTTTTTGGATCAACTGATACGGATAGTTGACAATTGTGACATTTATCACAATAATTTACCTCTAAAGGATAAAATTCACACTCTTCATTTATATTTCTCATTAGATTATTTGCTAATGGTTGATATCCTAAAGAAACTACCCTCTTCAAATCGTCATTTCCACAGGACCGACATTCAAATTTATAACTTTTTAAAAGAAGATCTTTTTCTTTTTCATCGACAAAAATGTGTTTAATAGTATGCGTAATTCCATAATTTTCATGATCTCTCTCACCTCTAACCAGATTTAAAAAAGTTGTATCCTTTGAAAAAACCATTGTGTGTGCAACATTAGGTTTAATTACAGATAATTGACCAGCATTAACAACTTGAGTAATTTTTGGTTGGCCTGGATTTAATATATCTTGAAAAACTTCAATAATTTGTCCCTTAGTGAATAAGCACTTTTGTTCTTGTTGAGGATGATAGTGGTTAGCTCTGATAGTTCCTTTTTTAGATTCTATTAAACCGATTAAATTTATTGGCTCAGTTAACTCATGATTACTAATAGACCCTCTTTTATCAATAAATAAGTTTTCTCCTTTTCTTACATATTCTAAATCTTTCAAAATATTTTGTTTTGACCATTTTTGGATCATTTCCTTAATATTTTGATCTAAGTTATATAGAAATTTAAATCCAGTATTTAACAATTTCTTGTTTGATAGGGAAAAACCTAAATTAGGAATTTCATCATTAGTTTCTTTTAATTTAATTTTTGGATTATATTTTTTACAAACTTCAGCCACATCTTTAACTGTAACAGTGTCTTTTGTAAGATTAAATATTTCTGAATTAATTGTGCTTTTCTCCTCCATAAATTTAAAGCATCTGGCTACATCAATTAAAGGTACTAGACTCTTTATCTGTCTCCCGCCTGCAAACATTTTTATTGTGCCGTCCTGAGATGCAATTTTTGAAAATAAATTGGGCATAATGTCAATACGCATTGAATCTGTTGAATATCCATATACAGATCCTAATCTTAAAATAACAAAATTTTTTTTTGAATTTTTTAGTTGTTTCTCGTTTATATCTTTAGAGGTTGAATATGATAAAACTGGTTGTGTTACTTCATCTTCTTTAATATCTTTTTTTACTTGATCTATACCCTCATAAACAACATGAGTTGAAGGAAAAATTATTTTACATTCATCATTAATTGTATCTAGAATATTTTGTGTGCCTTTTTCGGCTACCTCTTTAATTTTTTCATCTTGTTCTTTGGAGGACTCACTTTTTACTCTTGGTACATCTGTTACTCCAGCTAGGTGATGAATAACATTAGCATCTTTAAAATAATTGTTTACTAAATCTTTATTTAATATATCGCCATGTATAAACTCAATATTCCAGTTACGAAGCTGATTAACTCTTTCTGAGATAAATCTATTATCTATCACAATTATTTCATGTTTCCAGCTTACACCTGAATAAAGCTTACATAACTCAGTTCCTATATAACCTAAGCCACCTGTTATTATAATTTTTTTTTTCATAGAAAATCTAATTTATATTTACTTATATTATATTTTATTATAACTCAAATAACATGAATATTTACGATTGCTTTATGTATTATGATGAGGACCTTCTTCTTGATTTAAGGTTAAATTTTCTAGATAAATTCGTTAAAAAATTCGTTATCTCCGAAGCTACTTACACCCACAATGGAAGTAAAAAAAAATTAAAATTTGATATAAAAAATTTCAAGAAATTTCAGGATAAGATTATTTACCTAGTAGTTGATGAACAACCAAAAAATATTTTTGAATTATCTGAAGATGAACCAAAGCATAAAAGAGGTGAAAAGATCATTTTGAATGGTATGGCTAGAGATTACTTTCAGAGAGAAAATCTTAAAAGGGGGTTAACAGATGCTGATGGAAATGATTTAATTTTAATAAGCGATTTAGATGAAATACCTAATTTAAAAGAATTAAATTTTTCAAAGATTAAAAACAATATACTTATTTTTGAACAAAAAATGTTTTATTATAAATTTAACCTTTTTTATGATCAGTTTAAATGGCAAGGAACCAAAGGTACCAAATATAAAAATTTTTTATCACCCCAATGGCTTAGAAATATTAAAGGAAAAAAATATCCTAAATGGAGAATAGATACTTTTTTTTCAAAAAAGAAATATACAAATTTATTTTTTATAAAAAATGGAGGCTGGCATTTCACTTGTTTGAAGACTCCTGAAGAACTAGAAAAAAAACTCATTAATTTTGCTCATCATTATGAATTTGAAGAAAGTGGCCTTAAGTTAGAAGATTTAAAAAAGCTTATCGCTGAAAAAAGAGTAATGTATGATCATACTGTTGATCAAAAAGGGTATAAATGGTCAGGAAAGTCTATTTTAAAAAAAACAGAATTAAATTTTTTGCCAGACTACATCTCAAAAAATATTAATAAATACAAAGATTGGATTGATTAAATCTTAAACAAATTAATTAGTTCGTAGCTCTTCTTTTTTTTGCTTTTCCTCTTTTGCTAACTGATCAACCTCTACCCACTCAACTCTTTTTAAAGGTTTGGTTAAAGCTACCTTGAGAACTTCATCAACATTTTTAACTGGGATAATCTTCATAGAATTTAATATAGTTTTAGGAACTTCAACTAAATCTTTTTCGTTTTCAACAGGAATTAAGACTTTTTTAATTCCAGCTCTATGAGCTGCTAATAATTTTTCCTTTAAACCACCTATTGGTAGAACTAATCCTCTCAGAGTAATTTCCCCTGTCATAGCTACATCTTTGTTAACTGGTATATCTGTAATTGCCGATATTATAGATGTCACCATCCCTATCCCAGCAGATGGACCATCTTTCGGCGTTGCTCCTTCTGGTACATGAATGTGAAAATCTTTTTTGTCAAATATTGGAGGTATCACACCGTAATCTAAACTTTTTGATCTTATATAAGATTTCGCAGCTTTTACAGACTCTTGCATTACATCACCTAATTTTCCTGTAATTTGCATTTTTCCTTTTCCGGGCATTACTACAGACTCAATTTTAAGAATTTCTCCTCCCACCTCAGTCCAAGCTAAACCTGTAACCACACCAACTCTATTCTCCTCTTCAATCTCTCCGTAATTAAATTTTTGAACACCAAGTAAATTTTTTAAGTCTTCATCATTAATTGGGTTATTTACTTGTTCTTTATTATCAATTTTTTTTACTAACTTTCTTGCAATTTTAGATATTTCTCGCTCTAAGTTTCTTACTCCTGACTCTCTTGTATAATGTCTTATAATTTTTCTATTTATATCTTCATTAATTTTCCATTCATCATTTTTTAGACCATTATTTTTACTTTGATTAGGTATTAAATATTTTTGAGAAATATTTACTTTTTCATCTTCAGTGTATCCAGATAGTCTAATTACCTCCATTCTATCTAATAGAGGAGGCAGTATATTCAAAGTATTTGCTGTTGTAACAAACATCACATCTGACAAATCGTAATCTACCTCTAAATAGTGATCATTAAATTCTTTGTTCTGTTCTGGATCTAAAGCTTCAAGTAAAGCTGAAGAGGGATCTCCGCGGTAATCATTTCCAACCTTGTCTATTTCATCTAAAAGAAATAAAGGATTTTTAGTTCCAGCTTTTTTCATCATTTGGATAATTTTACCTGGTAATGAACCAATATATGTTCTTCTATGCCCTCTTATCTCTGCCTCATCTCTAATGCCGCCTAATGATATTCTAATAAATTTTCTATTTGTGGCTTTTGCAATCGATTTACCAAGCGATGTTTTACCTACTCCAGGTGGGCCAACAAGACACAAGATTGGCCCTTTCATCTTTTGTATTCTTTTCTGTACAGCTAAAAATTCTATAATTCTCTCTTTAACTTTATCTAAACCATAATGATCTTCGTCTAATATTTTTTGGGCGTTTTTTAAATCAGTATTAATTTTTGACTTTGTTGACCAAGGCAGTTCAGTCATCCAATCTAAATAATTTCTAACAACAGTTGCTTCAGCTGACATCGGGCTCATTGACTTTAATTTTTTTAATTCAGATAAACATTTTTCTTTAGCAAGTTTTGGCATCTTGGCATCATTTATAGCTTTGTTTAATGATGAAAGCTCATCTTTGCCCTCATCTATCTCTCCGAGTTCCCTTTGTATAGCTTTTAATTGCTCATTTAAGTAATACTCTCTTTGAGTTTTTTCCATTTGATTTTTTACTCTACCTCTAATTTTTTTCTCTACAGATAGAACGCTAGTTTCTTTTTCAATGATTGAGTGAATTTTTTCTAACCTTTTTTTTAAATCTCTTATCTCTAGTAACTCTTGTTTTTCAAAAATTTGGATATTTAAATTAGAAGAAATATTATTAGCTATTTGCACTGGATTTTTTAAATTTTTTAAATTATTTGTCGTCTCATTAAAATCTTTTTTGCTCAGCACTTGCAGCTTTTCAAATCTCTTTGACAGACTTTGTGCATATTCCTCTAACTCTTTTGTAATATTTTGATCCTCTGCTGACTCAACCTCACAAGTTAGAAAATTTTGATTTTTTTCATCATGTTTTAAAATTTTAATTCTCTTCTCACCTTCTACAAGAACTTTAACTGTTCCGTCTGGTAGTTTTAACAATTGAAGCACTTTACTTAAACATCCATATTGATATAAATCATTGCCTACAGGATCATCTACCTCAGAATTCTTTTGCGTAACTAAAACAATTGATTTGTCTGATTTCATCACCTCTTGAAGTGCCTTGATTGATTTTTCTCTTCCAACAAAAAGAGGAACTACCATCGAAGGAAAAATTACAATGTCTCTAAGAGGTAAAAGAGGTTTTAAATATGTTGCTTTCATATTAGAATAATATGGCAATTAATGTAGTAATTTCAAGAAACAAATTTGATTTAAGCAACCGATGTTGATGGTTTTTTGCCATATGTGACAATGGGTTCTGACTCTCCTTTCACAGATGATTTATCTACAGTCACTTTAATAACATTTTCCATATCAGGCAACTCAAACATTGTTTTTAGCAAAATATTTTCAAGAATTGACCTTAATCCCCTAGCTCCAGTCTTTTTGGAAATAGCTTTTTTTGCTATCTCAACTATAGCTTCGTCCTGGAACTCTAGCTCAACATTTTCAAATTCAAATAATCTTTGATACTGTTTTATTAATGAATTCTTTGGTTCTTTTAAAATTTTTACCAAAGAAGTCTCATCTAAATCATCAAGTGTCGCGATTATAGGCATTCTTCCAATAAATTCAGGGATCAACCCATATTTAATTAAATCTTCAGGCTCTAACATTTTCATTGTTTCTGATAAGGGTTTTTCTTTATAACTTTTAACTTTTGCCCCAAATCCAATAGAGCTTCCTTTTCCTCTTTGATCAATAAGCTTGTCTAGTCCTGCGAAAGCTCCTCCACAAATAAATAATATATTTGTAGTATCAACTTGTAAAAATTCTTGTTGAGGATGTTTTCTTCCTCCTTGCGGTGGCACACTAGCAATAGTACCCTCCATAATTTTTAATAAAGCTTGTTGAACACCCTCGCCCGACACATCTCTTGTTATTGATGGGTTTTCAGATTTTCTACTTATCTTATCTACTTCATCAATATATACTATTCCTCTTTGAGCTTTCTCAACATTATAATCTGCAGCTTGTAACAATTTTAAAATTATATTTTCGACATCTTCACCAACATATCCAGCCTCAGTTAATGTTGTTGCGTCCGCCATAGTGAAAGGGACATCTAAAATTCTAGCTAGTGTTTGAGCCAACAATGTTTTTCCACAACCTGTTGGACCAACCAAAAGTATATTTGATTTAGATAGTTCTATATCTTTATTGTTTTTCGTTTCATGGTTTAATCTTTTATAGTGATTGTGAACAGCAACAGATAAAATTTCTTTAGCAAACTTTTGCCCAATAACATACTCATCTAATACGTTACAAATTTCTTTTGGAGAAGGAACACCATCTTGATGTTTTACCAAAGAACTTTTGTTTTCTTCTTTGATGATATCCATGCAAAGCTCTACACACTCGTCACAAATAAAAACTGTAGGCCCAGCTATTAATTTTCTAACTTCATGCTGGCTTTTGCCACAAAATGAGCAGTATAATATATTTTTATTATTTTTTTCTGACATATCGAATCAATATATCTAAATATAAACTCAAATATTTGCTTATCAAGTTGAAGTTGTAAAGAATGCTATATATTGTGTTTTATTTTCTTTTTTCCACAACAGAGTCAACAAGACCGAATTTTTTAGCCTCTTCGGCGGTCATGAAATTGTCTCGCTCTAAGGCCTCAGAAATTTCCTTTACTGATTTGCCAGTATGCTTTGAATAAATGCTATTGAGTCTTTCTTTTAATGATAAGATTTCTTTTGCATGTATTTGTATATCTGTAGCTTGTCCTTGAAACCCAGCAGACGGCTGGTGCACCATAATTCTTGAATTTGGTAAAGAATATCTTTTTCCTTTTTCTCCTGCAGCTAACAAGAAAGATCCCATAGACGAAGCTTGTCCAATACATAAAGTTGAAACTGGTGAGTTAATATATTGCATAGTGTCATAAATACCTAGTCCTGCTGTAACTAAACCACCTGGGCTATTAATATAAAAATTTATTTCTTTATTTGGGTTTTCCGACTCTAAAAATAATAATTGTGCTGTGACAAGCGATGCTACAGCATCGTTAACGGGACCAACCAGAAAAACAATTCTTTCCTTTAAAAGTCTAGAATAAATGTCATAGGCTCTTTCACCTTTGCTTGTTTGTTCAACAACCATTGGTATTAAGCTATTCATTTTTTCTTCAAAATCGCGACTCATGAATGATTTATACAACTATTGATTACTTTTTACTAATTTTTTTTGGTTTAACTTTGCTCTTACCAGAAGATTTAGTTTCTGAGGATGAATTATTATCTATATTTGGCTTATTGAAGTCAGAAATTATTTTTTCAGCTTCTTTTGTTTCAATTTCTTTTATATTTAATTTTATTTTTGTTTTAATTAAATCGATAATTTTTTCTTCATATAATGAGCCTTTTAAACTTTGTGAAGCACTTGGATTTTTCTGATAATAATCAAGCACCATTTTTTCTTGTCCAGGCATACCTTTTATTTGTTTTTGAATTTCTGTACGTACTTCATCATCTGAGACTTTTAAATTATTTTTTTCTCCAAATTCATTGAGCAGCAATCCAAGCTTAATTCTTGATTTTGCCAATTTTTCATTATTTGCTTTATGTTTCTCTTTATCTTCAGGTTTTAAATTTTTAGTCATCATAGAAACTTCTTGATCTATTAAATTTTTTGGTAAGTCTATGTCATGAGATTTTTCGATTTGATCTAAAATTTCTTTTTTTGTTATAGAATTTAATGCTTGGGAATATTGACCTGAAATTTGTTTTTCAATTAATTTTTTTAAATCATTGATATCCTTGGCTCCCATCATTTTGGCAAAATTATCATCAATTTTACTCTCCATCGCTCTCATTACTTTTATTATTTTACATTCGAATTTAGTTTTTTTATTCGCAAGCTCTTTTTTGGGGTGATTAGCTGGAAGAACTGCATTAACAACTTTAGTGTCACCTTTTTTTACACCGATAAGTTGATCATCAAAACCTTTAAGGAATAGATTTTTTCCTAATTCTATTTGAACACCCTTACCTTCGCTTCCGTCAAATTTATTTCCATCTGCGGTGGCAGAATAATCAAAAATAACTTGGTCTTTCAATTCTGCTTTTTCATTGTCTTTTTTATCTTCAAACTGCTTGTTTTGTTCTGAAATCTCTTTTAATTTTACATCAATTATTTTTTTTTCAATTTTTATTTTATATTCGTTTGCTTTGAATTTATCTAAGGGTTTTAATTCTATATTTGGTAAACAATCAATTTGTAACTCATAATTTAAATCTTTGCCCTCACCAAATTGTTTTAAATCTATTTTTGGTTGTCCAGCAACTTTTAATTTTTTTTCTAAAATTGCTTTACTGGAGCTTTCTCTTAATACTTTATCGATCACTTCTCCATATATGGATTTTCCAAATTGACTCTTAATAACTGATGATGGAACCTTTCCTGGTCTGAAACCTTTAAGAGCAACCTCCTTTTGTAATTCAGAAAGTCTTTCTTCCAATTTAAGTTGAATAGTCTTTTTGTCTACTACAACTGATAAAACAGTTCTTAAGCCTTTTTTTGATTGTACTTCAATTTTCATAATTTTTTGGTGGGCAAGAAGAGACTCGAACTCTTAAGCCTTGCGGCACTGGTTTCTAAGACCAGCGCGTATACCAATTCCGCC
>MDTD01059645.1_pt1 | contig 10099 bp, 11 predicted proteins | sample 811221 | NCBI WGS metagenome assembly MDTD01 (sample SAMN05326646, study PRJNA326480) | marine metagenome | isolation source: seawater | place: Pacific Ocean: South West | collected 2011
AATTGATATCCTGTTACTTAAATTTAAAAATTGCTTTTTCCATTCAGGTGGAACATGTTTTTCATAAACATGCTCATCGTGCAATTCTCTAATTAATTTACTTAATGTATGAAATCGATTGCTATAAACTCCCATTAGAAGCGGAATAGCAGGAAACATCAGTGCAGTTACTGTATAATCAATATTCATACGAATCAGTTTGATTATGAAACTAGCGTTTGCTATTTACAAGTAAATTCTGATGGAAAAAATTAATAACCTTATAGAGCTCACTAGATTTAAAAGACCAATTGGATACATGCTATTATTTTGGCCATGCATCTGGGGTCTTACTTTAGCTTTTGATTTTACAGGTAATATTCAACTTTTTTTAAAATTTGGTTTTTTATTTTTTTTAGGATCAATACTTATGAGATCGGCTGGCTGTATTATCAATGATATTGTTGACAAAGATTTTGATGCTAAAGTTGAAAGAACAAAAATGAGACCAATTGCATCTGGAAAGATTTCAGTAAAACTTGCATTATTTTTTTCGGGCATACTTTGTATTGTTGCACTTTTGGTTTTAATTCAATTTAACTCATTCACAATAATCTTAGCTTTTCTCTCAATGCCTCTAGCGTTTTCATACCCATACATGAAAAGATTTACTTATTGGCCCCAATTATTCTTGGGTATTACTTTTAACTATGGTTTAATCCTTGGATGGACTGCTATTTATGGCGAATTAAGCATTATTCCAATTGTGTTTTATTTTGGAGCCATATTTTGGACATTAGGTTACGACACTATATATGGATTTCAAGATATCAAAGATGATGAAATAATAGGAGTAAAATCTACATCAATAAAATTTAAAAAATTTCCAAAGTTATTTATATTTGCATGTTATTTAGTATTTGCAATTTCTTTATTTTTTATTGGTTATAAAATGGACTTTTCAAACTTATATTTTTTTGGATTAATTATAATTTTTTCGCATTTATTTTTTTATCAACTTATTAATCTGAAAATAGAGTCGGGTAAAGATTGTTTAAAAATATTTAAATCAAATAATTTTTTGGGTTTTTTAATTTTTGTAAATATTTTGATAGGAAAAATTATTCTATGACCCGAAGTAAAGATATTATTATTAGGCTTTATAAAAGTTATACAAAACGTTTTGTTGGTAAAATGATTATTGCTATAATTTTTTCAATTATAGTTGCTTTGTCTACATCTGCCATTGCCTGGCTTTTAGATCCTGCAATTAAAAAAATATTTATTGAGAAAGATGAAAAATTAATTTATTTGATCCCTTTGGCTATAATAGTATCTTTTTCTGCAAAGGGCATTTCGTTGTATCTAGCTAAAGTCATTATGATAGAAGTCGGTCAACAAATAAAAAAAGATATTCAAAAGGATATGGTCACAAGTCTTATTAAAGCTGACACAAGTTATATAGATAATAAACATACAGGGAAATTTATCTCTAATTTAACCTTTGATACATCACTGATTGTAAACTTAGTTAGTAATGCTTTACTAAGTCTTTTTAAAGATAGTTTAACGTTAATTTTTTTATTGTGTGTTATGTTTTACCAAAATTGGAAGCTATCATTAATTGCAATTATAATGATACCCTTAGCATCATTTGCTGCTAAGTCCTTAGGAAAAAGAATTAGTAAAGTTACAACAGAAACAGCAATAAAATCAGAAGAACTAACAAAACATTTAATGGAAATATTTAAAAATCATAAACTAATAAAAATTTTTCAAACAGAAAATTTTGAAATAAAAAGAGTAGATATTTTTTTAAAAAATGTCTTAGAAAAAGGGAAAAAGATTGCAATTGTATTTGTTAGAGCATCTCCAATAATGGAAATTTTAACAGGTATTATGATAGCTTTATTAATATATTTCTCTGGTAGATTAATAATCGGCGGCGAATTAGAAATAAATAATTTTTTTTCATTTCTAGCTGCTATGATGCTCGCCTATCAGCCTGTAAGAGCTTTAGCAACACTTAATCTCACTATTAATACCGGTTTATCAGCTGCCAAAAGAATAATTCCAATTATAGATATAAAAAATGAAATTGATGAAAAGGAAGGCAACAATTCATTAGAAATAGACAAGGGTGAAATAAAATTTGAAAACTGTAGTTTCAAATATAATAAATCAGAAAATTTAACACTAGATAAATTAAATATAGTTTTAAGTGGAGGTAAAATGACAGCTCTGGTTGGTTATACCGGAGCAGGCAAATCCTCAATTTTAAATCTTATTCCTAGGTTTTATGATTGTGATGAAGGAGATATTAAAATTGACAATCAATCAATTTATTCAGTTAAAATTAAAGACTTAAGAAAAAATATTTCACTTGTTACACAAGATGTAACGCTTTTTGATGATAGCATAAAAAATAATATTTTATATGCAAATCCAACAGCATCTGAAAAGGAATTCTTTGATGTTGCTAGAAAATCCTCAGTAAGTGATTTTGTGGAGAAGTTGCCACAGCAATTTGATACTGTCATTGGTGAAAATGGAATACGTTTATCGGGTGGCGAAAAACAAAGAATTTCCATTGCAAGAGCAATGTTAAAAAAGTCACCAGTTATCCTTTTAGATGAGGCAACCTCATCCTTGGATGCCGAAACGGAAAATAAGATACAAAGTGCTATGGAGATTCTAACTAAAAATAAAACTACTCTTGTAATCGCACATAGACTTTCAACAATTTTAAATGCAAATAAAATTTTTGTGGTAGATAAAGGGAAAATAGTAGACTCTGGAACTCATGTAGAGTTAGTAGAAAATTCAAAGATTTATAAAAGTTTTTATCAAAAGCAAGCTAATTAAATTAATGCTACTAATAACATATAGAATTATCATAAATATTATTTTAGTTCTTTCTCCAGTAATAATTTTAATAAGAATTTTTGTAAATAAAGAAGATAAAAAAAGATTTATCGAAAAACTATGCATTTTTACAAAAAAAAAATATAAAAAAAATTTAATTTGGTTTCATGGTGCTAGCGTTGGAGAAATTTCAAGTGTGCTTCCATTGGTTCTGCAATTAGAAAATAATAAAAAAATTGATCAAATATTAATAACTTCGTCAACATTAAGTTCATCAAAAATATTTGATCAATTTAAGTTTAAAAAAACTATTCACCAATTTTTTCCAATAGATGCTAATTCTTTTTCAAAAAAATTTATTAATTATTGGAAGCCAAATATAGCTGTTTTTATAGACTCGGAAATATGGCCAAACATGTTTTTAAATCTTAAAAGTAAGTCGATTCCAATTTTACTTTTAAATGGGAGAATTACAAAAAAATCTTTTAAAAGATGGAAAATTTTAGGAAATTTTACAAAAACGATCTTTCAATGTTTTCATAAATGTATGCCATCAAATAATGAAACTACAAAATATTTAAAATATTTTGGAGTAAAAAATATCAAACCAATAGGTAATTTGAAATTTGCCCAAAATAAATCAAAAACTCTTTCTTTGCCAAAAGATTTAAATAAATTTTTTCTAAATAGAAAAGTATGGTGTGCATCAAGTACTCATGCAGGTGAAGAATTTATATGCATGAAAGTTCATAAAATTTTAAAAAAAAAATATAAAAATTTATTAAGTATAATTATACCAAGACATATCGATCGATCAAAAGAACTAATCGAAATGTATCGTAACCATAATTTAAAAGTACATTGTCATAGTTGGAAAAATAAAAAACTAAATAAAATAGATATATACCTGGTAGATACTTATGGAGAAACGGAAAAATTTTTTAATTTAGTTAAAACAGTATTTGTAGGCGGATCTTTAATAAACCATGGCGGCCAAAATCCTTTGGAACCAGCAAGACATGGTTGTAAGGTTTTGCACGGTCCTTATGTAAATAATTTTAAAAATATCTATAACTATTTAAATAAGATTCAAGTATCCAAGAAAATCGAAAGTGAAAAAAGTTTAAAAAAGAATATAGAAATTTTAATAACAAATAAAAAAAATACAAAATATCTAATTAAAAAAGTAAAAAAATTAGGTGATAAAATTTTAATTAATGCAAAAAAGGAAATTGAAGACACAATTACAAAATGAAAATTAAAAAGCCAGATTTTTGGGATGAAAAAAAACCAAATTTTTTTTCCTATTTACTTTTGCCGATATCTAAAATTATACAAATATTAAAATCATTAAAAAAAAGTGAAAAATTAAACTTTCCTGAAATCAAGACTATTTGTGTTGGCAATATTTACATTGGTGGAACAGGAAAGACACCCTTGTCAATAAAAATTAGTAAATTGCTCAACTCAAAAAATTTAAAAACTACCGTAATAAAAAAATTTTATATTAATCAAAAAGACGAACAAATACTTATAAATAAAAAAACAAATTTAATAAGTAAAATAAATCGTAAAGCTTCACTGGATAGCGCAATAAGGCAAAGTTTTAAATACGCAATTTTAGATGATGGGCTACAAGACAATTATATAAACTATGATTTAAAAATTTGTTGTTTCAGCTCAAATAATTGGATTGGAAACGGATTGACTATTCCCTCGGGTCCCCTAAGGGAAGATATTAATTCAATTAAAAATTTTGATATAATATTTCTAAATGGACCGGACATAGAAAATAAATTTATTAAGGACAAAATTTCAAAAATAAACAGCAATATAAAAATATTTGAAGGTAGTTATAAGCTTAAAAATTCCAATAATTTAGATATTTCAAAAAACTATCTGATATTTTCTGGTATAGGAAATCCAAAAAATTTTGATTACACATTAAAAGAAAATAACTTTAAAGTGTTTAAACATTTTACTTTTCCTGATCATTATAATTATAAAAAAAATGAAATAGATAATCTTAAAAAATTTGCTAAAGATAAAAATTTAGAAATTATTACAACTGAAAAAGACTACTTTAGAATACAAGAGGAATTGAGAAATGATATAAATTTTGTCGAAATAGATTTAGAAATTTCTAATGAGAAAGAACTTATTAATTTAATTTTATAAAATTATGAAAAAGATAAAATATTTAATTGAGTTTTTATTAATAAAAATACTTTTTTTTATATTTAAGATAATTGGGTATAAAAATGCATCTAATTTAGGAGCAAAAATAGGATCTATTGTCGGACCTTTATTAAGATCAAAAAAAATAACTAAAAATAATATAAAAAATTGTATTCCAAATATTAAAGATAGAGAATTAAATAAATTAATAAAAAAAATGTGGGAGAATTACGGAAGAATTTTTTCTGAGTACATGTTTATTCAAAAATTTAGGTCAAAAGAACTTGAAAAATATTTAAATATAAACGGTAAAAAAATCTTAGAAGAAATACAAAAAAATAACAAGCCTGTAATTTTTATATCTGGTCATTTTAATAATTTTGAACTAATGGCTATGCAATTGGAGTTATTTGGAATTAAATTGTCAGCAATCTATAGACCACTTAATAATATTTTTTTGAATAAAACCATGGAAAATTTAAGAAAAAATTTTATTTGTAAAAATCAAATAAAAAAAGGAATTGGTGGAACAAGAGAGGTAATTAAAGCTATTTCAAAAAATACATCTATTGCTTTGATGATTGATCAAAGGGTTACTGAGGGTAAAGAATCATTACTATTTAACATGCCTACCTACACAACTACTATTCCTGCTCAGCTGGTAAAAAAATATAATTGTCCAGTTGTGCCTATTTATATTGAAAGAAAAAACAAAATTTATTTTGATATGACTGTGGAAAGTCCAATTCATTTTACAAAAAACGATGATATTCAGAGCATAACTCAAAAATTAAATACTTGGCTTGAAAAAAAAATTCTAATAAACCCGGATCAGTGGATATGGACGCATAATAAGTGGAAATTGTAAATAGTCCTATATTCTACCTTTTTTTGGATGCCTCAACGTATGAAAAATAAGCCTCCTGCAATTCCTCGTTCCAATAATTTAGTTTTTCAAGTAGTATTTTTTTTCCTGAAACAGCGCATATAACATGATCTCCATTTTCGATTATTTCAAAATTATTTGGCAAATACTTTAATTTAGCTAATTTATTTTTCATTATTTAGTTGTATAAAATATATATATGAACATTGGAATTATTGGAAGTGGTGGTAGAGAACATTCATTATGTTTTAAACTCAAGGATTCAAAAATTACTGATAAAATTTATTGTTTCCCAGGTAATGCAGGCACATCTCTAATTGCTGAAAATATAAACATTGATGTTTCTGATTTTGAAAATATCAAAAAAAAATGTGAGGAGAAAAAGATTGAGCTTATTGTGGTTGGTCCTGAAAAACCTTTGGTTGATGGTATTGTTGAATATTTTAAAGATACAAAAATAAAAATTTTTGGACCTAATAAAACTAGTTCACAATTGGAAGGCTCAAAAACATTTACAAAAAAATTATGTAAGGAATATAAAATACCTACAGCAAATTTTGAAATATTTAATGAGGAAAAATCAGCTTTAAAATATTTAAGCTCTATTAAATATCCAATGGTTGTTAAAGCTGATGGACTGGCATCAGGAAAAGGAGTTTATATATGCAAAAACTATAAAGAGGGAAGATTTGCAATCAGGGAGATATTTGGTGGACGATTTGGTAAAGCTGAATGTGTCCTTATTGAAGAATTTTTACAAGGTGAGGAAATGAGTTATTTTATTATTTCTGATGGAATAACTCATAAATTTTTTCAAACAGCTCAAGATCATAAACGTGTTGGCGAAAATGATACAGGTAAAAATACTGGAGGTATGGGTGCGTATTCACCTTCAAGGCTTTACGATAGTGAAATGGATAAAAAAATAAATAAGAGAATAATTTATCCAACTTTAAAAGGTATTAAAGAACTGGGAACGAACTATTGTGGATTTTTATACATAGGATTAATGATTGTAAATAATGAGCCATTTTTAATTGAATTTAATGTAAGAATGGGTGATCCTGAATGTCAAACTATATTACCAATATTAGAAACTGATTTAGGAGAAATAATTTTGTCTTGTTGTAATAAAAAATTACTCGATGTTAATATAAAATGGAAAACAAAAAAAAGTGTTTGCATAGTATTATGCTCTGATGGATACCCGGATAATTACCAAAAAAATATAAAAATTAATCAAATAAATAATATAAAACTCGATAATGATGAATATATATTTCATGCAGGAACAAAAATAAAAGATGGTAACGTTTTAGCCACGGGAGGAAGAGTATTAAATATAGTTTCAACAACTGAAAATTTTCAAAAGTCAAAAGAAAAATCTATAAAAATTTTAGATAAATTGGATTGGAAAGAAGGATTTTTCAGAAGAGATATTGCTTACAAGGTAACTTAATTATGAGAATTATTAGTGGTAAGTTTAAAAATAGAAAAATTTACTCACCAACTGATAATATTACAAGACCTCTAAAAGATATGGTAAGAGAGTCCATATTTAATATTATTGAACATTCAAACCTCTTAGAGAATAAAATTTCAAATTCTTCTGTTCTCGATCTTTATTCGGGCTCAGGGTCCTTCGGTTTAGAATGTTTATCTAGAGGTGCTTTGAAGGTAGATTTTTGTGAATACTATTTGCCTGCATTTAAAATTTTAAAAAAAAATATTGAATATCTAGAATGTATTAATCGAGTAGGCTTATTTAATGAAAATGTTTTTAAATTTCTAAAATACTCAAATGATAACAAAGCTAAATATGACATCATATTTTTAGATCCTCCTTATAAAGAAAGCAAAATAGAGGAATTATTTAATTTAGTTTCTGGAAACAAGATTTATAAAAAAAAAACCTTATTTATTTTGCATAGAAATAAAAAAACTAAAGACAGATTCCCTAATAACTTTAATATTATTTTTAACAGAACTTATGGATTATCTAGAATATATTTTGGAAAATTTTAATTTGTAAGAATTCTATTTGTTTCTGTTTTAATTAATTCTACAGCAGGCTGATCGAAAGGATTAATTTTCATAAAATCTGCTAGTAGAATTGTTTCCAACATAAAAAAAGTAAATAGTTCCCCTAGCGCTTCTTCTGAGCGTGATAAAACTTTAAAACTTCTAAATGGTATATTTCTTTTTCTAAAAACAGTTTCAGTTGCTTTTTTTTGCGCAGATTTTATCTGATACAAATTTTTATTTTTGAGGAAGTTTAAAGAAGGTAATATTTCTTGATTAATAATTTTTTGATTGTCATGATCATCAACATCAAAAAAGGTGAAAAAAGAGTTTCCTGGCCCGTCTAAGTATAGTTGCATTAAACTATGATTATCTTTAGGCATACTTGAAACCAACGGCAGAATACCTTTTGAATCTTTTCCTAAACTCTCAGCAACTAGTTGCTGATACCAGTTAAACAAGTCTAGAGAAAGTTCATCATAATTTAATATAATCGAATTGAATTTTCTATTTAATAAAAAATGGGATATTGATGCTACACTATCCACCAGACAATTAACAAAATTTTTATTTTTAATAAGATTATTAAAGTTTTTAAATTTATCTGGTTTTAGACCCATGAAAATTGCTGGTAGCATTCCAACCTCTGAAAGTACTGAATATCTTCCACCAATATAATTTTTATGATTAATTATTTTAGAATTAATTTTTCTAGCTAGAGACTTAATATAATTATTAGAATTCTCGCATATAAATAAGGTTTTTTTATTTGCTTTTATAGATGAGTAGTTTGCGATTGTCTCTAAAGTACCACCTGATTTTGAGATTATTATATTTAGACTTTTTTCATTGGTTGTATTATTTTTTTTTGAATTTAAATTATCTAAAAATGTAAATTTCTTTTTAATCTTTGGTCTCAAAAATTTATATATTGCTTTGGAGCCAAGTGATGAACCTCCCATGCCAATTAAATTATAACTTTTAAATTTTTTAAATTTTTTAATTTCAGATTGAGTAAAATCATACATGTAATCTTTCGAAAAACTTTGAATTAATTTATGATTTTTATAAACAACTAACTTTTTTAAAATATTAGACTTTATTTTTGCTCTATTTTTTTTGACTCCAAATCCATTAAATTGGATATTTTTTGTTAACATTAATTTTTTTTTATATTTTTTAAAATAAAATCTTCAGTTGATTTATCAATTTCTGAAATATTTTTAATTCCACCTTCTTTTTTAAGTAAGATTTCAATATCTTCATCAATTTTTTCTGCTTGATCTGTTACCTCTATTTCTTTGTTTGGCTTAGGAAGTAATCCAAAGTCTGGTGGTGTTTCTAATGGATTTTTTTTTTCAATCAAAAATTCATCACTATTATTATTTTTATTTCCTGCTAATCCGTCTCTAACTGATTGACAAGCGTTTAAAAGAAGAAGAGTGGAAATTATAAAAATATATTTATTCTTCATTTTTTTCTTTATCTTTATTCGAAAACAATTCAACGAAAATAAGGCATATGATGCCCAATGTAATAAATATATCAGCTACATTAAAAATAAACCAATGAAAATTTTTATAATTAAGATCTATAAAATCAGGTACCGCGGAGTAATAAAGCCTATCAAAAAGATTTCCAAGCGACCCCCCTAAAATAACAAAAAATAAAAGTCCCTTTAAATTATTTAATTTAATACCCAGGTATAAAATTACAAAATTAACTAACACAATTATTAATGTAATTAAGTTATACAAAAATTGTTTTTCAAATGATAATAATCCAAATCCTATTCCTGTGTTCCAAACTAAAATAATATTTATAAATTGATTAAGATAAATATCTACTTCACCATAATTCTCTGCAATATTTATAACGTAAATCTTCGAAATTCTATCTAGTGTAAAAATCAACAATGTAATTAAAAAATAAAAAATAACTTTTTTATTTATAAAATTTATCATTTAAATTTTATGTTGGATGCCTTTCGCATTCCGTTTCGGTAATTTTCCAACAAACAGGACACTTTTTTCCTTTTGCTTTTAAAGTTTTTACCTCTATTTGATCTTTTGCATTTTCATCCAAAATAGTATTTGCAAGTGAAGTTATACATATTTCTGAAAAATCGTATTTTTTTGCAAGATCATAAAGCTCCTTACTCAATCTGAT
>MDTD01116266.1_pt1 | contig 10099 bp, 8 predicted proteins | sample 811221 | NCBI WGS metagenome assembly MDTD01 (sample SAMN05326646, study PRJNA326480) | marine metagenome | isolation source: seawater | place: Pacific Ocean: South West | collected 2011
CCAAAATCTAAAATGATAAAATTTTTATTTTTAGAGGAAACACTGATTGCATTTGCTAATCTATCTGAACCTACTTGTTTATAATTTACCTCTATATTTAAAATAGATTGAAGTGGTAATTCTTTCAATTCAAAACATTTGATTTTTGTTTTTTTAGAAAAAAAATATTTAAATTCATTGAAAATAGATGGAACAACGCTGCAAAATAAAATCTTTTCTAATCTGGAAAATTGGAGTCTTTTAAAATGATTATTTAGAAGACTTATTTTTTTCTTCTTTGAGGGTATTATAATTTTTTTAATTATCTTATTTTTTTTAACTAAACAAATTTTAGTTTCAGTATTTCCAATATCACCTAATAAGATCATTAGACGGTCTTATAATACTTTGACAAAAATTTCTCAAAAGTTATTTTTAATTCTTTTTCAAATTTTTTCTTATTTATCTTAAGTTTAGTAATTTCAAATAAGTTAGTTGTTGGATAATTAGATATTATTGGACTTTTGACTAAATTTAATCCTATTCCAACAATTAAATATTCTTTTTTCGCAATTTCAATTTTTTCTTGCAAGATTCCACAAATTTTTTTTTTATCTATCAACAAATCATTGGGAGATTTGAATGCAATCTTTTTTTTATAATATTTTGAGATAACATTTTTTACCAAAAAACAATTTTTTTTTGTAAGAGAAGCTATGGATAAATTCATATTTTCCAGTTTATAAAAAAAAGTTAAAGATATATTTCCTTTATAAGAAATCCATTTTTTACCATATTGACCTTTTCCTTGAGATTGGGTTTTTGAAGTGACTAAACCAAATTCATTTTTTAATTTTTTTATCAATCGTATTGAAGTTTGATTTGTGCTTTTTACTTTTTTAAAATTAAATTGTTTTATTCTCATTGAATTATATTAATTCTTGAGACTGCAGCAATTAGTTGACTTGGGAATATAAAATAGATCAAAATTAATATTGTGGAAATACCAAGGGAAAATTTTAACCATAAACTATGATCTGTATCATATTTTTCTTTCTCATTATCAAAATACATAATCTTAATTATTCTCAAATAATAAAAAGCTGCTACCACAGTTGATAATAAACCAATAATTGCTAAAAAATACATAGACTGTTGTAAAACTGATTTAAAAATATAAAATTTTGCAAAAAAACCAGCTAGTGGCGGTATACCTGCCAAAGAAAATAAAATTATCAGTAAAGAAATAGATAATAAAGGATGATTTTTTGATAAACCTGACAAATCATTTATATCCTCATAATAATTATCTTTTCTCTTCATCATTAAAAGACATGAAAATAAACCTAAATTCATTAAAATATATATGGTTATGTAAATAACTGAACTTTGTATTCCATCATTAGATCCTGTTGCTAAACCAGCTAATGTATACCCAACATGACCTATTGATGAGTAAGCTATAAGTCTTTTTAAATTAGTTTGACCTATAGCTGCTATCGCGCCAAAAAGCATTGAGGCTATTGATAGGAAAATTAAAATCATTTGCCATTGATCTATTAAATTTAAAAAAGGAACATATAAAAATCTTATAAATACAGTTAATGCTGCAATTTTTGGAACCATTGTAAAAAATAATGTTACAGATGTTGGAGATCCTTCATAAACATCTGGAGCCCACATATGAAAAGGCACAGCTGAAATTTTAAATGCTAGACCAACCAAAATAAAAACAATTCCAAAAGTTAAAGCATAATCGTTTACATTTAATTGGGTTGCTATAGTATTAAAATTTGTTGAACCCGTGAAACCATAAATTAATGAACAGCCATATAATAAAAGGCCAGACGATAATGCACTTAAAACAAAATATTTTAATCCTGCTTCAGAAGATTTAAGTTGATCTCTGTTAAAAGTTGCTAAAACGTAAAGGGCTAATGATTGAAGTTCAAGACCCATATAAAAAACAATAAGATCATTTGAACTAATCATTATCATCATACCTAAAACTGAACTTAATATTAATATAGGATATTCAATTTTAAATATCTTAAAAGTTTTTAGATAACTTGATGATATAACTAAAACTAGGAAAGCGGATAAAAGTGTTATTATTTTCATGAAAGAAGATAAATAATCTACAACTATGCTATCTCTAAACAAAGTTACTCTTTTTACACCAAAACTTTCATTAAAGATAATCACTGCAGTAACAAGTAATACTATAAGTGATATATCCTGTATTATTTTTGAACTATTATTTTTAAAAACTCCCAAAATTAGTAAAAACATTATAGACAGTGAAAGAAATAATTCTGGAAAAATTAATTCAAAGTTTATCATTTTTAGTTAATTAAATTATTATTGTACATTTTGATAAAATCACTAACAGAAACTTCAATTGTATTAATTAATGGATCTGGATAAAACCCAAAAAATAAAATAGGTGCCGCTAAACAAGACAAAACAAATATTTCTGATTTATTTAAATCAACCATTTTTTTTAATTCTGAATTTGTTAATTGGCCAAAGATAACTCTTTTATACATCCAAAGAATATATGCTGCTCCTAAGATAACACCAATGCTCGCTATAACAGCAACTAAAAAATTATCCTTAAATGCGCCCATTAAAATCAAAAACTCTCCAATAAATCCACTAGTGCCGGGCAAACCTAAGGATGCTAGAACAAATATCATTAATAAGACTGAGTATTTTGGAATTATACTAACTAGTCCACCATAGGTGTTAATAAGTCTTGAATGCATTCGATCATATACTACTCCCACACTTAAAAATAGAGCAGCTGAAACAAGACCATGACTTATCATTTGTATTATACTTCCTTCGATACCCTGTTGTTGGATTGTAAAAATACCGAGTGTAACAAAACCCATATGAGCAACTGAGGAATAAGCAATTAATTTTTTCATATCTTCCTGCATAAGAGCAATTAATGAAGTAAAGATAATTGCAATGATGCTCAAAGTGTAAATAAAAGGAGTAAATATTTCTGAAGCAATGGGAAATAAACCTAAGGAAAATCTAATAAACCCATAGCCCGCCATTTTAAGTAATATAGCCGCAAGTAAAACTGATCCAGCTGTCGGAGCTTCTACGTGAGCATCTGGCAACCAAGTATGAACTGGCCACATCGGTGTTTTTACTGCAAATGAGCTAAAAAAAGCTAACCATAAAAGATTTTGATATTTTGTCTCAATTCCTAATTCGTAAAGTTTTACAATATCAGTAGTGCCTTGTATCCAATAAATTGAAATTATTGCAACAAGCATTAAAACTGAACCTAAAAGAGTATACAGAAAAAATTTAAAGGCTGAATAAACCCTTCTCATTCCACCCCATATTCCAATAATTAGAAACATTGGTATTAAACCAGCTTCAAAAAATAAGTAAAAAACTACTAAATCTAATGAGCAGAACACACCGATCATAAAAGACTCCATCACAAGCACTGCTATTAAAAATTCTCTTAATCTAACTTTTATGGAATTATTTATTGAAATAATACATAGCGGTGTAACAAAAGTCGTTAAAATTATGAAAAGAATTGAAATACCATCAATACCAACCTTGTAATTTATCAATCCTTCAATCCACACTCTTTCTTCGACAAATTGAAATGCTGATGATGATTTATCAAAAAAAATCCATAAGTAAATTGATAAAAAAAAATTTACAAGTGATGTAAATAAAGCAACATATTTAATTGTCTTTTGGTTTTCCTTATCACTCTTGGTAAATAACAAAAATAGAGCACCAATCGATGGAAGTAAAATTAAAGAAGATAGTATAGGAAAATTCATTATCTTATAATTAAAAAAGTTAATAACGCTGAAAAACCAACTAACATTACAAAAGCATATTGATATATAAAACCGCTTTGAAATTTATTAGCCTTTAATGAACATTTTTTAATTAATTTAGATATACCGTCAGGACCGAAACCATCGATAATTTTAATATCAAAAAATTTCCATAGAAATATCCCTATTTTTTTTGATGATTTAATAAATATTATTTCGTAAAGTTCATCAAAATACCATTTATTAATTAAAAAATTATATAATGGTTTATTAACTTCAGCTATTCTTTCTGGTAAATCTTTGTTTGCTATAAATAAATAATAAGCTAAAGGAATTGATATCATCACTAAGACTGGCGTTAAAATTAAAAACCAAAAAGGTGGATGATCGGTGCTTAAGGGTTTTAAGAATAAAATTGAGTTTTGCCAAAATGTATTATTAAGACTATGACCAATAAATAAATCTTTAAATATAAAACCCGTAAATATTGCTCCTATCGAAAGTAAAAATAATGGCAATAACATTACGAGTGGCGATTCATGAGTTTCTTCAATTTTGATTTCTTTATTCTTATACTCACCATGAAAAGTTTTGAATATAAGTCTCCAAGAATATAATGATGTAATAAATGCAGTTATAATTCCAATTCCAGCAGCATAGTAGCCTGTAGTGTTACCACGTAGATAAGCAAATTCAATAATTGCATCTTTTGAATAAAAACCTGACAAGAAAGGAAAACCTGTTAAAGCTAAAGTTCCTATTAACATCAAGCTATATGTGTATGGCAATCTTCTCCACACTCCTCCCATTTTTTTAATATCCTGTTCATTTTTAAAAGCATGGATAACAGAACCAGATCCTAAAAATAATAAAGCCTTAAAAAAGGCATGTGTAAATAAATGAAACATAGCAACATTGTAGGCCCCAACACCTGTTGCAAAAAACATATAACCTAATTGACTACAAGTAGAATATGCAATGATCTTTTTAATATCAGTTTGTACTAACGCTACAGTTGCTGCAAAAAAAGCAGTGCTCATACCTATAATTGTAATAATATTTAAAGCTAAGTCTGAATACTCATAAATAGGTGAACATCTCACAACCAGAAAAACTCCTGCAGTTACCATGGTAGCAGCATGTATCAATGCCGATACGGGTGTTGGTCCTTCCATCGCATCGGGCAACCAGGTGTGTAATAAAATTTGAGCTGATTTGCCCATAGCACCAACAAATAAAAGTAAACAAATTAAATCTATTGCAATTACTTCAATACCCAAGAAATTAATTTTTTTGTCAATAATCGTAGGAATTTGTTCAAAAACTTCAGAATAATTTACCGTTCCAAATAAATAAAAAATTAAAAATATTCCTAAAGCAAAACCAAAATCACCAACTCTATTTACTAAAAATGCTTTAATCGCTGCGGCATTTGCAGATTCTTTTTTAAACCAAAAGCCAATAAGAAAGTAAGAACAAACTCCAACTCCTTCCCAGCCAAAAAATAGTTGTATAAAATTATCTGAAGTTACCAACATTAACATTGCAAAAGTAAACAAAGATAAATAAGCCATAAATCTTGGTTTATGAGGATCGTGAGACATATAACCAATTGAATAAATGTGAACTAATGAAGATACTGATGTCACAACTACTAGCATTATTGAAGATAATGAATCTATCTTCATTGACCAGTTTACATTTAATGATCCTGAATTGATCCAAGTTGCAATAACAATGTTTTCATTATATTGATTAATTATTACATCATAGAGGACAAGAATAGACAACACAGCAGAGATACTAACAAGAAGACTTGTGAATATTTCTGAATTCCTGTCACCAATGAATTTACCAAAAAAACCCGATACAATGGAAGCTATTAAGGGTAAAGCTATAATTAAGATTTCCATTTTATCCTTTTAAATTGTCTATATCCTCAACTCTTATTGTTCCCGAGTTTCTGTAATAAACAACTATTATTGCAAGACCTATAGCAGCTTCTGCAGCAGCAACGGTTAAAATAAATAAAGTAAATACCTGGCCTGCGATATCATTTAAATAAATTGAAAAAGAAACTAAGTTTATATTAACTGCTAATAGAATTAGTTCTATACTCATTAAAATAACTATTATATTTTTCCTATTCAAAAAAATTCCAATTACACCAATTGTGAATATTACAGCACCTAGTGTTAAATAATGACCTAACCCTATATCAGTCATCAATTTTTACTCCTTTATTTGATGAGACCTCTAGTACCTCAACTCCTTCAGATCTTTCTCTAGAAATTTGTTTTAAATAACTTTGTTTTTTAACACCTTCTCTTTCACGATATGTAAGAACGATTGCTCCAATCATCGCTATTAATAAAATCATTCCACTAATTTGAAAAATATGAATATAGTCAGTATAAAGCACTTGGCCTAAAGAATGAGTGTTACTTACTTCATTAACTATTAAATAATTATTTTTGTTGACTAAATCAGGTTTGTATTTCCATCCTCCTACTACAATTATCAATTCAAAGAAAATAATTGCACTTATAATGAGTCCTATTGGAATATGACCTGAACTTGATTTAGATAAAAACCATTGATTTTTTTGTTGTGCAACATTTAACATCATTACTACAAATAAAAACAAAACTGCTACAGCACCAACGTAAACAATTAACATAATCATTCCTAAAAATTCTGCTCCTATCATTATAAAAAGGCAGGAAATACTTATAAAATCTAGTATTAAAAAAAAAACTGAGTGAACTGTATTTTTCGATGCTGTTACCATGATTGCAGAGACAATAGCGATAACTGAAAAAAAATAAAAAAAAATTGAATGTGCTATCATTAAATTATCTATAGGGATTGTCAGATTTTATATTTGCTGCTAAGACATTTTCCCATCTATCGCCATTATCAAGTAGCTTATCTTTTGTATAATAAAGTTCTTCTCTAGTTTCTGTTGAAAACTCAAAATTTGGACCCTGAACTATTGCGTCGACTGGGCATGATTCTTCACATAATCCACAATAAATACACTTCATCATATCAATATCATATCTAGTAGTTTTCCTACTTCCATCTGCTCTTTCAGAGGATTCTATCGTTATTGCCTGGGCTGGACAAACCGCTTCACACAATTTACATGCTATACATCTCTCCTCTCCGTTAGGATATCTTCTTAAAGCATGTTCTCCTCTATATCTGGGACTAATTTTACCTTTTTCAAAAGGGTAATTTATTGTTTTCTTTGGCTTAAAAAGTTCTTTTATTGCAATAAATAAACCACTTAAAAAATCTAACATTAAAACTGTTTTTAAGAATCTGGAAATTTTCATTTAATTTTGAGGTAAAAGATTAAAGTAAAACAAATAACTTGCAGTTAATACAACATAAATCAAAGATAATGGTAAGAAAATTTTCCAGCCTAATCTCATTAATTGATCATATCTATATCTTGGAACAATAGCTTTTACTAAAGCAAAAAGTAAAAATAGTAGTAGAATTTTGAAAATTAACCAAATTGCGCCAGGTACCATATTAAATGGATATAAATCTATTGGAGATAGCCATCCACCTAAAAATAAAATAGAACCTAAAGCACACATAAGCAAAATATTAGCATACTCACCAAGCCAAAACATTGCATACATCATTCCTGAATATTCAGTTTGATAACCAGCAACTAATTCAGCTTCCGCTTCAGGTAAATCAAAAGGAGGTCTATTAGTTTCGGCAAGTGCTGAAATAAAAAAAATAACAAACATCGGAAATAATGGAATAATAAACCACATTTTTTCTTGAGCAATTACAATGTCATTCAAGTTAAGAGAACCTACGCACAGCAATACATTAATTATAATTATACCTATTGAAACTTCATAAGAAACCATTTGTGCTGCTGATCTAATTGATCCTAAAAAAGGATATTTTGAGTTAGATGCCCAACCTCCCATTATAATTCCATAAACACCAAGAGATGAGACTGCAAAAATATATAAAATTCCAACATTGATGTCTGCAAGAACTTGATTGATACCAAAAGGAATAACTGCCCAAGCTATTAATGCTAATGTCATTGTAATTATTGGTGCGAGAATAAAAATTACTTTATTAGAGCTAGCAGGAATTATTATTTCTTTAAAGATATATTTTAATGCATCTGCTAATGATTGTAATAGCCCAAAAGGGCCTACAACATTAGGTCCATTCCTTTTTTGAACAAATGCCCAAACTCTTCTATCTAACCATACAATCATTGCAACAGACACCAGCACAGGAATTAATAAAAATAAAATTTTATAAATTTCTTGAAAAATCATTGTTAAATATTCCATTAGCTATCCCTCTGTACCTGTGAGTTTTATATCAAGTTTAGAGTTGTGACAGTCAAGCATAGTTTTTGATGAACGTGCTACAACATTGGAAAAATAATAATTCTTTAAAACTATTTTTAAATCTTCTCCTGCAAAGTTTTGAATTTTGTGTTTATTTATAGAAGTTATTTTTTGCTTGTCTCTTTTAAGATTAAGATAATTAAACATACTACTTTCAAGCTCTTCCTTATCATTAAAAAGTTTTCTATTATTCATTTGTTCTGCTATCTCGTTTATTATTTGCCAATCTTCTTTTGCATCCCCAGGAGGATAAGATGCTTTATAAGCTTTTTGAATTTTTCCCTCTAAATTAGTGTAATGACCTGATTGCTCTGTATAAGCAGAACCTGGGAGGATGATGTCTGCAATTTCAGCACCTTTATCTCCGTGACTACCTTGGTATATAATAAATTCATTCTTTTTTTTAAAATTTAAATTATCTTGTCCAAGTAAATAAATTAGATCATAATCATGATTATTCAAATTTCTAATTAAATCATTTTTTTCATTTATTATATCTAAATCAAGACATCCAACTGTAGATGCATCGTTAGATAAAATATTAAGTGGGTTCCACTCCTCAGAAAACTTGTTATTTTTAGTTAAATATTCTTTTATTAAATTAAATAAAAAAATTGCAGATTGAGTATGAAAGAATGACTCGCCCAAGATAATTAAAGGTTTTTTTGAGTTTAAAATATTCAATGAAATTTCACTATTATTTTCAAAAATTTCTTTTAAAGTTTTTGTTTTACCATTTAAACTTTGATATGGATAAGTAAGATCACCAACTTCGTTTAAAGAAATAATCTTTGTATTGTTTTTTAAGTACGCTTTTCGTATTCTGGCATTTAAAATCGTTGCTTCAAATCTTGGATTTGCTCCAATTAAAAATATCAAATCTGTCTCCTCTATCCCATTTATTGTTGAGTTGAATATATAATTTTCTCTTTTAGTTAGGTCTAAAAACTTTTGTGATGATCTGTGTTCATAATTTTGATTTCCAATTGACCTGTCAAAAAACTCTTTGAAAATAAAACTTGCTTCCATGTTTACAAGATCTCCTACAAAACCACAAATTTTATCTTTTTGTGTATTTTCAATTTTTGATTTAATTATTTTAATTACTTCATTCCAATTAGCTTTTTCAAATTTGTTATTATATTTTATATAAGGAACATCTAACCTCTGATTTAATAGTCCATCACAAGCATACCTTGTTTTATCTGATATCCATTCTTCATTTATATCTTCATTTATAATTGGTAAAACTCTCTTCACTTCCCAATCATAAGTATCAACTCTAATATTAGAACCTACTGCATCCATTACATCGATTGTCTCAGTTTTTTTTAACTCCCATGGTCTTGCTTCAAAAACATAAGGTTTAGATGTTAATGCGCCAACTGGACAAAGATCAATTACATTGCCAGATAATTCTGATTGAACTGATTTTTCTAAATATGTTGTAATTTGCATATCTTCGCCTCTTCCAATTGCACCTAATTCTGGAACTCCAGCTATTTCAGTTGCAAACCGTATACATCTTGTGCAATGTATACATCTCGTCATTTGTGTTTTAATCAAAGGTCCCATGTTTTTGTCTGGCACAGCTCTTTTATTTTCTTTAAATCTAGATTTATCTATTCCATAAAACATAGATTGGTCCTGAAGATCGCATTCACCACCTTGATCACAAACTGGGCAATCAAGTGGATGATTTGCTAATAAAAATTCCATTACTCCTTTTCTAGATTTTTCAATTTTAGATGTGTTGGTTCTAATTACCATGCCATCTGTTGCTGGCATTGCACATGAGGCTATAGGTTTAGGTGATTTTTCCATTTCAACCAAACACATTCTACAGTTTCCAGCTATCGACAGTTTTTCGTGATAACAAAATCTTGGAATTTCAAA
>MDTD01167604.1_pt1 | contig 10099 bp, 7 predicted proteins | sample 811221 | NCBI WGS metagenome assembly MDTD01 (sample SAMN05326646, study PRJNA326480) | marine metagenome | isolation source: seawater | place: Pacific Ocean: South West | collected 2011
AAAATTATTAAACTTTGTCAAGAATTAGAAAAAATTTTCAATTACAAATATTTAGATATAGAGTTTTTATATCAAAATAATTATCTTTATCTATTACAAGTAAGACCAATAGTAATTAAAAAAAAAAGTATTACTAGCAAGTTTTTAGAAGATACTATCTTGATTGGATTAAAAAAGTTAGAAAAGAAGATTAAAAAAATGCAAACAAAACATTATAGTCTCCATGGTGATACTACCTTTTTTGGAGTAATGCCCGATTGGAATCCAGCCGAAATTATAGGCATAAAGCCAAAAGAACTTTCATCTAGTCTTTATAGAGAGTTAATAACCAATAAAGTCTGGGCAGAAAACAGAGATGACTATGGATATAGAGACATAAAATCCAATCATCTTATGATCAATTTTTTAGGAACTCCCTACATAGATGTGAGGGTTGATTTTAATTCTTGGATACCAAAAGCAGTCAACGAAAATTTATCAAAAAAATTGATTAAATATTATTTAAATAAATTTAGATATAATACTCATCTGCATGATAAAATTGAATTTGAAATATTATTTACGTGTTTTACAGCTTCTACAAAAAAAAAGATTGGAAAACTTAAGAACATTTTTAGTGTGAATGAAACTAGCTCTATATTATCCTCTTTAAAAAATGTAAATTTAATAGCAATTAAAAATTTAGATAAAGAAATTTCTAAAATAAATACATTAAAACAAAAACAAATAGAGATAAAAAATAAGAAAATTTATCCAATAGAAAAAATTTATTGGCTTATTGAAGACTGCAAAAACTATGGAACAAGTTGTTTTGCTGGTATGGCAAGATGTGGTTTTATTGCGATAGAGTTGTTAAATTCTTTTGTTCAAGAAAATATTATAAAGGAAGATGATAAAAGAAAATTTTTAAATTCTTTAGACTCGATTACATCAGAAATGATTCGAGATATGAATAAAGATAAGTCAGAGTTTATTAAGAAATATGGACATTTAAGACCTAATACATATGATATTTGCTCTAAAAATTACAGAGATGGATATAAAGATTATTTTAGTACATATTCAAAGGATAAAATAAAATACTCTAAAAAAACTTTTACTTTTAATAAAAATTCCCAAAAAAAAATATCAGTATTTTGTAAATCATTTTCAAAAAGTAAAATATCAAAAGATGATTTAATAAATTTTATAAAAAAAAGTATTTACTTTAGGGAGTATTCAAAGTTTGTGTTCAGCAAAAGTATAGACCTTATTTTTGAAAACCTTAAATTACTATCTCAAAGGAGTAGAATAAAGATTGAAGAAATTCAACACTTAGATATTCAAATAGTTAAGGATTTGTATTATTCAATAAATACAGAAGATGTTTATAAAATTTTTAAAAAAAATATAGATAAAAATTTTTTGAATTATCAAATTGATAGGTTTATTAAGTTACCAGAAGTTATAACTAAAACTAATGATATCTATTCATTCATTGAAAGTCCTTCTAAAATAAATTTTATTGGAGACAAAAGAATAAGTTCTAAAGTTAAAATAATTAATAATCCAAATAAATCTAAAAATTTAGTTAATAAGATTGTTTGTATTGAAAATGCCGATCCAGGCTATGATTACTTATTTAACCATAAAATTACTGGACTAATTACAAAATATGGAGGAGCAAACTCTCATATGGCTATTAGATGTGCCGAGTTAAATATTGTAGCTGCAATCGGTGTTGGCAATCATCAATTTTCAAAAATTGAGGAAAATAAAAAATTATTATTAGATCCAATTAATAAAAAGATTACTTTTTTTTAATATGCAATTCTTAGTTTTAGCTTCAGGAAAAGGACAAAGATTAAAAAAATATACTAAAAAAAAACCTAAATGCTTGGTAAAAATTTTAAAGTATAGAATAATTGATTATTTAAAAATCAATTTTAAATATTTTAAAGAGGTAATCATAGTTGCTGGTTACAAAAGTAGGCTAATTAAGAATGAATTTATAAAACAAAAGATAATAATTAACAAAATATATTACAAAAGTAATATGGTTCATTCTCTTTTCTGTTCAAAAAAACTTATAAATGGTGATGTTATAATAAGTTACTCAGACATAATTTTCTCTCCTGAAATAATTAGAAAAATGATTAAGATAAACAAAACCCATATTCCTATCAACGAATCATGGTTAAAAATTTGGTTAAAGAGAATGAATAAGAAAAATATTTTGAAAGATGCCGAGACCCTTAAAATTAATTCCAATTACGTTATCTCATTAGGTAAAAAATTGGTAAAAAAATTACCTAAATTTCAATTTATGGGTTTAGTTAGAGTAAATTTTAAAGATTTCAAAAAACTATCTATTTTTTACAAGTCTTTAAATGATAAAAAAATAGATATGACAAATTTTTTAGACCTTGCAATAAAAAAGAAGGTTATTAAGCTAAATTACTTCAAAACCAAAAAATTTTGGTTTGAAATAGATAGCACTAATGATTTAAAAATTCTTAAAAAATCAGATAATTTAATGAAAGAGCTGAATAGAATTTTGAAAAACACGGGTATAGCTTAATCTGCTCAAATGAATAAAATACCTTAAGACAAAGTTTATTTGTCTATAAAATTTTTTATTAAATACTTATTAAAATTATTGTTAATTATTTTGTTTCTAAAATTTGAACTAATATGTCGTTTGTTGATTGAATGTATGGAATTTTTTACACTGTAGGAAAATACAATCATTAACCGATCTCCATTGATTGGAGTAGCCCCTCTATGTAAACCAAATGTATCCGCCAATAAAGCTGAGCCACTTTCCCCAACAAAATCAAAAATCTCTAAATTATCAAAATTTAAATCTTTTTTGTTAATTACAGATCTAGATATTTGTAAATTGTAAGTTTTATTATGACTGCCTACAACGTACTGATGAGCGCCTTTATTTATATCAACATCTGTTAAATAAAGAAACATCTTGATAAAATTAAAATTATCTAAATCACGATGAAAATATTGTGTTTTCTCATCTATGCTCCCAGGGTTTTTAAAAGACCACCAGGAATTAATATAATCTAACTTAAATGGACACTTAAAGTATGAGGCAAGTGTATTGATAATCTTCTCATCGTTTGCGATTTTAAAAATATGAGGACAGTTTAATGTATCTTCAACTGAAAAATATCCCACCTTTAAATTTGCCTTATCATCTAAATTGTATTTCGTATTTGGATCTTTATCAGAAAAAAATTTTTGGTTATAAAAATAATCGCATATTTCATTTTTATTATTTGAGAAACTTTCAAGTATAAATTGTTTAGATATTCCCTTTTTTTTAATATTTGTAGCATTTTCATTATCAGTATTTATTTTATGCTTAAAAAAATTTTCAAAAGCACTAGAGTAAACTTTTCTAAAAAAAGATTTTTCTAATTCTGAAAAATAATTTCTCAACTTAATATTAGTAATTATTGATTGTAGTGCATGGTAAAAACTGTTTTTTTTATTGATAAAATCGTAAATTTTTTTGAGAATCCAAAAATATTTAGATTTTTTTAAAAAAATTTTAATATTGTTTTTAGTCGGAATTAACAACTTTACACCTTTTGACTTGAATTTTTCATTTTGTAAAATTTTTTAATTTATAAAAGTAATATTTGATAAACAAACATATATAATAATCAATATACTATTTTCTGGTTGATTTTAAACAAATGTACGTTAATTAATAATGTTTTAACCTTACAAATGCCACCAAATCACAACTTTACATTTACATCTTATTCAACTGGAAAAACTGTGTCCCCAAAAAATATCACTCAATTGAAAAAATATCTTAAATCAAGACATACTATTATTGGAAATTTAAGATCATATGGAGATACCTGTATTGGTTCTAACTCGACCCACATATCTCTTAAAAACTTTTCTAAGATATTAAATTTGGATGAAAAAAAAAATATAGTAGAAGTAGAGTCTGGTATTTTACTGAAGGATCTTTTTTCTTATCTTTTAAAAAAAAATCTTGTTATTGAATGTTTGCCTGGATGTAAATTTGTAACAATTGGTGGCATGATAGCTAATAATATACATGGTAAGCTTATAAAAGAAAACTCATTCATACATAACATTATTTCAATTAAAATAATTGATAAAAATTTTAAAATAATTAAATGTTCTAGACAAAAGAATAGGGAAAAATTTTTTTTAGCAATTGGGGGTAAAGGTTTAACAGGACCAATTATTTCTACAAAGCTTAAATTAGAAAAACTTCCGTCTAAAACAATAAAACAAAAAACTTATAGATTTGATACTAAAAAAAAATTCCTAGAAAAAATTAAAAATTTAAAAAATTTTAAATATGCGGTTACTTGGCTGGATTTTACAAGAAAAAATTTTACAGGAATTTTGTTTAGTTCAAATTATTCTAATGTTGAGAAAAAAATAAATAGTTCGAAGGATTTTTCTTTACCATATTTTATAATAAATTTGATTTCATTTTTTTCAACTAGCAAATACTTTATTTATTTTTTTAATAAATTATTCAAATTAAAGAACACAATTTTCCCAAAAGTTTATGATTCAATGAATAATTACTTTTTTCCTCAAAACAGAATCTTAAATTGGAATAGTGTGTATAAAAAATATGGTTTTGTACAATTACATTTCTACCTAAATACTAAACAATTACACTTAATTGAAATTATTAAAAATGATTTATTAACAAATAATATATATTCTAATTTTGCTGTTATAAAATTTCATGAAAAGAAAAAATTTGTACAAATAAAGAACCTCTCTTTATCTATAGATATACCTTTAAATCAAAATATAAAAAAAATTGTTAAAATTCTTAATGATTTTGTAAATAAATATAACTTACAAGTTAATCTCAGTAAGGATATAATTTTAAAGAATTTAAATAATAAAACTCATTTGAAAAATCAAATTTTTGTGAAAAAAAACTCAAAGTATTTGATGAAAAATAAGACCTCAAAAATGTTAGAAAGACTCAACAATGTCAGTTAAAAAAAAATTATTTATTCACGGCGGCTCGTCTTTAATTTCCATAAATTTAATTAAACTTTATTTAGAGGAGTTTGATGAATTTCATATTTTTTGTAGAAATATTAATAAAACAAAAAAAATTTTGCATTCAATAAATAGTAATAAATTTTTTTTTTATGAAAATAATCTTTTAAATCTTGATAAGACTCTTGAAGATATAAGTAAATTACCTAATGATTTTTCAGGAATTTTTTGGGTAACCGGTTCAACAGGAGATCCTGAAAAAGAACAGGTTGATTTATCATCATTAAAAAATAATATTGAAATAAATTATCTTCACCCTTTAATCTGTTTAAATCAACTTGAAAAAAAAGTGATAACCAACCAACCTAACTCTTTTATTTGTGTTATAACATCTGTTGCTGGTCTACGTGGAAGATATAAAAGATTGTTTTATGGTTCTGCTAAAGCTGGGTTGATAAATTATTTGTCTGGTCTAAGACAAAAATTTAATAAAAAAATAAAAATTATAACTGTGATACCTGGATATATGAGCACTGCACCATTTAATGAAAATGGTCCTCAATTCTTAATAAGTACACCTGAAAAGTCCGCAAAAATTATTTATGATGGAATTAAAAAAAATCAACAAATAATTTACGTAAATAAATTTTGGAGAATAATAATGGGATTTATTAAACTAATTCCAGAGTCAATATTTAAAAAATTAAAATTTTAATGAAACCATTAAATTGTGAAAATGTAGTAATAGGAACAGGTATTAGTGCGTTAGGAACAATTCTGGGCCTGATTAAAAATAAAAAAAAAGTTTATGTAATTGATCCTTTAATAAATTTGGATGCATCGAATAATACAAAGCAAAAAACTATTTTCTGTGATGAAAAATTACCTTTGCCTTATTCAAATACTCTAAAATGGAAAAATCTTAACCATTTTAAATTAATGCAAAAACAAATATTTGGTGGACATACAAATTTTTGGGGAGGTAACTCCCTAAGATTTACAAGAAACTCTATTTTAGATTGGCCGATAAAATACGACGAACTTGAAAGATACTATGATATTTCTGAAAAAATACTTAATGTAGGACATTATGATGATGATATATCTAATTTTTTTAAGATAAAAAAAGATTTAAGGAATAAAAGCAAAAAAAGTAAAATATTTACATCTATTAAAAATAAAAATATTATTTTTGGTAGATCACGAATTTCGAAAGAATATCCTAAAAAATTAAAAGATGGTGATAAAATTTTAAATGTTAAAGATATTTTCGCCAAATTAATTAAATCAAAGAAAATTTTTTTGTTTAAAGGTGAGTTAGTAAAGTTTTTTAAAAAAAAAACAAAATTTGAATTAATAATAAAAAACTCTAAAAGAAAAATAATTTGTAAAAGACTTTTCATTGCCGCAGGTCCATTGAACACAAAAAAAATTATTAAAGACTCTGTTAAATCTTCAAAAAAGATAATGCAACTAAAGCAAGCACAAGGGTTTTTAATTCCTGTTTTTAACCTTAAAAAACTTTTTATTGAAAAAGAAAATATATCTCTTTCTGATTTTCATATAATTTATAAGAAATTTTTTAACACAAATTTATACATGGAATTAAAGTATTGTCCTGAACTTTTAAAAGAAACAATGAAAAAAAGAATCGGTTTTTTACACTATCTAATACCCAATTTTTTTTTTGAAAAGATTCTCATAATTTGGGGATTTATACCATCAAGTCACTCATTTGATTATAAGATTTATAACAAAAAAATTTTTATCAATAAGAAAAATATTTTAAAAAAGAAAAGGGTCACAAATGAGCTTAAAAAAATTTTAAAAAATATAGGTAAAGATTTAAACTTTTTAGTACCTAGTTTTCTTTTAAGATTTACCCAATTTGGCAGAGGTTATCATATAGGCTCTAATTTACCTATGATGAAGAAAAACTTAAAAAATAAATTTTTATCAACTGATATTTATGGTCAACTAAATTTAGATAATTATAAAAATTTACACATTGTAGATAGTTCAATATTTACAAATATACCATCAAGTTCTATTGGTCTTTCATTGTTTGCAAATGCCTTTAGAATCTCAAATAATGTTATATTAAAAAAAAGGTAATTACCAATTTATGTTTTTTCTAAATTCAAAATCTAGATTTTTCTTTAATATCTCAATTCTAGAAAATATTATTTTTTGTTTGAAAAAAATTTTCAATTTCTCTAAAAAAAGTTTGAATGCTGATAATCTCATATCAGAAATATATGATAAGTCTGACATTTATTATTTAGAACATGGTCGGTCTGCTTTTTATCTCTTTTTAACTGCTCTAAAAAAAAAGACTGGTAAAAGAAAAATTATTATTAATTCTTTTACATTGTTCGAAATGATTAATATGATTATTTACTCAAGTTTTGAGCCAATTTTAGTTGATTTAGAAAATAATTCTTTTGAAACAAACTTAGAAAATGAAATTAAAAATAATAAAGATGAACTAGCAGCAGTTGTTATTACGCATTTGAATGGTTTAAATAAAGATATTTTTCGAGTTAAAAAAGTAATTGACCAAATCAATCAAAACAATAGTGAGAAAATTTTTTTAATAGAAGATTGTGCGGTATCTTTAGGTGCCAAAAAAGATTCATTTCATACCGGTAATTTAGGAGATTACTCAATATTAAGCTTTAATATAATGAAAAACATTACAACTCTAACTGGTGGAGCTTTAATTGATAACTATAAAAAATTAGATATTAGTTCAAACTTACAGTTATTTAAAAATAAAAAAAATTTTTCCTCAATATTACAAAGTGGATTTGTTTTATTATTACAAATTTTAAATTCAAAAATTTTTTTTCCCTTCTTTTTTCAGTTTATAAAATTTTCTTACAGAGTAAATTTTAGTTTTTTTTTAAAAAAGTATAGAACAGATTTTAAAGTATTTACTAAAGAACGGATCCCAACGCAATATCTTGAAAAAATGGACCCATTAAAAAAAGAACTTTTAATAAAGCAACTACCTAAATTAAAAGAAGATCAGTCTCTTAGAATTTTAAAAGCAAAGATGTATTATGATAAATTGAAAGATTTTGATAGTTTCATTTTTCCACAAACCGATTTTGATGATAGAAATATTTTTATAGATTTCCCAATTATTTGTAAAAATGATGATTTAAAAAATTACATTTGGAAAAAATCACTTGCTCATAATGTAGATATTAAAAATTATTATTATACAAATTGTGGAACTCAGGAAAATTTCAAAAAATATTGTCAAGATAAAACTTATTTAAATTCGAAAAACATTGAAAAAAATATTTTTATGTTACCTGTAAACAAAAATTTCGATGAAAAAGACATAAATAAGATAATTAAATTTCTATCAAACTCTGTTAATGAAAAAAATTAAAAAAAAAGTCATCATATATACTATTAATGACTCTCTATTTACATTACCTTTAGTTTTATACATTTGTAAAATTATCTCAAAAAATTTTAATATAGAGATCCTATTGTCAAAAAGAAATTTTTTTTTCAAATTAAAGGTTTTACTTTGTTTTATTTTTTTTGGTTCATTAATTGATTTATATAAGTTAGAGAAAAAAAAAATCTCTTTAAATCAAATTCTAAACAGTAAAATCAAACTAATTTTAAAACCTAGCAAAAAATATTTATATGGTATTTCAATAAATCATACAAAAAAAATAAAAATTAATAAAAATTTTGATATTTATAACTTTCATTTAGGTAATTTTAAATTTCAAAGAGGTATTTTTATATTTTTTTATAAATATTTATATAAATGGAAAAATTTAGATTTAACATTTCATAAAATTGATAATAACTTTGACAAAGGTATAGTTTTAAAGACAAAAAAAATTGATATATCAAAAAAAAATTCTGTCCAGATTTGCTCAACTTATCAATCAAATTATAAATTTATCAAAGATTGTTTAAACATAATAAAAAAAAATAAAAAAAGTTATAAAAAGAAAAGTAGTGTAAAAGGTTCATACAATTCAGAACCAAGTTTTTTTACAGTTTTAAAGGTGATTTTTTTGGGAAATTATTTGTAAAACAGTTATAATCTTAGTATCACATAAAACAAACAGATGAAAATAAACGATACAAAAATAAACTTTATAACAATTATTTTTTCCCTAATTATAATTTTATATACTACCTCTATTTTTTTTATTCCCGAGTCTATTGTTCATGGCGGCAGTGCAATTACCAACTGGGCATATTTTAAAGATATTTTAAGTGGATTTGAAATTTTTGATAAAACAGGTTTACAAGAAGAAAGGTGGAACTACGCTGAGTTTAGATGGGGGTTTTATATATTTCCGTTAATTTTAAATTTTTTTTATGAAAATCAAATTAGTATTCTTTTTATTACAACTCCAATATTGGTTTTATTAAGTTTTTTAATATTTTTATTAATCTTAAATAAGAAAAAGTTTTCAATTTATTCTATTATTTTTTTTTCAATCACATGGATTATTCATCCAGAAATAAATGATTTTATATATTCTTTTTCAACTAATGGCGTTTCTTTGTTTGCTTTGTCAATAATTACTTACTTTATATATAAATTTAACATTGAAAAATTAGATTTAAAATTAAAAATAATATTAATTTTGATTTTTTTTTGGTTTTATGGAATTAAAGAAACTAATTTAATATTTTTTCCATTTCTTATTTTTCTTTTTAAAGATTTTAAAGTAAAAGATTTTATAATTATTTCCTCATTATCTTTAATATTATATTTTATAGAATCCATATCAATTTTTATAATTACAGAAGGAGCAATTTCATACGGAAGAATTTTTTACCAACTTTTTGATGACTCTCCACATGCATGGAATAATTTAATTTTATCAAATTTAACAAAAATTGGGTCTGATATAACTGGAGAAAATAGAAATACTGAACTGGCTAGAAATTTAGCTGATGGTGCAATTTTCTCAAGATGGTATTTTACTGGCTTAACTTTAAATTTTTTTTATTACATTGGTCTTATATTGTCATTAATATATGTAACTAATTCAAATTCTGAAAGATTTATAAAACAAGTTAGTTGGCTTTA
>MDTD01071222.1_pt1 | contig 10098 bp, 9 predicted proteins | sample 811221 | NCBI WGS metagenome assembly MDTD01 (sample SAMN05326646, study PRJNA326480) | marine metagenome | isolation source: seawater | place: Pacific Ocean: South West | collected 2011
AAGGAGATTTTCTTACCCTCGTTGAGATTAAGAGTTCTACTTTAGTTGGCCCGCTTTGTCTTAAATTATATGGAACTAATCTGTCGGACTGATTTACAGATGTAGCATGTTTCACTTTTGAATAATCGAATTCCTTAGACATAATTATTCTCCTTCAACCACTTGTTTGTTTCCTTCAAGCCGCCGAATGTATAAATGTGAAAATGTTCTGTAAAATCTTTCACTTTCCCAATTAATTCATTAGGGTCTTTAGGTTTCATTAAATCTAAAGCCTTACCAAAATTAGATTTAAGAAAATTTATGGAATTTTTTGCACCAACAATATTTGCGAATTTAATTAAGCTAGTAATTTTTAGTGGCCCAGTAATTCCCACATGAACTGGTATTGATTGTTTAGAAATAAAATCAATGATTGGCTGAGGATCTAGCAACCATTGAGTAACTATATAGTCTGCGTAAGGTTTTTTATCTATCATAGCTTTTTCTAATTCTGAATCGGATATATCAGGACTCCCCTCGGGATGTCCAGCAATTCCTATCTTCATATCCTCAAAATAGCCTGTCTCTAAAAGTTGAAATGAACTATCAAATTTACCCATAGGTTCTCTACCTCCACCAATAATTAAAGCTTGTTTAACACCTGAGTCTTTACATCTCTGAACATACTCTTTTAGTTTATTATCATTTTCCATGGATCTTGCCGGAAAATGAGGAACAGGATTAAAGCCCTTCTTTATTAAATTATCAGCTTGTTTAGCGGTTTCTCTAAAATCTCCTCCAGGCAGCATCGTTATGTAAACATCCTTTACTTTTGGAACAGTATCAATTTCAGTATTAGGACCAATTTCTAAGGAAAATTTCATGATAAGATATTTAGTTATTTTAAATAATCTGTCTATAAAAATCGAATTATTGTAGTAAGGATCGTTATCCCTTAATTCCTCTGTGCTTTTGAATTCTTTTGCCGTATTGTTGTGCGGCTCTGTCAAAAATAATAGCAAGCGCAACAATCGCTAGACCATTAAATAATCCTAAAGCCAAATACTGGTTTAAAACAGCCCTTAAAATTGGAACTCCAAGACCCTTTACACCAATCATAGAAGCAATAACTACCATTGCCAAAGCCATCATTATTGTCTGATTTACTCCAGCAAAAACTGTAGGAAGAGCTAAAGGAATTTGTACAGTTCTTAATTTTTGTAATTTTGTAGCTCCAAATGCTTCACAGGCTTCTATTGTTTCTTTATCTACTTCGCGAATACCTAAGTTAGTCAATCTTATTATTGGTGGAACGGCATATATGCAAATGGCAATTAGTCCAGGAACCTTACCAATTCCAAGCAGCATTAGTATTGGTATTAGATACACAAAACTTGGAATAGTTTGCATCATATCTAGAGCCGGAAGAATAGATTTTTCAACTTTATTTGACCTAGCCATCAACACACCGACTGGTATACCAACTGCCATGCATATCATTACACAGACTGTAATTATAGCAACTGTTGCCATACAATCTTTCCACATTCCAAAATATCCTATCAGAAAGAAAGATATTGCAGCCCCGACAACAAGTTTCCAACTTCTTGAAGCAATCCAAGCAAGTGCACAAATCACACCAATAGTAATTGGCCATGGTGAATTTATCATCAACTTTTCTAACCAGACTAAAAAGTATAATAATGGATCAAAAAAAGCTTCTATACTGTCACCATAAGCTTTTGAAAAATCTCTAAAAGCAAAATCTATTCCTTTTCTGAACTCAGCAAGTTCAGATCTTTCCATAACCGGAAACTTTGTAAAAAATTCCATTTATTTATAAGATTAACGAGCCTACATAAAATGTAGGCTCGTTAAATTATTTTATAATCCAATACCTTTTCTAACTTTGTCAGCTACATCGGCAGGTACCCATTTTGTCCAAACTTCTGGAAATCTTACCAAAAATTCGACAGCTGCGTCTGAACCTTTAGCTTGATTATCTGCCATATATACAAGCATTGCATTCATTACTTTGCCATCATAAGTACGCTTTGTTACGTATTTAGTTGGTCCTTTACCAGCTTTTTCTTTAAAGCCACTTGTAATGACTGTATTAACCTCTGACTTTGTCCAAGCTGTTTGTTTTGGAGCTGAACATTCACCAGCTGGTTTCATAATACAATTATCCCAATTATCTCTTCCAGCAAACTTAACACCAAAATCGACAGGAATTAATCCATATTTTCCAACCATTGAAGTAGGGTTCCAGTAGTAACCAAACCAAGGTTTGCCTGAATCAGAAGCTTTTGAAATAGTTCCGTCTAAACCAGCAGCAGAACCTGGGTCAATTAATTTCCAACCCTTCTTTTCCATTTCATAAGCTACAAATAAATTTGCATTAGCTAATTGACATCCCCAACCTGCAGGACAACCAACAAAAGCTCCTTTTGATGGATCTTCTTTATCTGGAAACCACTCTGGGTGTTCTAATATTTCAAGAGCGGTCATTCCTTTAATTTCAGGATGTTTTTCAATAGTACCTGGTGTTATCCACCAACCTTCTCCAAGTCCTGTAATCGGCTGTTTATTAGCTTGAAATAATCTTTTATCTTTTACAGCTTTTAATAAAGGAGTGTAAACAGCATTTGCCCACTGTTCTGGGTTCATGTCTGGAGTTCCTTTATCATTCATTGAAGTAAATGTCGGCATCGTAGCACCTGGAACAAGTTCTACTTCGCATCCATATCCCTCTTCTAGAATTACTTTGTCAACGTTTGCCATCAACTCGGCAGATGCCCAGTTTTGCTCAGCAATTACTAAACTTCCACAATTAGCATTTGCGATATTACTAAATGAAGTAAATCCCAAAATTACTAGTGCAGAAACAAGTATTCTTTTGATTTTCATTTTATACCTTTCTAGTTTTTAAATTTAAAAACTAATGAGAACATAATGAGGAAAAAAAATCAAATATCTTTCAACTTTAAGTTGCATTAAAAATGTCTTTTCTAAGGTTTTGAACAAGAGTAGATTTTAAATATGAAATTAAATTTATATTTTAATTTTATAGAATTAAAAAATATTCTTAACTGCAAGACAGTTTTCCAACAATCTATAATTAGAGAAAGATAAATAATTAAGTTTTTTTAAATTTAATTTAATTAGGAGGATTAATGAAAAAAAATTTGATTGAAAGACTTAATGAAGGTCCTGTTTTATGTGCCGAGGGATATTTATTTGCCATGGAGAGAAGAGGATATCTTTCCGCTGGAGCCTTTGTACCAGAAGTGGTTTTAGAACATCCAGAGGTAGTCTCGCAATTACATCGAGAATTTATAAGATCAGGTTCCGATGTTGTTCAAGCCTTTACTTATTATGGGCATAGAGAAAAACTTAGATTAATTGGTAAGGAAGATTTGCTTGAACCTTTACAAAAAAATGCTCTCAAAATTGCTAAGGATGTAATGAAAGAATTTAAAGATTTAGATCTAATGGTTTGTGGTGATGTTGCAAATACAAATATTTACAATCCATCTGATAAAAAATCTCATTTGGAATGTCAAAAAATGTATGAAGAGCAAATAAAATGGGCAAAAGAAGCTGGAGTAGATTTTATTGTAGCAGAAACAATTAATTGGACTGGAGAAATGGAAATAGCTTTAAAAGCCATTAAGCAAGAGGGTCTCATAGCTGTTACAAACTTTGCTATACCTAAAGGAGATCTAACTAGAGAAGGTCATAAGCCGGAAGATGCCTGTAAAATGATGGAAGACCAAGGCGCTGATGTTGTTGGATTGAATTGCTATAGAGGTCCTGAAATGACAATGAAACTTCTAACTAAAATAAGAAAAAAAGTTTCTTGTCATGTCTCTGCCTTGCCAGTTCCTTATAGGACTTCTGAAGAGTATCCTGGTTTTTTAAATCAACCCAAAGAAGTTGTTGATCCAGATTGTTCATGCATACCTGGTGATAATATTTTTCCTGTGGCACTTGATCATTTGTATTGTAATAGATTTGAAATGGGAGAATTTGCAAAAAATTGCAAAGCTATGAAGGTAAATTTCATTGGAATATGTTGTGGCGCTGAGGCTCACCATTTGAGGGAGATGGCAGTCGCACTTGAAAGAAAACCAGAGTCCTATAAGTATTATCCAGATATTAGTAGACACTGGCTTCACGGAAAGGATAAATCTTTCTTAGAACTTAATACAAGCATGAAGAAAAAATACTAACAATGGAAAAAAATGCAAAAGTAGTAATTATTGGAGGTGGCGTAGTTGGCTGTTCAATACTTTACCATCTATCAAAATTTGGATTAAAAAATTGCATCCTTCTTGAGAGGAATGAACTTACATCCGGTTCTTCTTGGCATGCAGCTGGAAATGTCCATGTAATTTCATCTGATCCAAATATTTCAAGAATGATGGCTTATACAATAGGATTATATAAAGAGATAGAAAAAGAGTCTGGTCATTCTGTTGGATTCAAGCCTAGTGGTGGATTTTATTTAGCATCAAATGATGTATGGGCAGAGTATTTAAAAAGAGAAAGATCAAAAGCAAGATATATGGGTCTTGATCAAGAATTTATTTCATTGGAAGAAGTGAAAAAAAAACATCCATTAATTGACCCAAAAAAATATTTGCTGGCTTTGTGGGATCCTATCGATGGAGAAGTTGATCCATCTGGAGTTACATATGCTTTTGCAAAAGCTGCAAAAGTTTATGGAGGAAAATATTATACTCACACAACAGTTAAGGATACAAAACAAAGATCCAATGGATCTTGGGATGTTTTTACTGAGAAAGGAAATATTAATGCAGAAATTATCATTAATGCAGGAGGCTTGTGGGCAAGAGAAGTAGGTCAACTCTCAGGAATAGACTTACCAGTTCAACCCATGGAGCACCACTATCTAATAACTGAAGCAATACCAGAAATTGAAGCTATGGGTGATCAAAGACTACCGATAGGAACAGATTTTGAGGGAAATATTTACTTTAGACAAGAAGCAAAAGGTATGTTGCTTGGAACTTATGAACCAAAGTCAACTCCTTGGAAAGTTGAAGGAACTCCAATGAATTTTGGACATGAACTATTAGAACCTAAATTGGAAAATATTCAGGATCGTTTAGCAATTGGTTTTAAAAGAATGCCTGCTTTAGAAAAAGCAGGAATAAAAAATATTGTTAATGGACCTTTTACTTTCGGTCCAGATGGTAGCCCATTGATTGGTCCTGTGCCTGGTATGAAGAATTATTGGGTTGCTGTTGGAGTAATGGCTGGCTTTTGCCAAGGAGGAGGGGTTGGAAAATGTATAGCTGAATGGATAATTGATGGAGAACCTTCAATAGACGTTTGGGCTATGGATGTTGCAAGATTTGGAGAATATGCAACACCACAATATGGAACAATTAAATCCTCTGAAAATTATGAAAGAAGATTTATTATGACATTTCCTAATGAAACTTTACCAAAAGGAAGAAAACAGAAAACCACATCTCTTTATGATCGATTTGTGAATCAAGGAGCGGTTATGGGAGATGGATTTGGATTAGAGAGCGTTTTATGGTTTGCAAAAAATAAAGATGACGCTTATGAAGAGCCAACTATTAAAAGGTCAAGATCACATAATTATGTTTCTAAAGAAGTAATTAACGTCAGAGAAAATGTTGGAGTTATGGAACTTGCAAATTTCTCAAAACATGAATTTAAAGGACCTGATGCAAAAAAATTTTTAGATTTTGTTATAGCAGGAAGACTTCCAAAACCTGGTAGAATAGCTTTAAGCCCGATGTTAACTAACAAAGGTAAACTTTATGGCGATTTAACAATTGCTTGTATAGATGAAAATGAATTTATAATTTTTGGATCAGGAGCTGCTCAAGAAATGCATAGGAGATGGTTTGAAAATCACATTGGAAAATTTAATCTAGAATATAAAAACCGATCAGATGAATTTCATGGTTTAGCAATATCGGGCCCTAAATCAAGAGATGTTCTTCAAAAAATTATAAGAGAGGATATATCTAATGATAAATTTAAATTTAGAGACTCAAGAAGAATGTATGTTGCTGGTGTTCCTGCGATAGTTAATAGAATATCTTTTACAGGTGAGTTAGGATATGAGATTTACGTATCACCTCACTATCAAATCAAATTATATGAGGAATTAACCGAATCTGGAAAGGAATTTAATATCAAACCTTTTGGGTTAAGAGCTCTGATGTCAATGAGATTAGAAAAAAACTGGGGCGCTTGGACTCTTGATTATAGACCTGATTTCACAGCAAAAGAAACAGGTCTAGATACGTTTATTAATTGGGATAAAGAATTTATCGGAAAAAAATACGCATTAAATGACAAAAGCAAAAATAAATTAACCCCAATGATCGTAGAGACAAATGAAATTGATGTTACCTATAATGAAGCAGTATTAAAAAATGAAAAAGCAATAGGATATGTAACTTCAGGTGGATTTGCTCATTTTGTAAATAAAAGTATCGCATTCAGTTATATAGATACGAATGAACTTAATTCAGGTAAAGGTATTCAAGTAGAAATAAATGGAGATTTATTTAATTGCTCAATAATAAAAGAACCACTTTATGATCCAAGTGGACAAAAAATGAGAAGCTAATGGCTCAAAAAGATGTAGGAAATAAAATTCCAATTTACAAACTAAAGAAAACTGACGAAGTAATGAAATATTATGATGACTGGGGACAGGGTAATAAATACGACAAAGACATGGTTGATTGGAATTATACTGGACCAAAAGAAACAACTGAAACATTTATTAAATATCAAAAAAATAAAGATGCAAAAATCTACGATGCTGGATGTGGCACTGGTTTAGTTGGAGTTGAATTAAAGAAATATGGATATAATAATTTTTATGGAGCAGACTTATCTAAAAAGTTATTAGATCTAGTTCCTCAAAATCTCTATAAAAAACTTGATCAAGCTGATCTTAATAAACCAATTAATGAAGAAACTAATAATTACGATGCTGTGATGTGTGTTGGAACCTTTACATTTGGTCACGTAAAACCACCTGCACTTGATGAGTTTATTAGAATCACCAAAAACAAAGGCCATATTTGCTTTACGATTAATGAGGGTATTCATGAAGAGTATGGTTTTGATAAAAAAATTGAACAGTTAAAAAATGATAAAAAGTGGAGAGAAATAGAGTTTTTTAAATCTGATTATATTGCAAGTAAAGACGTAAATGCTTGGCTTGGTTTGTATGAGGTGATAAAATAAAATTATGTCAGATGTTTACAATATTATTGATAAACAAAAGCTAGATGTTGTAAGCAAGCCTATAAGTGAAGCTCACGGTCTCCCAAATGAATGCTACACGAGTAAAGCATATACATTAATAGAAAGAAAAAAATTATTTGAAGATAAGTGGATTGTTATAGGTGTAGCAAGTTCACTACCAAATATTGGAGATGCAAAGCCTATTGATTTACTCGGAATGCCAATATTAATTGTCAGAACTAAAAATAATCAAATCAAAGTTTTCCATAACATATGTAGTCACCGCGGAGTTAAACTTGTTAGGGAGCAGGGTAAAATAAAAAATGTAATAAGATGCCCATATCATTCATGGTCATATGATTTGGGTGGTAAACTAATAGCAACACCTCACATAGGTGGAATGAACATTCATCAAAGCTCTGATTTTGAAAAGTCAAAAAGCAATTTGAAAGAAATCAGATCTTATATTTGGTTGGACTTAATAATGATTAATATTAATAACAACGAGATTGCATTTGAGGAGTATATAAAACCTTTGAGTGAAAGATGGGAAAAATTTTGGCCAATCAAAGACCGAGATTTAATTAATCATGCAAATGACTACGGGTATTTTAAATTAGATGCAAAATGTAATTGGAAGTTTGCAATTGAAAACTACTGTGAAAGCTATCATTTACCGTGGGTACATCCAGGCTTAAATTCTTATTCGAAACTTGAAGATCATTATCATATTCAAGGTTTACCAAATCGTTTTGCTGGACAAGGTACAGTTGTTTATAACCCAAGATTTAAAGGTGAGGAAAAATTTCCTTGTTTTCCTAATTGGCCAAAAGACAAGGAAAATATTGCTGAATACGTTGCTTTATTTCCTAATGTAATGCTAGGAATACATAAAGATCATTATTACGCTTATTGGTTAGAACCAATAAATCATGAATTTACTTTAGAACATATGGAAATTTATTATGTTGGTGATGAGGCCGCTAATTCAAAAAAATTTAAATCACTTAGAGAACAAAATCATAAGCAATGGGAAGATATTCAAAAAGAAGATGTAGATATTATTCAAGGAATGCAAATAGGAAGAAACTCTCCTGTGTATAATGGTGGAAATTTTTCTCCTGCAATGGATAATCCTACACATCACTTTCATAAATGGGTTGCACAAAATTTGATTTAATATGAGATTTAAAAGAAAAATAGCTCCAGAAACTAAGATAAGTCATAAATTCCTAACAAAAAAAAGATTAAGAGAAGATGAAATTAACTTTGATAAATTAAGATCATACAGATTGGACAGGGTAAAAAAAGAGTTAGAAAAAAATAATTTAGAGGCTTGTATATTATTTGATCCTGTAAATGTTAGGTATGCTCTAGATACAGTCAACATGAGCATTTATAATATGCATAACTTAACAAGATATTGTTTTGTGCCTGTTAATGGACCAACAATTTTGTATGAATACTTTAATTGTGAAATTTTATCTAAACACTTAAATTTAATTGATGAGATTAGACCTGCAATTACATGGGATTATTTTAGCAATGGTGATCAATCTAATGCTCAATTAATAAAATGGATTAATGAAATAAAAGATTTATCAAAAAATTATTTTAAAAGCAAAAGAATTGCAATAGATGTACTAAACGGTCCTGCTGTAACAGAATTAAATAAAGAAAGAATAGAAGTTGTAGATGCAAAATTAATTCTAGAACAAGCAAGAGTTATTAAGTCAACCGAAGAATTAAAATGTATGAAAGCAGCAATAGAAGTTGCAGAAATCGGTGTTGCAAGAATGAGAGATGAATTAAAACCTGGTATGACCGAAGATGAACTTTGGTCCATTTTACATAAAACAAATATTGAGAATGGAGGAGAATGGATAGATTGTAGAATACTTTCATCTGGAGAGAGAACCAATCCATGGATGCAGGAAAGTAGCAATAAAGTCATGCAAACAGGTGAAATAGTTGCATTCGATACAGATATGGTCGGTCCATATGGATATTGTGCTGACATTTCTAGAGCGTTTGTTGTTGGTCATAAATTTAATGATGAACAAAAGGGTTTGTATTCAATGGCGATGGATCAAATAGATCATAACTCAAGATTAATTAAACCTGGAATGACTTTTAAAGAATTTATAAAAAAATCTTGGATACTTCCAGAGGAATATTATGGAAACAGATATTCCTGTATGGTTCATGGAATTGGCATGTGTGATGAGTGGCCCCAAATCCGATATCCAACTGACGGAGGACAAGAAGGTGGAAGCTTTGAAAAAAATATGACAATTACTGTTGAAAGTTACATTGGAAAAGTTGGGGGCAAAGAAGGTGTTAAATTAGAGCAGCAATATCTTGTGGGACAAAATGGACTAGAACTAATGTCTCATCATCCATTAGAAAAAATATAATGAAAATAATTTTAATTATGGGTTTACCCGGAGCGGGTAAAACAACTTTAGCAAATGAGTTAGCCCCAATGATCAATGCAAAAAGGTTAAATGCAGATGAAGTTAGAAAAGCTGCAAATGATTGGGATTTTTCTAAAGAAGGAAGAACAAGACAAGCAAAGAGAATGGCTGATTTTGCTTTAAAACTTAAAGAAGAAGGAAACTATGTAGTTGCTGATTTTATATGCCCAACACCAGAGGCTAGAAAATTGTTTCCTGCAAATTATGTAGTTTGGGTAGATACAATCAAAGCTGGTAGATTTGATGATACCAATCAAATGTTTGTTAAGCCTGAAAAATATGATTTTCATGTTACTTCTCAAGACGCACAACTTTGGGCACCAAAGATATTTAAAGATTTAAAAAAATAAACTAAAAAGATCATAAAAAA
>MDTD01108149.1_pt1 | contig 10098 bp, 10 predicted proteins | sample 811221 | NCBI WGS metagenome assembly MDTD01 (sample SAMN05326646, study PRJNA326480) | marine metagenome | isolation source: seawater | place: Pacific Ocean: South West | collected 2011
ACCACTCTGTGTCAGCCCGTATAGGCCCCAATCCTATCATCACCTGATTTTATGAACAATCCAAAAGAGATAAAAAAATTGTTTTGCTAAACCATAAAGGGTGGAAAGGTGAGGCTCAGCGGTGAATGTTGCGGCCAAGCCTGATCAGCGCGGCACGCAGCTCAGGGCTCTGGATATGGCTGGTTGCGTCTTCCAGCTGATGCAGGCTCAAGGCTGCCGGTGGCGGGTTTGGCTGTTGCCGGGATGCTGGCTGGCCAGCAACCGGACGCACCAGATCCTGACGCAACCTGACCCGGCCGACCGCGGCAAACCCCAGGCTTCTGTTCACCTGCATGATCAAATCCCGGCTCATCATCTGTAATTGCGGGCCTCTGCCACTGACAACAGATAGCACCAACGTGCCGTCAACCCGCTTATTATTCTGAAACTGCACATCAACAGGCAGGCAAAACGCGGCCGCATCACCGGCAATCACAGGCCAGTCTGCGATCAGCTTTGCCAGAAACCGGCTTCGTTTTTGCAAACCAGGCCCGACCAGCTTTTCCGCCAGAGACGATAAAGGCCGGAGACGGGTTGAACGCTTGCGCTGATGATGACGGGCAGGGGGTATCATACCGCCGAGCATATCATGATAAGGCCAGTGCGGACCAGCCCTCTTACCCTGCAGATTAAATTCTGGGCGATGCTGTTCAGACGGGCTGTGGTTTGGTATCACCGGCCCATGACAGACCATAAACACAAGATGTCTGATTTTGCAGGCTTTGATACTGATGCGCTGCTGAGCTGGTATGATCAACATGCTCGTCATCTGCCCTGGCGGGCCTTCAGCCCTGAACGGGCCCCGGCTTATCATGTATTTTTGTCTGAACTGATGCTGCAACAGACGGTGGTGGCCACAGTCATCCCCTATTTTCAGGCTTTTCTCCGCAGATGGCCGGATATTCAGGCGCTGGCTGCAGCAGATGAAGATGAGATTCTGAAAGCCTGGGCCGGGTTGGGGTATTATGCCCGCGCCCGCAATATGCTCAAAGCGGCCAGAGCGGTTTGTGAAGAGTATAATGGCCGCTTTCCTGAACGTGCAGATCAGCTGATCAAACTGCCTGGCATCGGCCCCTATACAGCCGGGGCCATCGCCGCTATCGCTTTTGACCAGCCGGCGGTGGTTCTGGATGGCAATATTGAACGTGTGCTGATCCGGTTCGCGGCCATAGACAGGCCCAAAAAACAAGTAAAAGACAGGCTGGCACAGGGCTATTCATCTGTGTTGCCGCGCATGCGCCTGTCTGATTTTCCGCAGGCGGTGATGGATTTAGGTGCCACGGTCTGTACCCCCAAACAGGCCAGATGTGACTTATGTCCTCTTGCCAAGGGCTGTGCTGGCCGCCATCTTCCGGAACCGGCTGTCTTGCCAGTGAAACCGGTAAAATCAGCAAAGCCGGTGCGTCAGGGCAAAGTGCTTCTGATCACCAATCAGGATCAACAGGTGGTGATGATGCAGCGCCCGCCCTCAGGCCTTCTGGGCGGGATGCTGGGCTTTCCCTCCTCCGGCTGGGACAAAACCGCTATTGACCAGACCCTTGCTGCTGCTCTTGCAGACAGACCGCTTCTTGACCTGCCAGACCAGCTGAAGCACACCTTCACCCATTTCACAGCAGAACTTCAGATCAGCCTTGTTCAGATAGATGAAAACTGGTCTGTTCCGGCTGGCTATTTCTGGGCAGAGATATGCCCTGATGACTGGCCGTCTTTGTTTAAAAAAGCGTGGCAGCTTGCGGCCGCCTCTAAAGGGTTTAGTGATTGAAATGGCGCATGCCAGTAAAGGCCATCGCGATACCGGCCTCATCAGCCGCCGCGATCACCTCATCATCACGCACTGACCCGCCAGGCTGAATAACCGCAACTGCGCCGGCCTCTACCGCGGTCATCAGGCCGTCTGCAAAGGGGAAAAAAGCATCAGAAGCCACCACAGAACCGCTGGTGCGTGGTGTCGCCCAGCCGTGATGCGTGGCCATATCTTTGGCTTTTTGTGCCGCCAGACGGCAGCTGTCAACACGGCTCATCTGGCCCGCCCCGATACCGGCGGAAATGCCATCTTTTACATAGACAATCGCATTTGATTTCACATGTTTGGCAATTTTCCAGGCGGTCAGCATATCTTCAATCTGGGCATCTGTCGGCTGCACTTTGGTGACAATATTCAGATCCTCTTTTGTGATCTGCCCGTTATCACGGCTCTGCACCAGATACCCGCCCAACACTGATTTAATCTGCAAACCGGGATGCGCCGGATCAGGCATCTGGCCAGTCAGCAGCACCCGCAGATTGCGCTTTGCCTGCAGCACGGCCAACGCCTCTTCATCCGCATCAGGGGCAATCACAACTTCTGTAAAGATAGACGACACCGCTTCTGCCGCCTGCCGGTCCAGGCCGCGGTTACAGGCGACAATGCCGCCAAATGCGCTGACCGGATCAGCGGCCAGTGCGTTATCCCAGGCCTCACTCAGGCTGGCGGCAACAGCCACCCCGCAGGGGTTAGCATGTTTGATAATCGCGATTGCAGGGTCTGAAAACTCACTGACCAGACGAAGCGCGGCATCTGTGTCATTGATGTTGTTATAAGACAGCGCCTTGCCTTGTATCTGGCGGGCGCTCACCACAGACGGCTCATCAGCAGAACTGGCATACAGGCCCGCGCTCTGATGCGGGTTTTCCCCATAGCGCAAATCAAGCGTCTTACGGGCTGATATCGCCAGAGTCTCTGCCGCCTGATCAGCTTCATCTTCAGCACAATGCTGGGTCAGCCAGCCGGCGATCATCTGGTCATAGGCAGCGGTTTTGGCAAAGGCTTTTTTGGCCAGTTGCCGTCTTGTTGCGGCATCAACCGCGCCGTTCTGCCTCAGCGCGGTGGCCAGCTTGTCATAATCGTCAGGATCGGTGACCACAGTAACAAAAGGATGGTTTTTTGCCGCCGCGCGGATCATGGCTGGCCCGCCAATATCGATATTCTCAACCGATGTTTCAAAATCCGCACCAGCAGCGATGGTCTGGGCAAACGGGTACAGATTGGCAACAATCATATCAATAGGGCCAATGGCGTGTTCATCCAGCGCGGCCATATGGGCTTGCTTATCGCGTCTGGCCAGAATGCCGCCATGAATATGCGGATGCAGGGTTTTGACCCGCCCGTCCATAATTTCCGGAAACCCTGTCACTGAGGATACATCTGTAACCTCGAGCCCGGCCTCGCGCAGCGCGGTTGCTGTTCCGCCAGTTGACAGTAAATTTATATTCAGCTCAGCAAGGCATCTGGCAAAAGCGATCAGACCTGTTTTATCAGAAACAGACAAAAGGGCTGTTTTGATCTGTTGCGGGCCGGTATCGAACATCAGCGTCGTCCTTTGTTGGTGCGGCATAAAGATGAAGCGGGGTTGCGTTGTGTTTATGCCTAATGGAGGCTGAAAACACAAGACCGGCTAGCGTGTGGCCCGCGGGGCAGACGGGCTGTGGCGGTTAAAGGCCCAGCTTATATCGGCTGTGCCGTTGACCTGGATATGATGGGCGGGGGTGCGGATCACAATCTGCTGACAGGACAGACGGGATGTGCCGTCCATATAGACAGACTGATCCAGAAACACCTCGCCACCGCGGCATTTAAACACCCAGCCCGTTTTCTGATTATGAATCTTCAGCAACACCTGATTCTGCTTGATTTTGGCAGCACTGACAAGGGGATGAAGATGAAAGCGGGTGATCGCTTCAGTCGGGATTTCGCCAGGCGCACCTGTATAGCTGAGCGTGTCTTTTCCGCGCAGGCTGTTTCCTGATTTTGCCAGAAACAGCTGGCGCTTATGGATAATGCCATGGCTTTTACCATACCCATCATGAAGCCCTTCAATCAAAAAGCCGTCATCTGCGGTGGTCACATCAAGGCTCTGAACAGAGGCGGGCAGGCCGGCCAGGGGCCGGTGGTTATCCAGCCCGTCAAGAGTCAGACAGGAATGAGCGGCTGTCTGACACAAAGCTCTGTTCAGGCGCGGCTCTGGGCTGGTCTGGCCTGAATTGACGATAAACTGTTGATTAGAAATAGAAAATTCAAACGCAAACACACTTGCCGGTGTGCCGGAATCAGCTTGTGTTCTGGCAACAGGGCTTACAGGGCCGCTGACGCCGGTATCCATGATCACCAGACTACGCGCCGCAGACAGCCGCACAAATCCGGTATCTTCAGCAATCGAAATAACGCGGCCCTTTACTGCACATCTGCTGATAATCTGTTCAATCTCTGCTGCGGGGAGGGCGCCGGCAAAATGGAAATGGGCAAAATCACCTGAAGCATGACGCCACATTTTTGCAATCGCCGCCATCTTCAAGATAAGCTCTTCCAGGCCCGGCCTGTCTGCAAGACCGATCTGGGCCATCGCGACCCGGCATTCCAGCAACAGACGAAGCAAATCCAGATGGGTTTCGGGCCGCCGTGATTTATGCCCGCCATCAGGGTTTAACTGGCCTTTGACCTTGGGGATGATCAGGTCAAGCAGCGCATTGATATCTTTTGCCCCTTTCACAGCTTGCAGCGGTATGTTCAACGCCACCTGGCCTGTGACCAGTCCGGTCAAGGCCACAAGCTGGTCAAAAGGAGAGGTCAGCCGCTGCCAGTCTAAGGACAGACAGCGGAACTGTACCGCCATCATCTGTTTTAACTGATGCTGGAAGTCTTCATCAGCAGACTCCCCGAACCAGCCATAGGTCAGGCATAAATTGGTCAGCCGTGTGGCGATAATATCTGGCCGCCAGGCCACCGGCGACCAGTCTTTATGTTCAGCCAGCCAACGCAGGATCAGCGTGCGGGCAGTCATTCTGGCCCGGCTGCCGCCATAATCACGCAAATCACGGATCCAGTTAAATCGCGCGAACGGTTCAGAAGACAGCGGAAAAGGCAGGGTGCCTTGCGCAATCAGCGCGCCGTTCTGGGGGTTGCCTTTCCAGGGGTCAACAAAAATTGGCAGAGGTGATCCCGGTTGTGGCCCGTTCAGCTGCCAGCCAAACAACCAGGACTGACGATAGAGAATTTCAAGCTTGGTCAGCTTCCACCGTGTCATCATGTGGTCAGGCGGCGAAGGGGATTTAGATGTTCTTTTTTTTGCCATGACCACGATAAAGATTATTCAAAAATCGCTGCTGAAAGACATCTTGCACACAGCTACAGAACGCCTCTGCCAAATTATGCCGTCACCGGTCTCAGCCGCGCAATAAAAAAACCATCATTTCCGGTTTCACTATATGTTCTGGCTTTGGCCGTGGGCAGGCGCTCACCACTCAGGCAGGTCGGCAGAATACGAACCCAGCCTTCTGTGCTCAGAGCGGGCGAAAACAGCCCCAGCTCTTCTGAAGCGAAGCTGTCGAGCATCGCCAGACCCTTGCTGATAACCTCAGTGACCACCTGCTCACCTTCTTCTGGCTGCAGCGAGCAGGTGGCATATAAAACAAACCCGTCTGATTTCACCCATCGCAAGGCCGCGGCCAGCATCTCTGTTTGTCTGCTTTTCAGCTCAGCCAGCTCAAGCTCTTTGCTGCGCACCAGAATATCTGGTCGCCGCCTGATTGTGCCGGTGGCTGAACAGGGCGCATCCAGCAAGATCACATCTGGTCTGGCCTTTGTGGCCATCCTGTCAAACTCAGCTGACAGGATATCTGCCTCAATCACTTCCGCCGCCAGCCCCAGCCTGTTCATATTTGCCTTCAGCCTGTCCAGGCGGCGGGCATCAGCATCAACAGCTGTGACCTCTGCTCCGGCGGCGGCCAGCTGGGCGGTTTTGCCGCCCGGGGCAGCACATAAATCCCAGATAATCTTGCCAGGGCCGGCCTTGGCCAGCGTACCGCACAGCGCAGCGGCGGCATCTTGTACCCACCATAGCCCGTCTTCATAAGACGGCATTTGCCGGATATCACCATCAAAATGGCAGCGTAGGGTGTGGTCCTGCAGATGCACCCCGGCCAGAGCCTCAGCCAGCTTGGTCTGATCAGCATCTGGCTTCAGCGTCAGATCAAGCGGCGGCGTGGTCATCGCCAGTTCCGCGATTGCGGCTGTTTGCTCAGGCCCATAGGCGGCTGCCCAGCTTGCCTTCAACGTCGCAGGCAGATTATCCAGCATAGATGTCAGCCCCAGCAGGCTGTCTTGCTCACGAATGGCGCGCCGCATCACCGCATTGACCAGCCCGGTTGCCCGGTCCTGTTTCAAGGTTCTGGCCAGCTCAACAGATGTGTTTGTTGCTGCATGCGGGCTGGTGTCCAGAAATAACAGCTGTACCAGGCCCAGATGCAGGATAAGCGTGATGTCATCTGAAGCTGGTTTTGACAAACAATGGTCAATGATTTTCTGTGACTGTCCATACCGGCGTAGACAGCTTGTCACCAGAAGCCGGGCAAAGGCGCGGTCACGCCGTTCTAACGCAGCAAACATCTTGTTCTGCGCCAGCGCCGCATCGCTCACCATATTGTTGACAAGGATATCTTTTAAGACCGTAAAGGCGGCCAGACGGGCAGAACCATCTGCCTTGACTTCAGGCCGGGCCTTGGCGGCGGGGCGCTTGCCTCGACCGCCTCGTTTTGCTTTGGCGGGGGGCAGGAGCTGTTTCAGCTTCAGCGTCTTTTTGGGCATCTCGACCATGCCATAGCCAATAGACCAGAAATCCGCATCTTGTCCAGACCTCATCACTTGCCCATATTAGCTGAAGAGTGTTGTTGATTGGACGAACATAACAGCCATTTTATCGCTAAAGGGGGGCAGTGATGACATCTGATAAACCACAGCCATCTGAACAGACAGATACAAAAACACCGCCAGATAAGGCCGCACAGCCTGCTCCGTCCGCCCCGCAACAAGAACGCGGCGGGCCAAAAGGACCTGAGCCGACCCGCTATGGCGATTGGGAAAATAATGGCCGCTGCACCGATTTTTAAGATCTCTGCCGCCTGTCTTGTTACGTTATGAGTAGAGTGACCACCACCATTCTTGTGTCCTCTGCGCTGCGAAATGCACAGGCCAGCGGCATTTTTGCTTCTGTGCTCAGACAGGGTGATGACCGCGCAGGCACCATTTTTGTCGAGGTGGAAGTCAGCTTTTCCAGCTCACATCTGTATGGCCGGCAAGTCAGTTTTGATGGTGATTATGAATGGGTCTGTCTGACTGGTGAAGACCCGGTGGCCTCTGCTGTGGTTGCTGAACGTCTGGAAAAAGAAGCTTCGCGGGATCCGGATTGCTGGGTGATTTGTGTCCAGGACCCGAAAGGCCGGAATATATTTACACTTGATGAGGTTTCAGGATAATGAGGCCACACCGGGCAGACTGAACGCTGATGAAAAGGACCTGTTGAGACAATGACACAGAAAAAAGCCGCACTGCACAGGCTGGCGGACTATTCAGCAGAACAAATCGCCACTTTGCTTCTGCGTGTGGAAGATGATTTAAGCCCCTATATGGCGCAGGTTCAGCCAGTGATTGACCAGGTCCGCCGTGACGGGGATGCCGCTCTTGTGGCGCTGGCCGAACGGTTTGACAAGGCGGATATGACCGGCAAGGCGCTTTTGGCGACCAACGCAGAAATTGACGCTGCCTTTGACCAGCTTGACCCGGCCCTGATTGACGCGCTTGGCTATGCGGCTGACAATATCCGGCGGTTTCATGAATGCCAGAAGCCTGAAGATGACTGGTCTGTTGAAATCCGCCCGGGCATAGATGTGGGGGAACGGGCCTTTCCGATTGAACGTGTGGCCTTATATTCACCGCGCGGTAAAGGCAGCTTCCCGTCTGTTACATTGATGACGGCGATACCGGCTGTTGTTGCTGGTGTACCGGAACCAATTATTCTGACCCCTCCCGGGGAAGACGGCAATATTGACCCGGCCACTTTGGTCGCTGCCCGTCTGGCCGGGGTCGAAAGAGTCGGCAAGGCAGGCGGGGCACAGGCTGTTGCGGCTGCGGCCTTTGGTACAGCCTCTATCCCGAAATGTCAGAAGATAGAAGGCCCGGGCAGCCCGTGGTTTGTGGCGGCAAAACGTCTGCTGGCTGACAAGATTGACTCACGCCTGCCTGCTGGCCCCAGCGAGGTGATCGTGCTGGCAGATGACACCGCAAATCCGGAACTGGCGGCGCTGGATATTCTTATCGAAACTGAACATGGGCCGGATTCTTCTGGGTTTCTGGTGACCTGGTCAGAACAGCTGGCAGATCAGGTTCTGGCCTCTCTGCCGCGCTATCTGGCGAAGATGTCACCGCTCAGACAGGAATATGCGCTGACTGTTTTGTCAGGCACAAATGGCGGCATTGTGCTGGCGGACAGCCCTGAACAGGCTTATCGATTTATCAATGATTATGCCCCTGAACATTGCCAGATATTGTCCAAAGACCCGGACCGGCATTTGCCGCATATCACCACCGCCTCTGAAATTCTGCTGGGCGAATATGCTGCTGGATCGCTTGCCAATTATATGATGGGCCCGAACTGTGTGTTGCCGACATCAGGCGCAGCCCGGACTCATTCTCCTCTGGGGGTGCGCGATTTTGTGCGCACCGCCTCTGTGGGCCGTGTCTCAGCCGCCGGCTTTGCTGAAATGGCCCCGAAGACGGAAATATTCGCGCGGTATGAAGGTTTTGATGCCCATGCCAATGCGGTTTCCGCACTGCGCGAACAGCTGATGGCAGATGAAGACTAAAGCGCTGCCTCAGCCAAGCGAAAGGCTGGTGTCAGAGGCTTCAGCCTCATAGGCATAGATATACACTCCGGCATAATGCTTTTCTGTGTAAGCCAGTGAATTGCGCAGCTCAGACAGGGTCTGGCTGGCGCGTGTCTCAAATTTGCGCAAATCTTCACTGCTGCTGAATTTCGTCTGAATCGTGACACTGCCGCACTGGCCTAAGGACATATTCAGCGCTTTCAGATTGCACTCAACAATCAGCTTGCCAAATCCGTCTGAGATATAGGACGCGGCGATTTTCGCTTCTGCCATTGAAGGGAATTTCAGATTATAGACTTTTGCATACATAACAGTCAGTTCAATTCAGAAAGCATCGTGTCCAGAACCTCACTTGCATCTGTGCCGGACAGTTTGATGCGGTTCAGGGGTTTGGGCTGGATTTTCATATCGTCTTGCAAGCTGCGGCCTGCTGCGGACAGCTCTATCTGGCTGCCGGCTACCTCAACAAGCTGGGCGTCTACCAGCGCGCTCACCTGCCCTATATCGGCGGGCAGGCCGGCACAGACAGACAAAAACAACCTGAAATCAGCCAGTGTCATTTCCGGCAGGCGGGTCTGAAAAGCTGTCAGGGCCTCCAGCATTTTCTCAGAGGTCAGTCGCTTCTGGTCAGTCTGGATATCCAGCAGGAAGGCGATATTTTTGGTGATCTTTTGGATCAGCAAAATTACCTCATCTGTGATGGCTTTGGGCGATTTATGCAGCATGCATAATGTTCCCAGCGCGTAATTATCTCTGTTAATCACCGGAAAACCTGCATAGCCCCGGTAGATAGCTGTACCATCCAGAATGCTGGGGTGGGTCTTCCAAACAGGATCTTTTGCCAGATCAGGCATTAATAAGGGCTCCGGGCTGAGCAGAACATAAGAACAGATGTTATTTACAGTCCGCTCGCTTTTCGAACCGGCTGTGTAATCATCACGGCCTGTTGCGGCTATGGAACATTGCGATTCAGCGTCAAACAGCGAAAAGGTGGCGCTGTCAAACCCGGAAATGTCTTTGGCAAGATCGCAATAAACCTGAAATAACTCAGGCTTGGGATGATCAATCAGGCCTGTCCGGACCACAGCCTCAGCCCGTCTTTCTTCGTTAAATGGCCGTGGCGCAAGTGTGCCTGACATCTTCTGTACTCCTCAGTATATTAAAGGTAACTGAAATGAGGGAAAGCGACAAGGCACAACCGCCGCGGCCAAAGAGCAGGGCCAGAGGCAGAGTTGCCTTATCTCTTCCGGGCTGTTAAATTCCGCTCATCTTTAACCCCCTTTTGGTGCTGGTTTTGTTATCTTAGCTGAACAGCCAGAGACCAGCTGAGCGTGAAGCGATGAAACCCCTGTTCAAAAACAACGG
>MDTD01097492.1_pt1 | contig 10097 bp, 8 predicted proteins | sample 811221 | NCBI WGS metagenome assembly MDTD01 (sample SAMN05326646, study PRJNA326480) | marine metagenome | isolation source: seawater | place: Pacific Ocean: South West | collected 2011
GAGTCTGAAAAATTATGCAGCCCGTTACTCCACCAAGCATGCCAGCTTCGTGGCACGTCGTCTGTATCACTGGATTCGCAATGATGACACCATCGAACAAGCCTACGAAGACACCTTCGTGAAACATCCGTCTGAAGTTGGTGTGATCATGTTCCGCGAACGCTTTGGCGAAGAAGCCTTGCCGTTGATGCAAAAAGCACAGGAAGAATCAGCCAAGAAACTCCAGCCGGTGATCTCGCGTGAATTGGCCAAGCTCACTGACGGTGCTGCACCGACGTTGATGTTCGGTTATCACAAGCTTTTCGTGATCGACTTTGCGACGCCTGAAGGTACCTTCAGCATGCTCACCGACACCACCATCTGGCCGGACCAATCAAAGGATGAAGTGTATCAGCAGGCTGATGCCACCAGCAGCTTCAAACAGAAGGTCATCAACGTCAAGACCGATGAGCTATCCAACATCAAGAAACTGCCTTCGTCCTGGCAGTCGGGTGTCAAGGTCCATGGCACGGCTTTGGATAAGATCGATTTACAGTAAAATAGACTTCGTCGAAGATTAGACATTTACCACAGAGGCACAGAGACACAGACGAAAACCAGAGTTCATCGCCTCATTTGAAACTCTGTTTTTCTGTGTCTCTGTGGTTCATTTGTTTTGCAGGATGTTCCCGCCATGACCACTGTCCCCAACACACAAACGCCCAGAATTGACACGGTCGCCTTTGTCAGCCTGGGTTGCCCCAAAAACCTTGTCGACAGTGAGAAGATGCTCGGTCTGCTCGCTGAAGACGGCTTGATGCCCATTGGTGATGAAACCCAGGCCGATGCCATTGTCATCAACACCTGTGGTTTTCTCGAAGCCTCCAAGGACGAGTCGGTCGAAGAAATCAACCGTGCTGCCGAACTCAAGAAGGCCGGCCAGATCAAACGGATCATCGTAGCAGGCTGCCTTGTCCAGAGACACCGCGCCAAGATGCTGCAATGGTGTCCTGACATTGATGCGATGATCGGCGTGTTTGATCGGGATCGTATCGTCGAAGCGGTGCGTGGCACGCGTCCGACGCAGAAGGATATCGCCGTGGAGTTGCCGGTGTATTCGAGCATTGCCGCCAATGCCACCGTCGCCAAGGAACATCGCGGGATTGAAGAACGCGGTTATTTTGAGTCCGATGCAACACGTCTTCGTCTCACACCGCGACACTATGCCTACCTGCGTATCTCCGAAGGGTGTAATCAGAATTGCGCGTTCTGCACCATCCCATCGATCCGCGGGAAGATGCGTTCAAAGCCGATCAATGCCATCCTCACCGAAGCCCGTGAACTGATGGCAGATGGCGCTTTTGAACTCAACCTCATCGGGCAGGACACCACCAGCTATGGCAATGACATCGGGTACGGTCCAGGCCTCAGTGGCATGCTCCGTGAGTTGGATCAGGTTGCAGGCGAACAAGGCGGAGCCTGGCTGCGACTGATGTACGCCTACCCCTCCTGCTTCACCGATGAGATGATTGACACCATGGCGGGGCTGCAGAATATCCTGCCTTACATCGATATTCCGTTACAGCATATCAACGACACCGTTCTGGATAACATGCGGCGCAAGACTTCGCGTAAGCTCATTGAAACACTGCTGAATAAACTCCGCGACCGTATCCCCGGCATGACCATTCGCACCACGTTCATCTCCGGCTATCCCGGTGAGACCGATGAACAACATGCCGAGTTGGTTGAGTTCGTCCGCGATTTTGGTTTTGAAAACATGGGAGTCTTTGGCTACTCCCCTGAACCGGGAACCCCAGCAGGTACGCAGCATCAGGATCATGCCATCGATCAGGAAGTGATCGACCAACGCATTGAAGAACTGATGCTCGCACAGCAGGAAGTTGTCTTTGACCGCAATGAAGCATTAGCTGAACAAGCCATTGAATTTGATGTGCTCATCGAAGATGAAACCCAGATCGAAGGCACACAAACGTCTGGCGTCTCCGACGAACCCACGCGATTGTTCTCCGGCCGAACCTATCAGCAGGCTCCCTCAATTGATGCGGTCACCTACGTGCAGACCCATCGCGAGATGGTCCCCGGCGAATTGGTTCACTGTCGCATCGTGGGTTACTCCGACTATGACCTGGTCGCCCGCCCGGTGGAAGAGTTGGATAAGAAATTCTCCCTGCCGTTGGCGTGATGCGATAAATTCCAACAATGCAATTCAGGCGAGCTGCGTTGTGTCACCGCGGGAATCGATGCAGTTGATCATCAGTTCAAAAGACAGCAATACAATGGCAACTTAAGCTTCGCTCAATCCCGCGTCGATAAGTCGCGGCCATGCGTTAAACAACTAACTGCACTTTACAAAAAAACGCATCACAAGTGATGCGGCTAAATGTTCTTTTGTCATGATCTGATTGATGACCAGGAGTATCAGTCTTCTGGCACGTGTGGCAGTTGGCAGTCCCGGCGTTTGACCATGGTGACACAGTTTCCGGACTCGTTGAAGAAGACTTCGGTCATGTAGGCTCGCATGAGCATGACACCACGACCGCAGGGGCGTTCGAGGTTTTCATCGAGCGTGGGGTCGGGGATTTCGTCGGGATGGAATCCAGGGCCTTCATCACAGATGCTGATACGGATTTCTTCATCGTCGACAGAGAAGTCGATGGTGACGTTCTTGGATTCGTCGGACTTGTTGCCATGTCGAATGGCATTGGCAAGGGCTTCATCGAGAGCAAGGCGGATGGCAAACTGCGCGGTATCAGAGTAGCCGTAAGGTTGGATCGCCTCAATAACGGTTTCCACAACCTTAACACCTTCCGAGAGCGAGCTCGGGATCACCAAAGGCTTACTGGTTCGAGACTGTCCCATAGGCAATACTGGCCTGTCTCCACCACCCCGGGTCTGCAACAAATGCACATCACTGGCGGTGCGTTCACATGCATCCCGTAACATCGCAGGATGCCCCACTCGACGAACCGACGTCATTGTCGGTTACTTAAAACTGCTCATGGCCTGGCTGGCCGAATCACAGATATTAAAAAGCTTGTTGAGCTTGGTAATAACAAACACTTCGTAAATCTGTGGGTCAATGGATGCCAACCGAAGTTGACCGCCTTTGGCCCGGACCCGATTGTTAATGGTGATGAGCATACCCAACGCCGCTGACGAGAGATGATCCACGTCAGAGAAGTCGATGAGTATCCTGGGATTCGGGGTCGAATCAATCAAGTCAGAAACCTGGTCGCCGATTTTTTGAATCGCAGCTTCCTCAAGAATGTTGCGATCCAAAAACCCGATCCGGATGATTTGCTCACTGTTTTCAATTGTGAGGCGCGATTCGCCTTCGGCCATCACTGTGTCTCCTGAAACGTTTACTGGTCTGTAAAGTAGACTTACCAAGGCTAAGTGTCAAGCCAAATTGGGGATAGACAAGGCGATGCAAGTCAGTTTCAATCCAGATAAAACGAATTGAACAATTGTAGTTGCATCAGGCGACTGTGATGGGTACGCTTGTTTGTTATTCAATTTCTCTATTCATTTCTGAATCGGAGTATCGAAAATGAAAGCCATCATGGTGATGTTCGACACTTTAAACCGTCATTTCCTGCCCAATTATGGCTGTGAATGGACGCATGCGCCCAATTTTGCTCGACTCAGCGAGAAAACGGTGACATTTGATAACAGCTATGTGTGTTCAATGCCGTGTATGCCTGCGCGTCGTGATCTGCATACCGGGCGACCAAATTTTTTACATCGTTCATGGGGACCGTTGGAGCCGTTTGATGACTCGGTGCCGCAGATGCTCAAGGATGCCGGGGTTCACACGCACCTGAGTACGGATCATCAACACTACTTTGAAGACGGTGGCGGGACGTATCACACGCGCTTTTCGTCATGGGATTATCATCGTGGCCAGGAAGGCGACCCATGGATCGGCCAGGTTGATCTTCCCGAGACTTCGACATCAGTGAATGATCCGGACCCCAACAAGCCCAAGGGGACACGCGGGCAGGATCTGATCAATCGTCAATACATCAACGGCAAACAGGAACGCATGCCACAGCATGGCACGTTCACTGCCGGCTTGGATTTCATTGATCGCAATCACCAATCGGACAACTGGTTTTTACAGATCGAAACCTTCGACCCGCATGAGCCGTTTTTCACGTTGCCCGAGTTCAAACAATTTTTCGAGAAGCACTACGCTGAGTATGTCGGCCCGGACTTTGATTGGCCCGGTTATGGTAAAGTGACCGAAGCGCGTGAAGTCGTGGAGCATTGCCGGTATGAGTATGCAGCGCTGCTTGCCATGTGCGACCTGTATCTGGGCAAGGTGCTTGATGCGATGGACAAGCATGACATGTGGGATGACACCATGCTCATCGTCTGCACGGATCATGGCTTTATGCTCGGTGAACATGACAGCTGGGCCAAGTGCTGGTTGCCGTTCTATCAGGAAATCGCACACACGCCCTTCTTCGTCTGGGACCCACGCCCCCGGAAATCTGGTCCAAGTGTTGCCATTGAAGGTCAGCGCAGACAGTCTCTGGTTCAACCATCAATCGACATCCCATTGACGTTGCTGGATTTCTTTGGTGTCCAGGCAACCAAGGACATGCGTGGTAAATCACTGACCCAGACCATTGCGGATGACACCCCCGTACGTGGTGCTGCAATCTTCGGTATCCACGGTGGGCAGGTGAATGTCACGGACGGCAAACATGTCTACATGCGTGGTTATGCAACCGATGACAATCAGCCACTCTTTGACTACACCCTGATGCCCACGCGTATGCGAAGCCGCTTCCATCCTGATGAACTCAAGGGCATGACACTCAATGAGCCACTGAGTTTTACCAAGGATGTATCCGTCCTGAAAATCCCTTGTAACACGGCAAAAAACGGTCGCAACGAAACGTTCAGCCAAACCATGCTTTTTGATTTGAACTCAGATTACGCTCAACAAAAACCACTGGATGACCCGGAACTTGAAAAGCATATGACCGACCATCTGGTCACCCTGCTTAAGGAAAACGACGCACCTGGCGAACAATTTGAACGCCTTGGCCTTTGCTGAAATATACGACACGAATCACACCAATACCTGTAAGTACTCACGGAGACTCAACGATGAAATGCATCATGGTTATGTTCGACTCACTGAATCGTCACATGATCTCGCCATATGGCTGTGACTGGACACACACGCCCAATTTCGCACGCCTTGCCAGCAAGACGGTGACATTTGATAAATCCTACGTGTGTTCCATGCCCTGCATGCCTGCACGCCGTGATCTGCATACCGGGCGTCCGTCGTTTATTCATCGTGGCTGGTCTCCGTTGGAACCGTTTGACGAGTCCGTGCCACGGATGCTTAAAAATGCGGGGATTCACACGCATTTGGTGACGGATCATTATCACTACTTCGAAGACGGTGGCGTGCACTATCACACCAAGTACAACACGTGGGAGTTTTTCCGTGGCCAGGAAGGTGATCCATGGATTGGACAAATTGCCCAGCCGGAAGTTCCCGAGAACATCAATCGCAAGGGACGCCCGCAGGATTGGATCAACCGCAAGGAAATGGACAGCGAAGACAAGATGCCGATTACGCAGTCATTCAATGCTGCCATGGACTTCATCAAGCGGAACAAGGACGAAGACAACTGGTTTATCCAGCTAGAAACGTTTGACCCGCATGAGCCGTTCTTCACGCAGCGTCAGCACAAGGATCGCTATGCCGATCACTTCAACAACTACACCGGCCCTGAGTTTGACTGGCCAGGCTACGAGAAGGTCTCCGAATCGCCTGAGCAAATCGAACATGCCAAGCACAACTATGCAGCCCTTTTGAGTCTCTGCGATCAGAAGCTCGGTGATGTGCTGGACCTGATGGACAAGCATGACATGTGGGACGACACCATGCTGGTGGTCTGCACGGATCACGGGTTTTTACTCGGCGAACATGACTGCTGGGCCAAGAACTGGATGCCGCTGTATGAGGAAGTCGCCCATACTCCGTTTTTTGTCTGGGACCCCAGATGCAGGAAGCAAGACGAACGTCGTCAGGCTTTGGTGCAGCCCTGCCTTGACCTTGCCCCGACGCTGCTGGGATTCTTCGGCCTCGACATCCCTTCCACGATGACCGGCAAAGACCTTGCTCCCGCCGTTGCCGATGACACGCCTGTACGTGATGCCTGTATTTTCGGTTATCACGGGACGCGTGTGAACATCACCGACGGACAGTATGTCTACATGCGGGGCAATCACAAGGCAGGTGTCCCCGTCTACCAATATGGTTGGACGGCACCGGGCATGAAAGACTCCAAGATCCCTGAAAAAATCCGCTTACTCAACGATGACGAACAATGGGACTTTACCGGCAATGCTCCGGTCTTGAAGATGCCCAACGGCGCTTCATACATTGAAGGTGATCCTGCGTTCAATGCCACCGTTGGCGATCTGCTCTTTGATGTGACCGCAGACCCCACGCAGCAAAACCCGCTTGACGATGCTGCGGTGATTGAAAAATTGTCAACACGCATGACCGAACTGTTGGCAGAATGCGACGCCCCATCGGAGACCTACGAACGATTGGATCTTAAACAAACCTGCTGCTAGAGCATTGCCATGAATACATGCTCACCTTCCGTCACTCCCGCGCAGGCGGGAGTCCAGTGGAATCTGCAAGTGCGCATAGAATGCCACTGGATTCCCGCCTGCGCGGGAATGACAAAAAACAAAGATAACACGAGGATAAGCGGTTGGAACGGCTGCTAAATCATCGTATTTGACCGTTGAAGGTACACAAAATTTGACGAACCAATTCTCAAGGCACCGGCAACACGTCGGTGCCTTTTTCATGTCGATGAACATCGGAACCAAAAATCTCGAACTTGTTAATGGAACGTTTGGTGACAAGTGGTTAGAATCTAATTGCCGGGATGCAGGTGCTGGAGGATCCAGTACCTTGGAATGATTCGAACGTAACCATGGAGATGGTCGATGAAGGTTCACTACAAGATCGCACTATTTGCGGCGGTCGTGTTTTTTGTCGTGGTTGGAGGTTATTTTCTGACCCGCGGCGGTGATGTTGATCAGACTGACCTGGTCGATAACAACATCCCAAGCCCCACTTCCACAGGCAACGATACCACTGATCCACCTGTGTCAAATGCTGGCCCTTCAGGCAACGCACCGGCTACGGATTTAAACAGCCTGGTCCGTCAACAGTTGGCTCAAATCAACCAATCCAACAAGACAACGTCACCCCCGCCGTCGTCGACATCCAATCCCATCAACCCAACGCCCATCTCCACCAAGCCGCTGAGTGATACCACCGCACCATCAACGATGGTCACCAAACCCATCACAACTCCCACGCGTCCGACCAGCCCTGCCACGCTGACATTCGATGGCACGCCGGTTGACGATGACAATGTCCTGGCCACCACGCCTGTCACCGACCCCGTGGCCGCACCAGTGGTCAACAATGATCCGCCCAAGCCTGTCCTGGTTCCCGCACCACCCAAGCCGATCAATCCGCCGACCCCGGCTGTGCGTGCAACCAGTTATCCCAATACCTACACCATCCAGTCCGGTGACACGCTCAGCAGTATTGCTCTGACTTTGTATGGTTCGGATCGTCACTGGGTCGAAATCGCCCAGGCCAATCCCACCATTGACCCGCTCAAACTCAAGCCCGGTCAGACCATCAAGCTGCCCCAACCTGCGGACCTGCGTAAAAGCGGTTCTCAGCGTGCCCGTGTTTCTGCTGATGGTCGTATCCGCCAGTACACGGTCCGAGCCGGTGACAACCTGAGCACCATCGCCCAGGAGTTCTACAATAATGCCAGTCTCTGGCGCCGGATTTACAACGCCAACAAGGCGGCCATCGGTGCCAATCCTGACACCCTGCAGGCCGGTGTGACTCTGGAAATTCCTCCCGCAGATTCAGGCTCAAATAACTGATGTCCGTTGATCAAAATCCCATTGCGTTAGACGTCGTCGTCATCGGCGGTGGCGTGGCCGGTTTGTGGTTACTCGATGCCCTTCACCGTCAGGGATACCGTTGTGTGCTGCTGGAAGCCCACCAACTGGGCTCAGGCCAAACCGTTGCATCCCAAGGCATTCTCCATGGCGGGATGAAATACACACTGAGCAATCTCATCGACCCCGGCGCCAAAGCCGTTGCACAAATGCCTCTGATCTGGCGCGATTGTCTGGCTGGTGAGGCAGAACCCAATCTCAGCCAAACCCGCCTGCGTACCGACTTCTGTCACCTTTGGCGAACCGGTTCAGCACGTTCACGATTCGGCATGACCGGCGCCCGCATGGTGCTGCGTGTCAAGCCCACTGAGATCCCCAAAAGCGATTGGCCCGAGGCGTTGCGCGACCTCAAGGGACAGGTGTATAACCTTCCCGAACAGGTCCTGGACACCGCCAGCTTCGTTGCAGACCTGGCATCGAAGCATCAGAAGCGACTACTCAAAATTGATCCTGAAAACGGGCTCGACTTTGAGCGTGATCAGACAGGCAACGTCTCTGCCATCAAACTCACCGACGGTGATCACTCGCTGACATTGGCCCCCAAACATGTGGTCCTCACCGCTGGCAAAGGCAACGCGGACCTGCGTGCCAAGCTGGAACTTGATGATCAGGCAATGCAGATCAGGCCCTTGCATATGGTCATGGTCAAAGGCAATCTGCCCAAACTCAACGGACACTGCACCGACTTTTCGCAGACGCGCGTGACCATCACCACGGCCATGGCAAGTGATGGGCAAACCGTCTGGACCGTCGGCGGGCAGGTCTCCGAAGATGGCGTGAAAATGTCCCCCGAAGATTTGGTTCGTCATGCCAAGAACGAAATCATGGCGGTGGTCCCCAATGTCGATTTTTCTGATGCAACATGGTCGACCTATCGCGTGGATCGTGCCGAACGCAAGACCGCGTCAGGCCGCCGACCCGAAGGTGTTACATTGATGACCGAAGGCAATGTGATCACAGCCTGGCCGACGAAACTGGTGTTGGCACCGCAGTTGGCGATGGATGTGATTTCGAAGCTGGACATGCAGCCTGCGGGTGAATCGGTTTGCATTGAAGATTGGCCACGCCCCGAGGTTGCACCACCGCCATGGGAGTTGGCCCAGAACTGGATGACGTTGGATTAACCCATCAGTCATGCTTAAGACGACATAGCAAGTGAGTCTAACACCGTGAATCTCCGACGACTTGGCAATACGGACATCAAGCTTTCTCCCATTGGTTTTGGTGCGTTTAAGATTGGACGCAATCAGGGGATCAAGTATCCGACGGCGTATGATTTGCCTGACATGGATGCGGTGGATCGTCTGCTCAATGGCGTGTTGGATATGGGGATTAATCACATCGACACGGCACCGGCATACGGCTTAAGCGAAGAACGCATTGGTGCCACGATTGCTCATCGACGCGATGAATACATTCTGAGTTCCAAAGTCGGTGAGACATTTATCGATGGCAAATCCGAGTATCGCTTTGATGCGCAACATGTTCGGCAGTCCGTTGAGTCATCCCTGAAAAAACTCAAGACCGACCGACTGGATATGCTGCTGATCCATTCGCCTGCCGATGACGTTTCATTGCAGCAACTCACCGATTGTGTCCCCACGATGCAGGCTCTCAAAGCTCGGGGGGATGTCCAGCTCATCGGTCTGTCGGGTAAGACGCATGACGGTTTTGAACTGGCGATGGATTGGTCGGATGTCTTGATGATCGAATACAACCTGGCTGATACACAGCATGCCCAACTCATCAACAAAGCCCACGACCGCGGCCTGGGGGTACTCTGCAAGAAGGGGCTGGGGTCAGGCCATCTCACCCCGCAGGATGCCATCCCGTTTGTCCTGGGCAATCCAGCAATCACAAACCTGGTGGTCGGCGGGTTGAATCTTGAGCATCTCAAGGACAATCTGGGATATGCCAACATCGCGTTTTAGATCGTTTCAAATCATTAATCTCCACCTTCCGTCACTCCCGCGCAGGCGGGAGTCCAGTGAAAGGTGCAAGTTTCTACTGCATGCCACTGGATTCCCGACTTTCCGGGGCGCGGGAATGACGAA
>MDTD01007827.1_pt1 | contig 10095 bp, 10 predicted proteins | sample 811221 | NCBI WGS metagenome assembly MDTD01 (sample SAMN05326646, study PRJNA326480) | marine metagenome | isolation source: seawater | place: Pacific Ocean: South West | collected 2011
ATGGCGGTTGGTGCTGGTTTCAGGATGAACGAGCTATCGTTGATCACAATCTCCTTGTCGTAGGATCAGTTGCGACCGGTCATGAAGAGTCCACCCGATCTGGAAACGTCGAAGTCCACTGGCGTAATCTCGTCAACGGTGAATCGGGTACAGCGGTGCTTCATGCCAATCTTGGACGTGATGACCACAACGTGCCGGCTTTTCTTGTTCTTCCTGACGGTCGCTTGCTTGCCGTCTATTCGGGTCATGGTCAGGATCGCCTTGTACGCATGAGGCGTTCATTGCTTCCTGGTATTGCATCCGCCTGGGGCCCCGAGACGACCTACGAAGCAGGACCTGAGGCGAAGGCGGGGGTGACGTATTCCAATCTGCATGAGGTACATGACGCCGAAGGGCATCCTGTGCTCTATGACTTCTATCGTGGCGCCGGTTGGGATCCGAATGTGCTTCGCTCGCAGGATTCAGGTGCCAACTGGGAGTCTGTTGGACGAATCATGGCTGGTCCAGGTCGGCCATATCTGAAGTATGCGTCTGATGATCAATGCGTCCACTTCGTTGCTACCGAGCAGCATCCTCGCGATGCTGACAACAGTCTCTGGCATGGATATCTCCAGGGTCAGGATCTCCATGATTCCAGTGGTGAAGTGATTGGCTATCTTGGTTCGCAGGCACCAACGCCTGAGCAATACACTCGGATCTTTGCAGGGCGATCCGATGCGGTCGCCTGGCCTGCGGATCTCCAGCTTGATTCCAATGGTCGTCCTGTGGTCATCTATACGGTTCAGATCGATGGCCAGAATCAACCACGAGGGAAGGGCGGTCGTGATCATCGCTTTCGATATGCACGATGGACCGGACAGCGGTGGCTTGATTTCGAGGCGGGCCACGCTGGTCGCAGGTTGTATCCAGGTGAAGATGATTACACCGGCTTGGCGGCAATTGATCCTGTTGCACCAAACGTGATCTATATCTCCACAGATGCTGATCCAATGACTGGAAAGCCCTTGATGACCGAGGCCGATGGCCTACGGCACCGTGAGTTGTTCATGGGACGAAGCTACGATGGCGGAAGATCCTGGGACTGGAGTCCATTGACTGAGCAATCGATTGACGACCATATCCGTCCAATCGCCGTTGCCTGGGGTGAGGATCGTACGATCCTGCTCTGGCTTCAAGGTTCGATGAAGTCATACACGGATTATGAGTTTCAAATCCAGGGCCGGATCATTGATCACCGACTCGAGTAGGTGATGGGTTCAGGCATCCAGTGCGTGCGCACGAAGATCCTCAATCGATGTCCATTGCAAAGCGCCCTCATGCGTTGCTTCAAGAATGACTGGCGGTGCCAGACCTGCCTCGAGTGCTTCCTGCCAGCGCGGTGCACACAGACACCAGTGATCACCTGGTCGAAGACCGGGGAATCCATAGGCCGGCATGGGGGTGGAGAGATCATTTCCTGCGGATCGAGAGAAGGCCAGGAATTCTTCTGACACCACGACACAGACCGTATGAGAGCCTTGATCCTCCGGGCCAGTTTCACAGCAGCCTGTGCGATAGAAGCCGGTCAGTGGCTCCATCGAGCAGGGCAGCAGGGATCCGCCGAGAACATTTCGATGGCCGGTTGTTTCTTCGATTCTGATCATGTCACTCAGGATACTACTTGTTGTCGGTTGGAGGTTCGTGTCGTTTCGCGTGATCATTGATGGCCTTGTAGATGACCTTTGTGAACTCGTCGGGATCACCGTATTCCGAGTTGGTCATGACCACCACGCCATGCCCCTGCTCCGGATAGATCGTGAGCTGTGTTCTTGTCTTTTCCTGACTTCCCGAATGCATCACTTGAAGTCCATTGCGAGTGCTGGAGACACGGAATCCAAGGCCATATCTGATCATGTCTCCCTTGTTGTTGCGTTGCCGGGTCCACATGACCTTCTTGGTTTCAGGCGTGACGAGTTCATCGCCCATGAGGCCGGCCGCAAAGGAAGCAAGATCATCCACATTCGAGATCCAGCCACCTCCTCCCAGTTTCCAGGAAACATCAGTATCGGTAGAGGGAATGATCTCACCCTGTTTCTTTCGGTATCCGACGGCTCTTCCGGGGATCTTCTGCCATTGATAATCAGGTTGCAGGGTCTTCAGTTTCAGTGGTCGTGAGATTCGATTACGGACCTGAAGGTGGTATGGAGCCTTCCCAGATCGTTGCACAACAGCACTGGCCAGTATGTAGCCGTGTGTCGTGTAGGCATATGCCGCTCCGGGTTCTGCTACCAGTGGTGATTCCTTGAAGCGATCCAACGCAAGAATCACATCCTTGTATGGATTTGATTGTTTGTAGTTGCGCTTCGTTCGAACGACCCGGCCGTTTCCATAATGAACGATTCCACCAAGATGTCCCAGCAGTTGTCGCATCGTGATGGGAGTGCCCTTGTCAGGAAACTCCGGAACAAGAAGCCGTATGTCGGCATCGAGATCGAGTCGCTCCTGTTCAGCCAGTTGCATGGCAACGATGGCCGTCAGTGGCTTGGAGATCGAGGCCCAGCGAAACAGCGTGTTTTCATCGACAGGATCTTGTTGCTCACGGTCCGCCCAACCATGACCGGAAGTATGGACGACCTTGCCGTCCCTGATCACGCCGATGGCAACCCCAACAGCTTCCTGGCGTTGCATTTCCTGCTGAACAGCCTGGTCGATGGCTTCCTGAAGAGTCTGTTCCTGACACCCCAGTGCATCCAATGCAGCCAGCAGAATGACGACTGCTGCCAGAAGCATGTGGAGAAACGTCTTATCTGTTTGTTTCACGAACATCGGTATCACATCCGGTCAATCACGCCCGGAAATGGTCAGGTTCCGCGTGCAAGTTTCATGATCAGAACAATCACGCCTATCAATGGAATAATGGCGGTAATCAGTCCAAGTGGGGATGCAAGAAGGAAGGCAACGACACAGGTGCCGGCTCCGCACGCAATCAACAGCAGCGACACCGTCAGTGACCTCGATCGACTTGCTGCAAGTGCAAGCACGGCGGAACCGATGGCCAGAACGAGTGATGAGATGGCCAGAGACCAGAGACGGAATCTGTTTGCATGGTCTGCTTCCATGGCTTCATCATGGGATTCCATGTGCAGCAGATTGAATGGGAAGCTGCCTGGATCCTCGGCATCGCCCAGTTGGAGGAGCCTGACTGCCAGCGCGGAAGCAACGGCAAGAACGGTCAGGACAGAGGCGATCAGCGCGATCACACAGAGGGCGGTCTGAGCCTTGTGTTCGGGTACGAGTTTGGTCTGACTGGTCATGGCGGTTTACTCCCCAGCGTAGAGCAAACTGTACCCCAACCGCTGACCTGCCGTTGAACTGGCAGGTCAGCCCTTTCACAGGCCAAATTGCCGCGAAACTCGGATTTTCACCAATCATGAGGTCGTCGAGGCATGAATAAGGGGGTTGCCTGAGTCTCAGTGGGCAGGATCCTTATCCAATGTTGTTCTTGGAATTTTGCCCGTTCCTCCTTCGGGAAATACTACGATCTGGGGCTGATCTGGTGGCCGACCGTCGAGCCATCTCGCCCTGTTTCTCTTGTTCCCCAGTTATGAAGAGACCTCAAGATGCTTGCATCCCTGGCCGTGACTGCCGTATTGACAACTGCCACCATGGCGGCGCCATCCCTCCCCGAGCTGGCTGTTTCCTCAGGTCGGCTGAAGACCCTTGTTGCAGCTGTACAGGCTGCAGATCTGCTTGAAACTCTCGGGAGCGAAGGTCCATTCACGGTATTCGCGCCAACAGACAGCGCCTTCAGCAAGATTGATGAGTCGACCTTGAACTCACTGCTTGAAGAGCCTGGTCGTGGAACACTGCGTCGTATCCTTACGCATCATGTCGTCCCTGGTCGCCTGGATGCTGCTTTGCTGTTGGAGCGCGATGAAATCGAGACATTGGCTGGTACGACGCTGCCACTTGATTCCTTCCGGGATCGTTTGCTGGTTGGTGATGCGGTCGTTGAGACCGCCAATCTCGAAGCCTCCAATGGAATGGTGCATCTGATTGATCGTGTGCTTCTTCCGCCTGCACCGGAGTCACCATTGCGTGCCTTTCTCGAACGAGCCATCGAACGGGGAGTGCCACTGTTCAATGATGGTACGCCGGAGGCCTGTGCGGCGGTGTATGCCACCGCGTTGGATGCGGTCGTGACCAGCGAAGGCTGGGGCGTCACAGCCCAGCAACTGCCGAATCTTCAGAACTCCATCCGCGATGCTGCTTCGATCGGAGATGCAGCGGAACGAGCCTGGGCCTATCGCAGAATCATCGATTCGCTCTGGAGAGGCATGCCACAAGGGCAGCAGGCTCGCCTTGATGATGGAAACGTTCGTTCAATCTTCAACTTTGAGGATCCGTCAACGGTCAGACGTTGGAATATCGTTCTTGATGGTGTGATGGGGGGACTCTCCACCGGTCGAATTGCTGCGGGTGACAATACGCTCCAGTTCACTGGCAGCACGTCACTCCGCAACAATGGTGGGTTCTCTTCGATGAGAGCTTCGATTCCAGCCGGTTCATTGAACGGATATGACGCGATTCGGCTTCGTGTCAAAGGCGATGGCCGAAACTGGATTGTTGGAACTCGCAAGTCGACCTCCATGGGGGCCGACAGCTTCTGGACGCGATTTGATACCACCGAAGGTGAATGGATCGATGTCATGGTGCCAATCTCCGAAATGGAGCGACACTTCTTCGGCGAACGACTGCCGGGTGATATCCGACCTGATCAGGTCCGTGGACTTGAGTTCTACATCTACGACAAGAAGGCAGGCCCATTCAGCCTTGAGATCGATCGCATTGATGCGGTTCGCTCTTCTTCAAGCTGAGGATCTGATGCTCATCCATTGTCCGTAAAATGAGAACTCAAGTCTCTGACGATGTCTTGTTGGAAGCATTTGTTGCTGCACGGGCCAGACGATCTTGTGAAGGTGTCTTCACCTTCGTGGCCATGCCAACCAGACTCATCGTCTTGATGATCAGCCAGCTGGTGTCGAACTGCCACCATTTCAATCCATGTCGTGCTGAAGTGGGGAAGGCGTGGTGATTGTTGTGCCAACCTTCTCCCAGTGCCAGAACACCGAATACGACGTTGTTGCGGCTGTGATCATGGCTGTCATAAGGCTGGGCGCCCCAGATATGACAGACTGAATTGATGCTCCAGGTGACGTGGTGTTCAAAGAAAACACGTACCAGTCCACCCCAGAGGAAGCCAGTCAACGCACCAAACCATGTTCCGGTCAGGACGCCGCCAAGCACAGTCGGAATCAACATGCTGATGACGACCCAGACCGGGAACATCCGGCTGACAAAGCGAAGATCAGGATCCTTCATGAGGTCCGGAACAAATCGGGCTTCTCCCGGATCCTGAATATCGAACAGCCATCCGAAGTGTGAGTAGAGAAATTTTCGAATACGGCCGCCATGGCCGGCATGTGGTGAATGGGGATCATCATCTTCATCACTGTGCTTGTGATGCTTGCGATGGACCGCAACCCACCAGAAGAGGTTGCCCTGGACAGCCATGGATCCGGAAATCCCCAGGAAGATCTTCACCCATCGTGGGCAGTCGAATGACTTGTGACTGAAGTAGCGATGGAATCCAATGGTGATTCCGTAGCCACAGAGCAGGTACATCCCGAAGAAAAGGCTGAGATCAATGATGTTGAATCCAGTGTTCCACGTCAGCCACATCACGGTTGCCAGAGCCAGTGGGGGGAGGATTACTGAGATCAGCACGATGAACTGAGCGCCTCGACGCACATGCATGTTCGGCTGAGTTGGCAGGGCGCTGGACATGTGATTCGAGTCCGTGAACAGTGGGGGAATGTCTGGAAAGTGGCCAGACTAGTCGCCTGACCACGCCAAGGGCTCAGATTCTAGTCGTAATGGAGATTCAGAGGCGGAAAGAAAGGCCTTCTGAAACAAGCTTCTGGTGACTTGCGAGATCGATATGGCTGATATGGGTCGAAAGTTGCTCTGGCTGGGATTGGGTGAACAGTATTTGTGTTACGGTCGACCCAGTGAAAATCGAGTTGGAATCCTCTCGTGCCAATCAGCCAAGGAGCGTGGAATGATGCAGAATGAAATATATGAACTCAGGCGTCAGGTGAGAAATCTACGCCGGTGCCTCTTCGGGGTGGTTGGGCTTGCTGGTCTGGGTCTGCTTCTTGCGGCGACTGCTTCGGATGTGATTCCGGAGGTGGTCAAGGCAGGGAGTTTCGAAGTCGTCAGTGAGGATGGAAAGTCGGTGTTGGTTCTGGGGTCGCACATGCGGCATACCGGTCTTGATGAGAAGACCCATTACGGGTTCATGGACACGAGAGACAGCCACGGCGTCACGCTTGTCAGCATTGGAGGCGCCGCAGCCAACGACTGTCTTCTCGGGGATGTCGTCACCTTCAACTCACATGGTCGACCTCTGGTTTCATTGGGAATCAAGTTGAATACCATTGAAGGCCTGTCCCCAGGGGCGTATGACATGGGTCAGGTCCGTACCTATGCGGGCAATGGCCAGATCAGCTTTGATTCAGCAGAATGATGTCACGACCTGATCTGAACACTTGGCATCCACGCAGGTGGGTTGCCAGCCAGTTCCATCAACTCTGATATCGAGTGCGGCCGACTGGTCAGTACGAGTCATGATGAGTGATGCTTCAGTCCAGTGGGATGCAGTTCTCAAGGACTGCATTGAAGGTGGATTTGGGCGAGTTTGAAATCAGTCCGCCGCCGATCTGCTTGTCATCCTGCCAGACGTAATAGTTCCGGCACTGAAAACAGATCATGTAGTCCGTCGTCACGCGCTTTGATTGAAGTCGAAGCGCGTGACGAGGGTTGTAGCAGTCAACGGGTACGCCGCCGCCATTGGCGATGCCTTCATCAAGTGCACCCAGCAGTGCGGCACGTGTGCCTGGCGCCTCCACGGGGCAGGTCTGCAGAATGGGCCACCCATGCAGGAGGACTGCACCCTCCGGGATTGGATCGCCGGGGTATCGATCCCCGTCAAGGCGATAGAGCGTGAACGTGCCTTGAAGCCTTGGATCGTCCGGTGAGATGCCTGTGGAGACACCACTGTCACATGATCCAAGGATCAGGACGGGCCAGACGACAGCCATCAACAAACTGGTTTTGATCATGATCTTCGTCTTCTAGTCAACTCGTTTGCTGACACTCTTATTTTCGCTCCAGCTGAGTTCATGCCGCATTCCGTTGAGTGCCATGCCCTGGAAGCTCGTCGTAAGTGTCGTGTCGGTTACGACTCGTGTCATCTGCGTACTCATCGTCAAGCCGTTGAATCGACTGCCTTCATGTGAAGAGACGATGGTAACCTTTCCACCATCAGTCGTGATGGAGTCGACCTTGCCGTGAATGACGGTTCCATGCCCATCAAGGTACATCGTGGCGATGTGATCATTGACAGGATCCCAGTACATGACATAGAGATCGGTCTCCATGCGCTTGCCATCCTTGGAGATGTAGGTTCCTTCCTGCTTGAGGACATGTCCATCGGCAATCCATGAGATTCGGATCGTCGAAACCGATCCGTCAGGGCTTTCCTGTTGCCAGGTACCCACGAGATTCGTCGTCTTCATGAGATCTCCGCCAGGATTGGCCCGAACACTGTTGGTGACCCATGGTTCTCCGTCCTTGCCTGCAGTCACCGTCTGGGTTCGTGTATTGGGTCCGGTGTATTCCATGACATTCGTATACGTGGTGGTCTTGCCCTGGGAGATTTCGGTGTACTCCCAGTGGATGGTGTCACCATCCATGCCTTTCAGAACCGAAGTGCCGGTGTACGGCTTGCCCATGTCGAATCCAGAACTGCAGGCCATTGGAGCCTTGAGTTCATCATTCCAGTACATGAGGCCGACTCCGGTTGAGATGACCCTGCCGTCATCCGTAGTCATCTGCTGGCTGTTGTACAGCGTGTCTGATTCAGGCGAGTAGACCATCGTGTTGATGCCGGTGAAGGGAATTCCAGCAGGGATACCGACCCACATGTCCTTGGTCACCCCGGTATTGACCCAGACTCCGGTCACACCTCGATCAAGATGCCAGTTGACGAATTCATTCATCGACTTGGGCATCGTCATGTTCTGAGCTGAGGCGAGATCAGGGCTGGCGATCACGGTCACAATGGCGATCACAAATGCAGTGGTCAAGTTGATGAATGTACGAGGCATGTATTCGTTTCCTTGCGAAGAAAGAGATCTGTTGCTCAAATGTATGGAACCAGTCAGTGTGCAACATATCGAATTGATTGGACGGTGTCCTTTGTCGTATGATCAATTCCCGGGTAGACCATGAAATAGTTGGCTTGATTCGAGGTATGGCTTCATCAAAGGGGATTACTGATGGATTATCTGGTCTGGATCTTCATCTTCATTGCCATTGCCTCCCCAGTGATATGGGTCGGGGTCCGCAAGAAGAAAGAAGCTGATTGATCATGAACTGATGGCGGAATTCATTTGAAAATACGTCTGAATTCCTGCATGGAGAAGTTCTTGGTCAATTGCTTCCCTTTGGTTCCGTTGAAGTGGCTGATGAGATAGTTGCCCATCTCCGGACCTGTGCAGCTTTCACAATCAATGATGTCCATTTCCTGTCGAGCAGCCACCCAGACTCTGTCAATCTTCTGGAACTTCTCATGCAGCAGTTTCTCGAGTGCTCGAGGTGATCTACGGGCGCCGTGATTGAAATTGAACTGATTCGTTGCGCTGATCTTGTACTCATGCAATCCGCCTGAAGCGTCTTCTGCATCAGCGCCTCCTGGATGAAGCGTCACGGCATGGCCCAGATGCTGAGCCAGCAGTACCTCGCCCTGACCACCCTTGGAGAAAATGGTCGCTCGAAGACCTTGTTCATGTGCCAGTTGAAACATGAGCCTGACTTTCGGTATGGACGCATCGTAGGGATGGGAATTTCTTGTGGGTGGTTCAATCTCTCTGCCGAATCGGATTGCCTGATCAAATGAGTACCTCTTGGTCAACAGGCCTGCTTTGGAGGCTTTGAGCGATTCGATCAGATTTTCAAGCAGAAGTTCGGGTTCGCAGAACACCACACGTTGAATCAAGCCCAGATGGTGCTGAGCCAGAAAGGCACCGGAGAGTTCTGAAAACTTCCTGCGAAGGAGTTTTTCATTCTGACGGTCGGTCTTGCGTGGGCCGAATCCAAAATGAAAACTGGTTTGCGTCGAGACCTTGTATTCATAACGATTGCCGGTGGCGGGATCAATTCCATCTGCTCCACCGCCTCCATCCACCAGTTCATGATTCAGATGATGGGCAAGTATGAATTCGCCGATTCCGCCTTTGGAAAACACATCTTCTGCAATGCCAAGGGCCTTGCATTCGGCATATGCCTCTCGCATGAGCTGTACGAGATGTGAGTACATGCTTCCATTGGAATGGTCTGCTGAATCGATTGCAAGAGGGATGAAATCCAATTCTGATCATTTTCAACCGGAGTGGGATGAACATGGAGGTGTGAACCATGGGATGGTTGATTCAGTTTGGAGTATGGTTCAATCGGTAATCTCTAGTGAACCTTCGATTACGTTCTCGGCGGCGTCTTCTCCAAGATTCTCATCGGTTTCCGGATGAAAGACGACATCGCAATCCTCCAGACAATTGAACCAGAATTCTCTGGGGTTGAAGCTGTCTGGATCGGAAGGTCCATCAAGGATGTCTGCGTTGACGAGATACCCGAGCACTTCATCCATTGGATCTGCCGTGCCTTTGATCTCCACTTCGAGCAATCTCGCGTAGAGGTCCTGGCCTTCTCCCAGATTGATACAGTTGTACGTGGTCGTGATGTCACGAGCACCGAATTGTTCGAAAGTACTGGTATCGAAGTATGGTTCAGGATCGAGAAACTGCTCTTTGATTTCATCGGATTGCGTGTCATCCAGCTCAGAAGGTTTGAGGGCCAGAGTGAGTTTGAAGCTCATTTTGATTTTGAAATGGCTCATGGCGAGGTTCCTTGCTTGCGACCAGAGTGCTCGTACATATTAAAGTGTTCTTGCTTCTCGGAATTGACAGGTCAAAGCCAACACCGGAAGCTGAGCAA
>MDTD01011558.1_pt1 | contig 10095 bp, 14 predicted proteins | sample 811221 | NCBI WGS metagenome assembly MDTD01 (sample SAMN05326646, study PRJNA326480) | marine metagenome | isolation source: seawater | place: Pacific Ocean: South West | collected 2011
AGCCTTCGGCGCGGTTGCTGCCCATCGTGCTGGAGGATGCCTTCAAGCTGAGCCTGAGCCGCCAGACCGAGGCGGTGGAGCGCTACCTGAAGGTGGTTCGCGGCCGGCTGGTCCCGTTGCCCTATGACACCTGGTACCCGGTGCCGGGCGGGGACGGCGCCCGTGTGCGGCTGCAACGGGCCGGGCATATTCTTGGCTCCGCCTATGTGGAGTGCGACGTGGCGGGCCACCGCACCGTGTTCTCCGGCGACCTGGGCGCGCCCCATGCGCCGTTGCTGGAGCCGCCGGTGCCGCCGGAGCGCTGCGATACCCTGGTGATCGAGAGCACCTACGGGGATCGCCAGCATGAAGACCGGGCCGGCCGCCGCCGGCGTTTGGCGGCGGTGATCCGGCGTGCCCTGGAAGACCGGGGCACCGTGCTGATCCCGGCGTTCAGCCTGGGGCGCACCCAGGAGTTGCTGTACGAGCTGGAGGCGATTATCCAGGAGCAGGGCGGTCAGGAGGTGGCGGACGGTTTGCCCTGGAATGAGCTGCCGGTGATTCTGGATTCGCCCCTGGCCCGGCGCTTTACCCGGGTGTACCGGGCGCTGGCGCGCTTCTGGCCGCAGGAGGCGAGGGCACGCCGTGAAGCCGGGCGTCGGCCACTGGCCTTCGAGCAGCGGCTTACCGTGGACGACCACGCCGCCCACCAGCGCATGGTGCGCCACCTGGCGGAGAGCCGCCGCCCGGCCATCGTGATCGCCGCCAGCGGCATGTGCACCGGCGGGCGGATCGTCAATTACCTGAAGGCGATGCTCGGCGACCCGCGCCACAATGTGCTGTTCGTGGGCTACCAGGCCGCCGGCACCCCGGGGCGCGATATCCAGACCTACGGGCCCGGCGGCGGCTATGTGGTGCTGGACGGCGAGCGCCACGTTATCCGCGCCGGCATCGAGACCCTGGGTGGCTACTCCGCCCACGCCGACCAGGCCGGCCTGGTGGACTTCGTCACCGGCATGGCGCGGTGGCCCGAGCAGGTGCGCATCGTCCACGGCGAGCCCCACGCCCGCCGCGCCCTCGCCGCCGCCCTCAAGCACCGCTACCAGCAAAAAGGCCGCCCGTTGCGTACCACCCCGGCCTGATTGCCACCCTAGGAGCGGCCAGGCGGCGTACCGCTCCAGCCGCGATCCGGCCAGCGAAAAAGCACTTGACCGACTACGTCAAAGACGTATGGTATTTATATGTACACGGTAGTTGAGACACCAACATTCGCAAAGGATGCGGACAGGCTTTGGACTCAAGGCGAACGCGCTGAGTTTTGTGTTTGGATCGCCGCGCACCCCGAGGCTGGCCAGGTTATCCCGGGTAGCGGTGGGTGTCGGAAAGTGCGTTGGGGTAAAAAACAAACCGGAAAGCGTGGAGGTGTCCGTGTCATTTATTTTACACGACTCTCGGAGGGGCAGATTTGGTTATTGGTTATCTATGCCAAGAACGAGATGACCAATATTCCAGCCCATTTTCTGAAAGCCATCCGTCAGGAGTTGGACCATGGGTAAGGGAAAAAACGATATTACGGGTGACGAGTTGGGAGAGAAGTTGCTTCATGCCGTGCGCGAAATGAAAGCCGGCTATGCAGCCAGGGTTACGGAGGTGGACACTAATGAAGTTGCTTCGGCGCGAATGCGCACGGGGCTTTCCCAGGTGCAATTCGCCCGTGCCCTGAAGATTTCTCCGCGCACCTTACAAGAATGGGAGCAAGGCCGGCGGAGACCTTCAGGGGCCGCTCAAGCGCTCATTGAAATCGCCTTCCGTCACCCGGAAGTCATTGTGGAGTCTTTGAACGCTTCCAGTAGCTAGAAACCGGGTTGCACCTGTAGAAGCGGTGGAGTGGCGTTACACTTCGGAGACTAACTTGAGGAACGGATATGGAAGCGATGCCCTATCGAGCCGAGCGTAATCCGGCTTTCGGGCTTTGGCGGGACCGTGATGAACCGGGCCCCAAGCCCGACGAAAACGCGGTGGATGCCTATGTCCGACGACTGCGCCGTCCCAGGGAGTTTTCAGGCGACGGGTCGATACGGACGTCCTGATTAGCAATAGAAAAATACCCCGGCATTAAGCCTTCCTTCAACGATCCATGGTACGCCGAACCCGGGGGCAGTTTTGCTCCTGCCGTTATCGCCCCTCCACCTTGTTAGGGCGTACATATCGTAAGGTTTGAGGCGAGGTTTCGTGGAGTGGTTGCGCCGCCGGTTGCGTCATTGGGCGCCTGGCGCGAATCTACCCGAGATTCATGATCTGCAGGAGGCCCATGACATGGCCAGAGATACCGTTCAGGAATGGAAGGACGAACACCTCCAGACCGGCTTGCGGCAAGGCCTCGAGCAAGGCTCCACCAATGAAGCTCGCGCCATTTTGCGCCGCCAGTTAGCGCGTCGTTTCGGTGGCGTGCCCTCGGAAGTGAACGACCGGTTGGAGGCCGCCACCCGTGCCGAGCTGGAAAACTGGATCGACCGTCTCTACGACGCCGCCACCCTTGATGAGGTGTTCCAGTAGCCAGAAGGCTCGCGGCCGTCGTTGCGCTTTGGGCGGTTGTTGGCGGCTCGATGGGACGTGGGGTTACAATGAATTTCTCTTGCACCACTTTGCGAGGAGCGACGGATGACGATCTCGTTGGATCTGGATCAAATGAGCATTGAAGAAAAGCTGCGTGTGCTTGAGGCGCTGTGGGTGGACTTGAGTGAAAAAGCACCAGATAGCATCCCCGCTCCCCAATGGCATAAAGACGTGCTGGAAGAGCGTGCCAATAGTGTGGAAGAGGGCAAGAGCCACTTCAGCGCTTGGCCGGACGCGAAAAAGCGTATACGCGACCGGTTCCAATGAAAATCGAGCTTCTCGAGCAAGCGGCCGATGATTTGCTGGCCGGTGCTCGCTTTTACGAGGATCAAGGGGAGGGGCTAGGCCAGTACTTTTTGGACTCCTTGTTCTCGGATATCGACTCGTTGCAACTGTACGGCGGTCTTCACGCTCAAATATTTGGCTACTATCGTCTGTTGTCCAGGCGCTTTCCCTACGCTGTTTATTACCGCGTCCAGGAGACTCTGATCCGGGTATACGCGGTCCTGGATTGCCGGCGCTCGCCTGACAAGATGCACACGCGGCTGCTTTCGTCCGATTAAGATACCTCTGTATCGCTCCCACGACTCTGATCTACCCACCCCCTGAAGGGATTTCGACTGAATTATGCTGAATGGACCTTTCCCGCCCTGGCCTTCCTTTACTCAGGAAGAGGCGGACGCCGCCAGCGCGGTGCTGCTTTCCAATAAAGTGAACTACTGGACCGGCCAGGAAGGCCGTCAGTTCGAGCGCGAGTTCGCCGCTTTCGCCGGCACCGAGTACGCCATCGCCGTGGCCAACGGTACCCTGGCGCTGGATCTGGCCCTGCGTGGTCTGGGCATCGGCCCCGGCGACGAGGTGGTGGTGACGCCGCGTACCTTCCTGGCCTCGGCCACGGCGGTGCTCAACGCCGGTGCCACCCCGGTGTTCGCGGACGTGGACCGGGACAGCCAGAACATCACCGCCGAAACCGTGGCTGCGGTGCTCACGCCGCGCACCAAGGCGGTGATTTGCGTGCATCTGGCCGGCTGGCCCTGCGACATGGACGCCATGATGGCCCTGGCCGAGGCCCACGATCTGTTGGTGATCGAGGACTGCGCCCAGGCCCACGGCGCCACCTGGAAGGGCCGCTCCGTTGGCGGCTTCGGCCATGTGGGCTGCTGGTCGTTCTGCCAGGATGAGATCATGACCACGGGCGGGGAGGGCGGCATGGTTACCGTCAACGACCGTGATCTCTGGTCCCGCATGTGGAGCTTCAAGGACCACGGCAAGAGCTGGGAGGCGGTCTACGAGCGCGAGCACCCGCCCGGCTTCCGCTGGCTGCACGAGAGCGTGGGCACCAACTGGCGCCTCACCGAGATGCAGTCCGCCATCGGCCGGATTCAACTGGGCCGGATGCCGGACTGGACCCGCCGGCGCCAGGCCCATTGCCAGGCCATCTGGGAGGCCGCCGCTGAGCTGCCCGGCCTGCGCGTGCCCACGGTGCCGGCGGAAGCCGGCCATGCCGGCTACAAGTGCTATGTGTTCGTGCGCCCGGAGACCCTGGCCCCGGGCTGGGACCGGGACTGCGTGATGAGCCGCATCGTCGGCATGGGCGTGCCGTGCTTCTCCGGCTCCTGCTCCGAGGTGTACCTGGAGAAATGTTTCCAGGACCTGGGCCTGGCCCCCGACGAGCGCCTGCCCACCGCCCGCGAGTTGGGCGAGACCAGCCTGATGTTCCTGGTGCACCCGACCCTGGAACCCGCCCACATCGAAAAAACCATCGCCGCCCTGCAGGCGGTCATGGCCCGCGCCACCCTGGCCTGACCGGCATGGTGCGATGCTGCCAAATACCATTGCAAAGCGGTTTCCCATGCCGTAATCAAGAACTTTCAGGATGAGAAATGGACCCCGGTGAGGGCTTTCAGGCCCGTGCGGTAGCCGGGGCGGGATATGGACATACCATAATGGTAACTGCTAGGATTCTAAGCCGATATCAAGGGCCGCCTCCGCCGCCAGCGAGCGAGGGTGCGGATCGGTCCCTTGGGATGACGGAACCGCTTTATTCCGTGCAAGACGTAGCCGAGGCATTGCGAGCGTCACCGTTACCGGCAATGGGGTCGAGGCGGTGCGCGCAAGGCTGGCAAGACCTGATGGAAACCCTGGAGGCTCAGGATGAGCCCATTCCCTTTACACAGTTTTTATCCGATGCCATGCAATATGGGCGCTGGCGTCAAGCTGTGTGGTGCCGGAATGAAAAGGGGCACTGGTTCGCAGCCGACGACTGGATATATGAGTTCACATATGGCCGTCATGTTGGACGTGTATGGCGAGAGTTTCCGGTAACTTATTACTTGAAGTTCTCAATAACAAAAACGGGTATCCAGATTTATATGTTGTCGTGTCACCCTTCTAGTTAGGGGTGAGGAGGATAACGGGATGGAAACGATGTGCTGTGGCGTTTGTGGTGAAGAGGCTCTGCGTGCTCGTGAAGAAACCAGTACGCTGACCGCGGGTGATATTTCCGGGGATGTACTGGTTCGTTTTACTGAATGCGAGGCATGCGGAAGTATCTCCTATGATGAGGAACAAGAGCGCTTTAATCGCCGGCAGAGGCTCGCGTTCCGTAAACGGACCGAGGGTTTGCTGACCGGGAGCGAAATCCAGGCTCTGCGGGCCCGGTGGGGGCTGACTCAGAAAAGTGCCGCCACCTTATTCGGTGGCGGGCCCGTGGCCTTTGCCAAGTATGAGGCTGATGAGGTGTGTCAATCCCAAGCGATGGACCGTTTGCTCCGCGCTTATGATCAGATTCCACGGCTACGAGTGTGGCTGCATGGGCACGGCGGGGTGCCCCACATTGAGAACCAAGTGGTTGAAGGCCATCCCGAGGATTGGGTTGACACCTATTCTTGGATCCATGACAGCACTCTTTCGATTATGGCCGGCATGCGTGATCCATGGGCTTATCGCCGTTTTTTGCACGCTGAAAAAACAATCAGAAGTTTGGTGAAGACACTGGCGCCGACCTCCGAGGAAGAGCCTGAGCAGCCGCCCCACGCCCGATGGAATAAAATGAATGCGCCGGGCATTCAAAGGAGGCACTAATGCGCATGGAGTTGGTGGATATCGTGCTTCGCTCCCATTCGTTGTCCATGGACAAGGATTTTTTTCCGGCGCTTGTGGATTCTTGGGACGCTTACGCGCTGGAATCCATGGCCAGTATTACTTCTTGGAGTGTTTTGCCCGATATGGAGCAGCCTTCTCTTGTCCGATTCGTTCAGTCCGTGGGGTTGCGGTGGGTTCATTCGGAAGATGGGGAAGAGCGCATCGCCGCGACCATTGACGCACAGTACGGTCTGCTCTTTTCCACCGAGGTCGGTTTGCAAAGTCTGGCCATCGACGAGTTAATCAGTGAACGTGTTATTTCATCCGTCTGGCCGTACTGGCGGCAAGATTTTGCCCAAATGGCCATGAAGGCTTCTTTGCCGATGGTGGTCATCCCCCCCGATCCGGATTTTTCCCTCAAATCCTGACCTGCGCCAGGACTGGCTTGACGACATTCATCGCTTCTCTCCATACCGCGCTGCTGGCCGGGTTCCTGGCGTTGCTGCTGGTGGTGCCCGGGACCTATTACGTGGTGCCGCTGGTGGCGGCGCTACTGGCCCCCTGGGCGCTGGCGCGGCCCGCCGTGGCGCCGGCGCCGGACTGGGAAGATGCGCTCTGCCTGGCGGCGTTGCTGGCGTTTGGCGGGGTGTGGTGCCTGGACGTGTGGCGCACCGGTGTGTGGCCGGTGGGGGAGGGCAACCAGGGGCTGTTCCTGCCGTTGTGGCCGTTCCTGGCCGCCTGGGTGGGGCTGGCTTGGCGGCGCCGGCCGCCCTCCGCCAACGGGCTCTGGGTGGGCGCGGCCCTGGGCGCGGCGCTGGCCGGCGGCATCGCCGCCTACGAGTTTGGCTGGTTGGGCCGGCACCGGGCCAACAGCGGCATCAACGCCATTCCTTTCGGCAATCTGGCGCTGCTGTTCGGCACCCTGTCGTTGGTGGCGTTTCTGGCCCGGGGGCGCCGGCGTGGCTGGTTCCTGCTGGCCGGTCTGCTGGGTCTGCTGGCGTCGGTGTTTTCCGGTACCCGGGGCGGCTGGGTGGTGTTTCCGCTGCTGTTGGCGGTGCTGGCCTGGGCGTTCGGCGAGGGCCTGCCGCGCCGGCGGCTGTGGCCCCTGGCCGGGGTGCTCGCCGCGTTGCTGATTGGCGGCGCGCTGCTGCCGCAAAGCGGCGTGCGCGACCGGGTGGACGAGGCGGTGGACAACCTGCGTGACTACGCCCAGGGCGACGCCGCTTCGTCCCTGGGCGCGCGCCTGGACATGTGGCGCGCCGGCGGGCGGCTGTTCGTGGCGAAACCCTGGCTGGGCTGGGGCGAGGGGCGGCTGGAAGCCCGCCGCGACCAGTGGGTGGACCAGGGCCAGTATTATCGCGGCATCAGCCGCTACGACCAGCTGCACAATGATTTCGTGGACACCGCGGCGCGGCGGGGCCTGGTGGGGCTGCTCTCCCTGCTGGCGTTGTACGGCGTGCCGTTCTGGTTGTTCGCCCGGCACTTGCGGGCGCGCCCGGACCGTCGCGGGCGGGCGTTGGCGGCGGCGGGCCTGGTGGTGATTACCGCCTTCGCCGGCTTCGGGCTGAGCCAGTCCATGCTGCGCGATGTGCGTGGTTTGTCCTGTTATTTGGGACTTGTGATGGCTTGTTGGTGCCTGCTCAAGAATGTGAACCAAAAGTGAATAATTCACCGGCATCTGGTAACGTGCTGTTCATCACAAAAGGTTATTCCTCTATCAACAGCACCGCGACAAGGAAACGTCGTCATGGCCTCTCTTTCTGAGCATGGGTTGCTGAGTACGATTCTGGACAACCCCACTGGCTCCGTGCACTGACCGATGCTTCGTCCGGGCTCCCTGGCGTGGCGCGGGCTGGCGTTGCTGTGCTGGGCCATCGGCCTGGCCGGCATGTTCGCCCCCCAGGACACCGTGGCGCCGGTGGCCGCGCTGGTGCTGATCGCCATCAACCTTGAGGTGCTCCAGCACCTGATTCAGCCATCCCGTTTTTTCAGTTATTACGACATGGCCGCCAACCTGGCCGGCGTTGGCCTGGCGGCCATGTCGCTGATGCCGTTAAGCCGGTATCTCGATCTCGCCGATAAATAAAAAATCTTTTCTCTTTTCTGGGGTATGTTATGCAACTGATCGACCTTCTGGAGGGCGTCACGTTCATTCGTGCGTCCTTTAATGGCGTTGTGTTTGAACGCTGGCTCGGCAACATCAAACAGCAGCCCGCGCTTATGACGCTCACCGACCGCTGCCTGCGCCACGCCGCCGCTGAGCTCACCGCCCCCGACTGCGGCTGCCGCGCCAGTACGCCCCTCTCGCGGTACCCCGCCACCTGCTGCGTGGCGCTGGTCCGCTCCCACGTCCTGCTCGCCGAGCTCGACCTTGGCGTGCCCTACCTGAACACCCAGGCCGCCCGCTACCGGCGCGAAGCCGCCACCGACATCGAAGAGGCCTTCACCGACTGGCGCCGTGAGCGCGCCGCCGCCGGCCTCGACACCCTTACCGGCTGGTGCGCCGCCCTCCACCAGGCCGTGCTCACCCTCCCATGCCACGACTTCCCCGTCAGCCGCATCCTCGACAAGGACCTGGCCATCCTCAAGCGCATCAACGAACTCGCCTCCTGACCCTCCGAATACCACGGTAGAGGCGACCGGGCGGCGCTCCGCTTCAGTCGCGATAATCCGCACCTTTATATCTAATGTCATGTTTATAACATGAAAAACTTGTCATTTTGGCCCTGTGATCATAAAATGATCAACCCTGGAGGTGGTCCATGACTAGCATTCAATCCCAGATTCGAGAGCAGGTGTCCCTGGCGCCGGAGGGGCGCGTCTTCGGTTATGACGCGTTGCCTTCCTATCGGCAGGCGCCGGTGGCGGTGGTCAAGGCGATAAGCCGTTTGGTCGAGGCCGGCCAGTTGAAGCGGCTTAGAAAGGGGCAGTTCTACAAACCCCGCCGGGGCGTGCTGGGTGAGGTCCCTCTCAAGGATTCCGAGAAGCTGAGGCCGTTTCTGTACCGCGCTGGCCACCGGGTCGGCTATATCACAGGCCTGAGTTTGTATAACCGTCTGGGTTTGACCACCCAGTTGCCCAGGGTGGTGACCCTGGCACATGGCGGTTCCGCCAATAGCATGGAGTTGAAAACCTTTTCCGTGCGTATGATTACCGCTAGGGCGCCGGTTTTGGAATGCAATGTGCCCGCGCTGGAGTTGCTTGATGCGCTAAAGGATATTCGGCGCATTCCGGACACCACGCCGCAGGTGGTGCTTGAGCAACTGATGGTGCGGATCGACAAGCTCGACAATTCCGGAACGAGCCGCCTGATCGATCTGGCCGTCGATTACTATCCGCCGATGGTGAGGGCGTTACTGGGTTTGATACTGGAGACCGGAGGATGGGCAGGGTTTCAACGCCTGGAGGCGTCTCTGAACCCGGTCACCCGCTACAAGGTGCCGCTCGATCCCGAGGTCTGGCCTTTATCGCGAAAATGGAGGTTTGGGTGAAACTGCATCAAGACAGGGACGTCTTTGAAGAGCTGGTTCTGGCAACCGCCGATGGTATAGGGTTGCCTCAGGCTTACGTTGAGAAAGATTACTGGGTTACCAAGGTTCTCGGTAATCTTGCGTCATCCGAGCACCATGAAAATTTCGTGTTCAAAGGCGGAACCTCTCTCTCAAAGGTTCATGGCCTCATTCATCGTTTCTCCGAGGATGTCGATCTGGCGACGAGTTGCTCTTGGAAATCAACGCAATGGCCACGCCAGAGCCAAACTCGAAAGGGTGGGTAGAATCCCTGGTGGCGGGCCATCTTTCAGTCTCCGGTAACGGTGATCTTGTCAATCGGTACGAGCTGGAGTCTTTTCAACTGAAAGTGTTGGACGTGGACCGGACAGCTGCCGAGAAGGTCATCGCTCTGGTGCGGGCGAGCTCCCGACCTCGGATGAGGTCATTGATTTGCTGTCGCGTCTGGCGCGCATTCTCGAATCTCTTTAAACGGGCCGTAAAAACAAGATGCAGTGCCCTCACACCGGATCATCAAGGTAAACGTCTTAATAGGCTAGGCTGACAGCTAATAGAAGCCGAGGTAGCCACGGTAGGAGCGACCGGGCGGCGCTCCGCTTCAGTCGCGATAGGCCTTTAAGTCGCCGCTATCGATCGGGCGCGTCATCCGTAAGCGCCACGCAATCCTGAATCGGCAGAAAGAGCCGTAGCCCGTCGTCTTCAAGTCCGATGAAGCCGTATTTCGTATAGAACGCGGCGGCCCGTTGGTCCTTCGCATCGACCACCAGGCCGCCTATGGCGGTGAATCGGCGGGCGATAAGAGCCGCGTGGGTTCTACCCCGTTACTGCGGACACTTCTAAAAAGAGGCACACTGTGCCAAAGGAGTGTTCATGAACAAACGCAGAAGATACAGCCCCGAATTCAAAC
>MDTD01130187.1_pt1 | contig 10095 bp, 4 predicted proteins | sample 811221 | NCBI WGS metagenome assembly MDTD01 (sample SAMN05326646, study PRJNA326480) | marine metagenome | isolation source: seawater | place: Pacific Ocean: South West | collected 2011
GGTAGATCAACGCGCGAGTGGTCGCGCGGATCTGCGACCAGAAGTTCGCCATGTTGAAGTACTCCGTGAGCGGGTAGTTCATGTAGTTGCTGTAGACCGCTCGGAGGGTCACCAGCATCGTCGCGATGTATGCAATAAAGATGAGGCCCAGCGTCCAGGTGTATTGCTGCACAGGCGCGACGCCCGTTAGCAACAGCAGGATCGGCGTCAAGTAGATCAGCAGGCGCGGCACGCCGCCCGCCCAGTGAATGATCGAGGCGAAGTACGTCAGGCGCTGCGAAAGCGTCAAGCCGCGCATCGTCAGCGGGTTGTCGTAGGCCAGGATGCTGAGGTTGCCCTCGGCCCAGCGCAGACGCTGGTTGTGGAACGTCGTGACGTCCGTCGCGCCCTGCCCTGCGATCAACCGCTCGTTGACGTAGACGGTCTTCCAACCCTTCGCGGACATGCGGATGCCGGTGTGCATGTCCTCGGTGATGGTCTCCGTGGCGATGTAGCCGATCTCCTTCAGGGCTTCGCGGCGGAACAGCGCCGCCGAGCCGGCGAAGATGACCGAGTCGGTCGCGTTACGGGCAGGCTGGATGACCTTGTAGAACAGCTGGCCTTCGTCCCAGAAGCGGCCCTTCTCATAGTTCACCCGACCCTGGAAGGTGTCGAAGTTGGAGAACGCGTGCGGCGACTGCACGAAGCCGACCTTCGGGTCGCGGAAGTAACCCAGCATCCGCGAGAGGAAGTTCGGCTCGGGGATGTGGTCAGCGTCGAGGATCGCGGCGAACTCGCCGTCGGTCTGGTCAAACGCGTTGTTCAGGTTGCCCGCTTTTGCGTGCAAGTTGTTGTCTCGAGCAATGTAATGGACGCCGAGTTCTTCGCAGAGCTGGCGCATCTCCGGGCGGTTGCCGTCGTCCAGGAGATATGTGCGGTGCGGCAGGTCCATGGCCAGGCAGGCCTGCAGCGTTCCACGGATGATCGGGATGCCCTCGTTATAGGAAGGGACAAACACGTCGATCGTCACGTCCTCAAGTGGCGGCTCTTCAGGGAGATCGATCGGATCCCAGACCTGCAGGAAGAACAGCAGCAGGCTGATTCCACCCCAGAGCTCGGCCACGTAGAGCACGTAAGAGGCCGTCGCGGCGTAAGCGGATTCGAGGTTGAGGGTGTAGAGGCCTCGGTAAATCAGGTAGCCGACCGTGGTGAAGATGCACAGCGCCATTAGCACCTTGTTCCGGCGATACCTCGGCTGGCGCGCTTGGGTCGGTGAGTCGGTGGGATCACTCATGGGAAAAGTTCCCTGGAAGGGCAAAGTCCATCAATCGGGTCGAGTTCGAGGCCGCCTGGCACCCAACATCCATGGCGTTTTCCACAGCGGGTTCAGTTGAGGAAGGCAAGCTTCCGAAGAGATTACTGCATGGGGCCCACTCTGGAAGCCCCTCCGACCAGATCTTACGGATGCAAGAATCTCGCCCACAACACTTTACAGCGCTCTTCACGCTCAAACTCGCCATCGCATGGTTGGTTGCGATGCAGTGTGGTTGCACGGAATCGACCGACGTTCCTGCTGAGGGAATCCAGGTATTTTCCACAGGTCAGCCCGTGCAGTCGCCTCGTTCGGGGTTCGCCGAGCAGCGACCCGGATTAGCTGCAGCCGGGCGCGCGATTCAAAAGTCGTCGAACTCCGCCAGCGGGAGTTCACGCAGCCGGTCGATCGCGCTAGCCGCGGACGTGCCAGCGCGCGCCGCTGCGCAGGATGACCGCCTCAAGATCTCAGGATCGTCGCCGATCGCGGCGACGCGACCGGAAAACTTCACGCCGAACACGTCGGGCGCTGGAGCGCTCCAGGACCCCAGGGGCAGAGGGCGAGACCCTCGCGCTGGCGGCGATCAAAGGCGCACCGTCGCGAAGCCGCCTGCTTCGCTCTCGGGAAACCCGCAGGAACAAGATCCGCGCGGCAAGCGGCCGCCGATCAAGCGCAACCCCGAGCAGCAGCTGCTGCTGCGCTCGGCGCGCAACGCTGTGGCGCTGACGCAAATCGATGAGGCAGCAGACCTCTTCGAGTCCTACCTCGTATTGGTCCCGACGGACCTCGAAGTGCGGACGGAATATGCCGGCCTGCTCGTCCAGAAGGGCCGGCTGGACGAAGCGCGCGAGCTGTATCTCAACACGTTGGAGGAGCTTCCGCTCAGCAGCGAGATCCGCAATCGCCTCGTAGACGTCCTGATCATCAGCGGCGAATACGCGGCGGCGGCGATCCACCTTGAAGAGATCGTGCGGCTCAACCCGGACGACCTGCCCGCGGCGGCCATGCTGTGCAGGGCCTACAGCTGGGTCAAGGACCTGGAGAAGGCCAAGGCTGTCTACGACAGATACTTGCGCAAGCTAGACCCTCAGAGCCCGCGCGACCAGGCGCTGATCGCGCCGGCGCTGCTGGACATGCAAAAGCCGCGCGAGGCGCTGCCCCACTTGCTCAGCCTGCAGGCCAAGTCGCCGAACGAGCTCGTGTGGTCGACCAGCTTGGTCTACTGCTACGAGCTGCTCGGCGAAGAAGCGCGCGCGTCGCGCACGGTGGACGCGATCCAGAAGCTTGAGCCCACGGTCACCGAGCCGCGGGTCCAGCTGGTCGACCAGCTCCTCTCGCTTAGCAACTACCAGCTCGCGCAGCGAGTCAACGAGCAGATCCTGGAGATCGAGCCGGACAACGTCATGGCTCGCCTGATGAACGCTCGCATCCTGCTTGAGTCGTACGACGTTCGCAGAGCCCAAGAAGCGCTCGATGAGCTCGAAGCCGAGTGTGGCGCCATGCGCCGTTACTCGCTCGCGAAAGCGCAGCTGTATCACCTCGAGGGCCAGTGGGTCGCCGCCCAGAGCATCTACGAAGCGATGCTCCTGACGCGCACCAGCGACGACGAGGTCCGCGTCAAGCTCGCGTTGCTGCTGCGGGACAAGGGTGACCTTCACCGCGCCCTCGCAGAGCTGAACAAGGTGCCGGTCAGCAGCCCCTACGGCTCGCTCGCCCAGTTGGAGCGCGCCACCACGCTCATCTTGCAAGGTCGCCCCGACCGCGCCGCCGGCCTCTGCGCCGAGATCGCGGACAAGCGTCCGAACGACGTCGCGCCTGTGCTCGGCCTAGTCCGCGCACACCTCGAGATGAAGCACCTGACCGAGGCTCGCACCATGTGTCAGCAGTTCATCGACAAGCACCCTTCCGACAAGATGGCTATCGCCCAGGTGCGCGTGGTCCTCGGCAAGGTCCAGCTGATGTCTGGAGACTCGGTTCAGGCCGCGCGCACGTTCCAGCTCGCTATGCGCGAGCCGAGCATGCACGAGCCCGAAGCGTTCTACGGTCTGGCCAAGGCCAGGGCGCGCGGCGACTTCGCCGTCGGGGTCGAGCTGGCCAAGCTCTCCTCGAACATCGCGACCTCGGGTGAAGGCATCCGTATGCGGATCGAGCTCGGCAAGCTCGCGCTCGGTGAGCAAGATTACACCCGCGCGATCTACTACCTGAGCAAGGCGCTCAGGTGGCAGCCGAACAACATCGCCGCCAAGGTCCTCCTCGGCGAGGCATACAACCAGTCGCTGAAAGCGGGCAACAAGAAGGACCCTGTGAAGGTCTTCGCGTCTGTCCTGGAGACCGAGCCTGGCAACACCCGTGCGCGTCTCGGCCTCGCGCGGGCCCACGCCATCCAGCGTGAGTTCGAGCCCGCCCTCGCGGCCTACGACAAGGTGCTCGAGCAGGACTCGAGCTACGACTACGCCGTGCGAGAGCACGCGCGCACGTTGTTCTGGGACCAGCAATACGAAAAGTCCTACGAGCGCTACGAGTTGCTGCTCGCCCGTCTGCCCAACGAAGGCATGGCGGTCGACTTCTTTGACCAGCCCGTCGACAACGTCGCGATACAAGCGCTCTCGGACTTCGAGTCTGGCAGCGAGTTCGCTGCGTCCGTGAGGCTGGAATACGAGGCCAAGCAGAACATGTCCTTCCGGCCGCCGCTGGCGCAGAAGGCGCTCGAGCAGCTCCGGATCCGCGAGCCTGCCAACCAGGAAGCGCTGTTCGACCTCGCGCAGATCGAGCACCGCCGCGGAGTGACCGACGACGCGATCGAGCACTATGAAGAGCTGATCACCGTCGCCGGAGGTCACCAGGAGGCCATGAAGGCCCTCGCCGGAGCCCAGCGGGAACTCAACCCTGGCCTAACCTTCGCCTTCAAGACCGAAGAGCGTAACGGTCGTGACGGCCTCGCCTTCATGGACGAGAGCTCTCACATCGCCGACACCAAGTTTGTGCTCGGCAACCGGGACGACGCCGTGGGCTTCGGCCTCGGACGCCGGACCTACAATCCAGGCGTTGATTCACCCCAGCAAGGGATCTACAGCCCCGGCCCGACCGACACGCTCAACGCCAACGTGTTGCGCCTCTTCGGCTCGACCCGACTGGGAGAGAGCACCGTGCTCGACATGACAACGGAGTTCGCGACCTACGACGACGAAAGTCGCTTGTCCGACCGCCTCTACTTCGACGGCGGCGTGACCTACACCAGCGACAACGCGACGCGGGTCAAGCTGCGCTTGTTCAGCGAGCCTGTCGCTGAGAACGCAGAGACGCTGCTGCGTGACGTCTTCCGGACCGGCGGCCGCATCGGGGTCGAGATGGCGATCTCGCGACGCTTCGACGTCGGCGTAAGCGGCATGATCGCCGACTACTCCGACGACAGCGACAACACGAGGGTCGAAGGCAACCTGTTTGTTGCCTACGAGTTCCTCGCGGCGCCGACTGAGCTACGGGTCCTGGTGAAGGGCGACTTCATCGACTGCAGCAACGAGACCGACGCTCAAGCGCTCAACAATCCGCCTAGCGGCTTCGTCCAATGGGCGCAGCTCGAGGTCCCCTACTTCTCGCCCAAGGGTTACTCGGTCTACACGATCCAGACCAACTGGCGACACCAGCTGGGCAAGGACTGGTTCACCGGCGCCGACAACATGTATTACACCGTCACCGGTGGCATGGCGATCGACTCCAACAGCGTCGGCTTCGTGGAGTTCAGCATGGGCGGCGGCTACGACATCACCAACTTCCTCAGCCTGGAAGCTGGCCTCCGCATGGTGCGCTCATCGGCGATCGACATCACCTCGGGCTACGCCCAGGTCGTCGTCCGCTGGCCGTAGACCGCACCACCAGGAGGCCCACATGTCCCGTCGCAAGAACACCCTGCGCCACTTCGGCGCAGGGCTTTTGCTGACGATCGCCGCTGCTTGCGGCGAGATGAACAACGTCTCGAGGGGCGCCGGCTTCGGCGTCAACCTCGCAGGCGCCGAGTTCAGCGCGCTGCGCCCGGACTTCTCCAACGCCAACGTCGGCGCACACGGGACAGACTTCTTCTTCCCGTCGCGCGCGACGCTGAAATACTACGTGGACCGAGGGATCAGCCTCGTGCGCCTCCCGATCTCCTGGGAGCGCGTCCAACCAAGGCTGGGCGACGAGCTCGACCCCTCATACCTGGGCCGCATCCTTGAGTTCCTGGACCACGCCGCGCAGTTCGACTGCTCGGTCGTCCTCGACGTCCACAACTACGGGCGCTACCGCTTACAACGCGGGCAGCAGATCGAGGAACTGGTGGTCTCATCCAGTCGTATTCGTAACGGACAGCTCGACCGCTCCTACCTCATCGATCTCTGGCTGCGGCTGTCGAGACGTGTCCGCAATCACCCCGCGATCGGCGCCTACGGCTTGATGAATGAGCCGCACGACATGGCCGACGGCGACTGGCACACGACGTCAAACCTCGTCGTGCTGGCGCTGCGAAGGGCCGGAGACACCAACTGGGTCTGGGTCGCCGGCGACGGCTGGTCCAGCGCAGAGAAATGGGACCGCTACAACCCCGCAGCGCCTTGGGTCGTCGACAACCTCGGTCGCACCGCTTACGAAGCGCACGTCTACTTCGACGCCGACGGCAGCGGCAAATACGTGGACTCTTTCGCCGAAGAAGCGCGGCGCGATTCCCGCGTCGGCCTCCGCGGTCGTGACCGCATCCAAGCGTTCGCCGCGTGGTGCGAGCGCAACGGAGCGGTCGGGGTCATCGGCGAGTTCGGAGTGCCGTGGAACGACCAGGGGTGGCTGCCTGTGCTGGAGCAATTTCTGCTCGAGACCCGACGCCGAGACATCAAGGCCTATGCATGGGCCGGCGGCGACTACTGGGGAGACTACAACCTCTCTCTAGAGGCCCGGCGCGGCGGTGACGTCGCGACGCTTAAGCGGATCGTCGTCCACAATCGGCAAGCTGAACACCCGCTCAAGGCCCGTAGTATCGACGATCACCCCGTCCCGCGGTGAGACCATCCCAACCACCGCGCACCGCAAGCGCGCGCCCTCGGTGATTCAATTCATCCGATTGCGATGTCGCAGAGACCGATAATCCGGGGATTGCATGCGCGATGGCCCCCAGGCGAGCCGAAGACGCTTCGGGCCGTTCCGCCTAAACAGACGAACGCTGAGCTACCGCGCTGGGTGACGCTTTCTGGTCTGGAGCTGGGCGCGGCGAAACCCGACTTCTGCAACGAGTCCCCCGGCAAGCTCGGCGAGGACTTCTTCATTCACCGCCGCCCTGTCTTCGAGCGCGTCGCGGCAGAGGGCTACGCAGGCGTTCGTATCCCGTTCTGCTGGGAGCGCCTGCAGCCAAGGCTCGGCGGGCCGCTAGACCCTGGCGGTATCCAGGACCTGCGCTACATGATCAGCGCAGCGGACCGGCTCGACCTCAAGGTGCTGTTGGCGATGCACAACGCAGGACGCTATCGGACCCCTGTCGACGGAGCGCCGATCGCGTGCGGGCTCGACGAGCAAGTCAGCGGGAGCGTGCCTGTCTGCGCCGAACACTTCGTCGAGTTCTGGTCACGGATGTCTCACGCGCTGTGTGGGCTCCCGAACCTGCACGGCTACAGCTTGTTGTCTGCTGTGTCAGGCCTGCAGCCGGGGACGTGGCAGAGGATCGCGCAGTCCGTGATCGACATCATCCGGGAGGACCGCAACAACATCCCCATCTACGTCGCGGGGAACCACCTGGCGCGCGCGTCAACGTGGATCCACGACAACCCGGAGGCCCCGTGGATCGAGGATCCGGAGGGACAGGTCGTCTACGAGACGCGCTGCGCGCTCGATCATGACGAGAGCGGACGCTATCACCACAGCTACGCCGAAGAGCGCGGCCGCGACCCCGAAATCGCTGAGCGCTGTCGTTCGCGCCTGCAGCCTTTCCTGAAGTGGCTTGAGGAGACCGGCGCGAACGGCTGCGTCACCGACTTTAGCCTCCCGCGCGACGACGAGGGCTGGAGCCGGATGCTGCCGCCGGTGCTCGAGGCGATCCATGGTTCGAGCGTGGTCTCGCTGTGTTGGTCGGCAGAAGCACACCCCTTCGACGACCCCCCCACGAGATCGCAGAAAGGGACCTCTGACCAGCAGAGGCCCAAGCACGTCGGCTTGTTCCGCGGCGGCAGCCGCCCCGCCTGACGGGGCGCGACGACTACGGCGCTTTGCCCGAGCGTTGACGCAGTAGCGTAGCCACGCCGTCGGGCTACACTGCGTCCACATGCGCTCGCCCTTGTTGTGGATGGCCTTGGCGTTACACGTCGTCTTCGCGTCGCTCTACGCCTGGACGACGCCGCACTTCGAGGGACCCGACGAGCACAGCCACTACGAATATGCGTGGCACATCGCGAACGCTCAGCAGCTGCCGCTGACGCCGTCGCTGCAGCGCGCGCGCGGCCTCCCGCAGACCGAAGCCGCCGTGCTGGCGCACCATCCACCGCTCTATTACGGCTTGTTAGCCGGCGCGATGTCCGCCAGCGGCGAGCGCGACGTGCTGTTCGCTCCGCTAGAGAACCCGAGCTTCGGGAGCCGAGAAGACGCGGCCGGACAGCACAAGTTCCTGCACGAGTCCGCGCCGCACCCGCTGTTGAACTGGCTACGGATGACGTCGGTCGTCTTCGGCGCGCTTACTATCGTCTGCGTGTATGGGCTTGGCCGCACATGTTGCCCGGACGCGCCCCGCGTCGCGGACCTCGCGGCCCTGCTCGTAGCCTGCCTGCCGATGTGGTCCGGACTGCACGGTCTGCTGAGCAACGACGTGCTCGCAGCGACGATCGCCTCGGCGACCCTCTGGCTCTTGATCTGCCAACTGCGTCGAGAGAAGGTCGGCCTCGGCTCCGCGGCCCTGCTCGGCCTCCTGCTCGGGCTCGCGTGGCTGACCAAGCTGACGACCCTGTTCCTGGGCGGCGTCGCAGCGCTGGCCGGCGCCGGCCTGATGACGCGCCGCCGCGCAGGCTGGCCGGCGCTGTCAGTCGCGATCGGCGTCAGCTTCGCAGTCAGCGGGTGGTGGTTCGTCCGCAACCAGCTGCTCCACGGAGACTGGCTGGCGATGAGCGCGCACGACGCGTCGTTCCCGCCGCTGCCGCCAGAGTTGCGTTGGCCCTACCTGCTCGGCTTGGGCGACGAGGGGCCCGCGTTTCTCCCAGAGCTGCTGGGCTCGCTGTTCGGACGGTTCGGTTGGTTCTCCGTGCCGCCACACCCCGCTCTTTGCTGGTGCGGCGCCGCCGTGACCGCGCTCGCAGTCCTCGGGCTTCTGCGCAGCTGCTTCGACCGGGAGCGGACGCACCTGCCTCACGGCGCGTGGCTGCTGCTGATCGCCTGCGTCGCCGTCCTAACGGCGACCGCGTGGTTCAACTTCACTGCGCTGCAGCCTCAGAGCCGCCTGCTGTTTCCAGCCATCGCGCCAGCCGCTGTCTTGCTGGCTGCGGGGCTCGCGCGGATCTCTGCTGCGGTGCCAGGTCGCCGCTACGCGGTCGCGCTGCTGCCCGCGACGGCCCTCGCCGTGTTCTTCCTGACCTTCCGCCCGTCGCTCGACGCTGCGCGCGCGCCCGCCCCCGCAGACCACCGCAGCATGGTCGGGGACATCGTGCAGCCGAGGGGGCCGACCGCGATCCAATGGACCGCCGGGCCGTTCGAGAGGCCTCAGTTGGCGCCGCCTACGCTCACCTGGGAGGACTCGCACGCGCCCGCGGGCACGCAATATTCGCTCTACGCGTTCGACGAGCGCGGTCGCGTCTGGCTCGCCACGCACGAGTGGGGGCACGGCGCGCTGCGCATCCAGGGCGACGCGCTCGAAGTCCCCAACTTTGCCTGGGACTTTCTACCGCGAGGCGTGCCGCTGCTGCTGCGCCTGCGCCGGGCGCCCGGGAGCGACCTGGACCAGTCTGGCGAGATGGCTTGCTCTCCCACCCTCGCGATCACGCGGGGCTGAGCCCGCAGCGAATTACAGCGGATCTCGGGCGCCGCGGGCCTAAGCGACGATCGCGCCGTCACGCTCAACTGGACGCGTGCACCAAGCGAGCACGAACAGCAGCGCGACGAACGCCACGTAACCGACGAAGACCGGCCAGTAAGCGGGGATCAGCCCCTGAATCACGGGCATGGTCTGCGACGGATCCCCCTGCTGCGCGAACTGCACCGCGAACTCGACGTGTCGTTTTAAGAGGAAATCCACCAGCTGCCGCTGCCATGGCAAGGTCGCCATCATGAGGCCGACACAGGCGACGAGCGTCCACCGAGATCGCCGAGACGGGTTGAGCTCGCGCGCGACGGCGAACGTGATACACAGCGTGAACAGGCCGACGAAGCGGAAGATATCGATCGCGAAGGCCAGGATCACGCAGACGCTGCACAGCATCAGCAAAGCACCGAACGTCGCCGAGAGCGCGCGCTCAGAGACGAGGTGCCACATCAAAACGATCAGAAACGGCCCGTATGCGAAGACCATGCCGGGGACGATTAAGGCCCACAGGTCTAGGGTCCTCGCCACCGCCAACTCGCCCAAGTAGTTCTCGACCGTAAGCGCGTGTCCGACGGCGTCCGCCATCAACACCGAGCGGGCGCCCCAGTAGCAAGCAACGCCGACGAGAGGCAGCACGCCGTCTGCCCATCCGATCGAACCTGCACGCAAACGCTGGAACACGAACCAAGGCCACAAGAACAACGTCATCCCGTGGTTCAACAAGCCCAACGCCAGCAAGGTCCAGAAGACCACGGGGCGATTGAGCGCGACGATGGCGAGCGTCAAC
>MDTD01037145.1_pt1 | contig 10094 bp, 7 predicted proteins | sample 811221 | NCBI WGS metagenome assembly MDTD01 (sample SAMN05326646, study PRJNA326480) | marine metagenome | isolation source: seawater | place: Pacific Ocean: South West | collected 2011
AGGTCATAGGCTTTCTGCTGAACCCTGAGGATGGATTGGGTGGTTCGACTCCGCAAAAAATGCGCCTCGGAACTCAGCCGGGGAATTTCAGGGTCGTGGATGGCCGATGAGCGACTGGGGTTTTCGATTCCATCGGGATTGCCCAAGTCGGGGGCTGGCGGTACGGCCAGGAATCAAAGATCGCTCATCCAGCGCCGGGAGGCTGTTCATTCCAGCAAGAAAACATGGTGGATAGTCCTGGTGCCAGATTATCACGGCACTGGCAGCGAAGGGAGCTCTTCGTGGCTTATAACGATAAGGCGTCCCAGAGTATCAAATCAACCAAACCAACAGGTCGGTTTATATTATGTGTGTCTAGAAAGTTTAGTTTTTATGCTTTTTAGCTGTTCTTGAGCTTTCCTTCTTGTTGGTCGGTTCGGGTCATCGTGGGGCTGCCTAGATATCTTGATAAAAAGATAAATGGTCCTAGTGGGCGTCCGCGAGGTCGCCCGAACAGAACTTCGAGCGGTCTGCTGATGGCTAGAGCTGTATTCCCTGAGGAGGCTTGGCATCGGATCTTCTCTACTGTGACGGAGTTCGCCCTCGCTTCCTCGTCCTATTTCTGCTTTCCAAGAGCAATCCAATCTTATGGTTGAAAATATCCGCGAACAATTGAGACAGCTATTGCTGGAAAAGTCCGTCCGGACCGGTGAGTTCACGCTCGCCTCTGGGAAGAAAAGCGATCTTTACGTGGACTGCAGAGTGACCAGCTTTGACGCCAAGGGCGCGCGGCTGATTGGAGAGGCCGGCTGGGCTCTTGTCGAGGACCACCTCGAACAGGGGGGGCTTTCCGCAGCGGCGATAGGTGGGATGACCCTTGGCGCAGATCCAATTTCACTCGCCATCGGCATGGAGTCCGCGCGGCAGCAACCAGATCGCTTCCTTCAGGTTTTCACGGTGAGAAAGGAGGCCAAGGGTTATGGCGCTGGTCGCCGAATCGAGGGCAATTTCTTATCAGGAAACCCTGTGGTAGTGGTGGATGACGTTGTGACCACGGGTGGCTCAACTCTGCGCGCGATTGAGGCTATAGAGGCTGAGGGGGGCAAAGTTCTCTTCGCGTTCGTACTTGTCGATCGCGAGGAGGGGGGCAGGCAAGCTCTCGAGGAGCGGGGCGTGAAGGTCATTTCGCTGTTCACTCGCACGGAACTGTTGGCTGGCTCGTAAAAACAGCGTCTGGTTCAAACGGGAGCCTCCCCTGCGCATTCGCGTTTGAAGCTGTATAAAAACGGGGCATAGTAGGCTCGATATTTTCGATGAAGGTGTTTGTCACAGGCGCCACGGGCTTTATCGGCCGCGCCCTGGTGCTCGCCCTGCAGCAAAGGGGCTATCCGGTTCTGGCTTGGGTTCGCTCCAAGCCGCGCGCCCGGGCTCTCCTCGGTCAAGACGTCGAGCTCCTTGATGTTGATGCGGGGGATAATGCCCTGTTGGAAGCCCTAGGCAGCTGCCAGGGAGTCGTTAACCTCGCTGGAGAGCCCATTTTTGGTAAACGGTGGAGTAAGGCCATCCGCGAGGCGATTATCGACAGCCGCGTCTCGCTGACCTCAAGGCTTGCAACCGCGATAGGAAAAGCTGAGCACCCTCCCGGGGTGTTTGTCTCCGGGAGCGCGGTCGGTATTTACGGTGACCGCGGTAACGAGGAGCTCGATGAGCGCTCCGAGGCTGGCGGAGGGTTCCTCGCGTCGCTGTGTCGCGAGTGGGAACAGGCCGCCTTGGACGCCTCCTCTCCCTGCACCCGTGTAGTGTGTCTGCGGACCGGCATCGTGCTCGGCCAGGGGGGAGGCGCTCTCGAAGCGATGCTTCCTGCTTTCAAGATCGGGCTTGGAGGGCCACTGGGAAGTGGCCGACAGTTTGTGCCGTGGATACATTTGGAGGACTGTATCGCTCTTATTCTGTCCGCTTTGCATAACTCAGATCTCGAGGGACCCATCAACGCTGTGGGCCCAACGCCAGTCCCACAGAAAGAGCTGGCACACGCTCTAGGGAAGGTTCTCGGCCGGCCCAGTATTTTCCCCGCCCCGCGCATCGCTCTGCGCGCCGTTATAGGAGAGGCGGCCTCTGCGCTTCTCTCAGGACAACGGTGTTACCCAAGAAAGGCAGAAGCGTCTGGTGTCGCTTTTCGTTTCAAATCAATCGAGAGCGCTCTTGAGGATCTCCTCGTGCCGCGTGGCGTAGATATCGCAGTGGCGGGGCCAGACTCGCCTCCGCCGCTTGGAAACCCTGCCTATCTTCGCCGAAAACCTCCAAAATACTTTCTGCATGCCACGGCCGTCGTGGACGCTCCGTTGGGTGAGGTCTTTTCTTTTTTTTCGCAACCGGCCAACTTGGCTCTTCTGACACCTCCAAAAGTCGGCTTCACCATCCATCGCATGAAAGGCCCCATGGGAGCGGGCGCAACGATTGAATATCGTCTTCGGGTTGCGGGTTTCCGCCTCAAATGGCGCTCGCTGATCGAGGAATGGGAGCCGGGGAAATTCTTCGTGGATTCGCAGAATCTTGGGCCCTACCGCTCATGGTGGCACGAACACCACTTCGAGGCGAGAGGTGAACAAACCGTGATCGAAGACCGGGTGTATTATTCCCCCCCTCTGGGGCTCCTGGGCCGCATCGCCAATCGCTTGTTTATTGGAGGGCAACTTGAAGAAACTTTTCATTACCGAGCTGCGGCAGTTCGACTGCGCTTTGGAAATGTGTTCCCAGATAGTCACCGTGAAACGAGTCCATAGAACGCTGGTATGGTTCAGAGGGAAAGACCTGAGGGTCTCCGATCATGAACCGCTGATTAAAGCCTTGGAAGACGGAGAGGTGATTCCTCTTTTTGTCTTCGATCCCTACTTCTTCCACCCTCTGCGCGCGCGCAAGTTGCCGCATCGAATGCAATTTCTTCTAGAGAGTATCTCAGAGCTTGCTGATAACCTTGCCTCACTTGGAAGTCGGCTCGTTTGTGTTTCGGGTTCAAGCGTAGCAGTCGTCCCCGAGTTGGCTCAGAGGTGGGGCGTTACTCAGGTTTTTGCTCATCGCTGGACAGAGCCTTTTGGTCGAGTTCGTGATGCAAGAATCGCCGATGCCCTCTCCGTTCCCTTTAAGCTCTACGAGGGCGAGACGCTGCATCCGCCCGGGACACTTCGTACTGGAAAGGGATCTCCCTATTCAGTCTTCACTCCCTTTTCGCGGGCGCTGCGGAGTCAGGCCCGGATCTCCGCAGCCTTGCCTCCGCCGGAATCAATAACGCCGGTCCCAGAAGTTGCGCTGAATGACAGCGAGAACATTCCAGAGCTCAAGGATCTCGGAATCGAACGAAACCCGTCTTTGCAGAATGGCGGTGAAGCCGCTGCACGACACCGCCTGAAGTTATTCCTCGAAACCCATGCCTCCGGGTATGCGAGCGGACGAGACCAGTTGGGAGCGTCCGCAACGAGTCGCCTATCGGCTGACATTAAATTTGGCACTCTTTCGGTCCGATCGATCTGGGAAAAGATGGCGCCGCTGAAGACGGAGGCCTCTGCCGAATCCATCGAAACCTTCAAAACTGAGCTCATTTGGAGAGACTTCGCTTACTCCACGCTTTGGGATCGGCCCGAGGTGCTGAAACAACCCTTCCGCCCAGCGTGGGAAGGATTCCCATGGCAGAATGATCCTGAAGATTGGAAGGCGTGGACAGAGGGGAAAACTGGCTACCCGGTCATTGACGCTGCAGCCCGTGAACTCAGGGAAACCGGCTTTGTTCATAACCGGGCACGCATGATAACAGCCAGTTTTCTGTGCAAGCACCTGCTCATCGATTACCGCCGCGGCGAATCTCATTTTTTAAAGTACCTTACCGACGGAGACTGGGCTCAAAACAATGCCGGATGGCAATGGTCAGCAGGCAGCGGCTGCGACGCCCAACCCTATTTCCGGGTCTTCAATCCCTTCTCCCAGGGAGAGAAGTTTGACCCCGAAGGCGCCTACGTGAGGCGCTGGATCCCCGAGCTCCGACTTCTGCCGAATCGTTACATTTATCGTCCTTGGACTGCCCCGGGATCCGTTCTCGACAAGGCGGACGTCTCCCTGGGCGCTAACTACCCCACGCCAATTGTGGATCACGCCATGGCCCGCGAGCGCTTTCTTCGGATAGCCAAGGCCCACTTGAAGCGGGGTGAATAAACGGTCAGAAGACCGCCGAATGCCCTCTCCCCGGTTTCCAATGTTCCCGTAGTCGTGCCAATCTGGGGCGCCAAGAAACTCTTTAACCCGTTGATTCGCAGTAGGTTACGAGTTCTCAAGCGTCTTCCAAAAACCTAATCTTCACCCTTCCCAGCCCTGATTTTCCCAAAAGGCCCTCCGTCCTGTTCCACGTGGAACAGATCCCTTGAAAGGAAGTGGTCAGCTTGCACGAAGAAAATCAATGCCTCACAACCCCTTGAACTCCCGCCCCTATCAGCTACCCTCTGCCGCTCTCTGAGCCCAAACATGTTCGTTTACCCAAAAGAATACGACGTCCTTGTCATCGGCGCTGGCCACGCAGGGGTGGAGGCTGCTCTCGCGGCCGCGCGCCTTGGGGCTCAGGTTGCCATCCTCACCCAGAACTTGGACACAATGGGCCAGATGAGCTGCAACCCCGCAATCGGAGGCCTCGGAAAAGGCCATATGGTTCGCGAGATCGATGCTCTAGGCGGGGCGATGGCCCTCAATACTGACGCAACCGCGATACAGTGGCGCCTTCTCAACAGGTCTAAAGGACCAAGTGTTCGTGCACCAAGGGCCCAATGCGATAAGAAAGCATACCAATTCCGAATCAAGCACACCCTCGAATCAACCGAGGGCATTGATCTTCACCAGGGCAATGCCGCGCAACTGCTGACCGAGGGAACCGGCATAAGGGGCGTCCAAACCAACCTACACTTCGAACTACGCGCCCGCACCATCGTCCTGAGCGCCGGGACCTTCATGCGGGGGCTTATGCACGTTGGTAAACGCAACGAGAGGGGCGGCCGCATGGGCGATACGATTTCCACAATCAGCGACTCTCTTCTTGATCTGGGGTTCCATGTAGAGCGGTTTAAGACCGGCACACCCTGCCGGATAAACGCTCGCTCCATCAACTTCTCCCAATGCGAGCGCCAGGACGGCGATAGCCCTCCCCCGCTATTCAGCTATCTGGCGGATAGAATAGAGAGGGGGCCTGATGATATTTTCACCTTGAATACTTGGGGTGACAAAGCATTCCACGTGGAACAATTGCCCTGCTGGATTACCTGGACCAACTCACAAACACACGACGAAATACGGGCGAACCTTGATCAAAGCCCGATGTATTCGGGTCAAATTGAAGGCACAGGCCCTCGCTATTGCCCATCTATCGAAGATAAGGTGGTTAAATTCGCTGAAAAATCCCGACATCAGATCTTTCTGGAGCCAGAGGGACGGCATACTCAAGAATACTACGTCAACGGAGTATCGACCTCCCTGCCCTACGAGGTGCAACTCTCCTTTATCCGCACTATCTCAGGATTGGAGCACGCCGACATCATCCGCCCGGGATATGCGGTAGAATACGATTACTGCCCGCCCACCCAGCTATTTCCCACCCTCGAAACAAAGCTGGTTGAAGGTTTATTTTTTGCCGGGCAAATCAACGGAACTTCTGGATACGAAGAAGCGGCAGGGCAGGGCCTCTTGGCGGGAGCAAATGCGGCCCTCAAAGCCAAGGGCGCGGGCCCCCTTGTCCTTTCCAGAGACCAAGCATACCTCGGCGTAATGGTAGACGATTTAGTAACAAAAGGCTGTAGCGAGCCCTATCGCATGTTTACCAGCAGAGCGGAATACCGCCTGCTACTACGACAGGACAATGCTGATCAGCGCCTTGGCCCCCTCGCCGCCTCGCTCGGCCTTAATTGTGCTGTTCGAAAAGAAAGAACGGCCGCCAAGATCGACCTTATCCAAGCGGCATCGACCTACGTCCGGGAGGCATCTCACGAGGGCCTCAAACTAGATCATTGGTTCCGCCGGGAGGAAAACACCTGGACCTCACTGCCGCCTGATATCCTTGCTAAGTTCCCCGTAGAACTTTGGCCCATGATCGAGACCGACTTCCGATATGAAGGTCATATCCTCCGCCAGCAGCAGCAAGTCGAACGCATGCAGCGGCAGGAAACCCGAACCCTTCCCCCCTCCTTGGACTACCAGGCCCTTGAAGGACTGAAGCGGGAAGCGCGGCAGCGACTCAGCGAAATCCGGCCTCACACCCTTGGCCAAGCTGCAAGAATCAGTGGGATTACCCCAGCAGACATCGCGATCCTCTCAATCTGGCTGGAAAAAACAACGAGGGAAAACTCGTAAGGATTTGGTCGGCGCAGGCCTGTTTCGTGCTGCTCCGACGACGCCCCGGCTTAAAGTCTCAACAATCTGTTGTCATCGTAGCGCCCTGGCTGATCTCCGAGTGGCCACAATATTTAATACTATGGACATAGTATTTAGAACGCCTGTTATTTTTTCCAAGTTGCCAGATCAGGCGTCGCCAAAGTTCCCGCTTCTGAGAATCGTAGCACGCACTCGCACGTCATTGCCAATGCGATTGAACGAGCAGCTTCCCATCTGTATGCGCCTCTCAAGATCAACCGCGCCCTCTCCTCCCACGGCCGGGACTTCCCCACCCGTTATCAGCGGAGCCAGATAAAATACGACCTCATCAACCCATCCTTCATCGAGGAACTGGCCAACAAGGTTGCCCCCGGCTTCAATCATAACAGAAAGAACGCCATGGTCCGAAACCAGGTCTCGCAAAACACATTCGATTCTTCTGGACCTGTATATGAGGGTTCGATCCCGAAAATCATCGGTAAGAATGTGAGAGTCTTTAGGAACCCCGTTTTCTCTTGATGTCAAGACAACGCGGAGTGGTTGCTCTTTTTCTGCCGCCACCGAAGTTCCCCTGATTGTGAGTCGAGGATTATCGCTCCGCACCGTCTTCCCGCTTGTTAGGATGGCATCAACTTCTCCGCGTAAGGCATGAACCTCTTTCCGGGAGCCGCCTCCACTCAGCCACTGGCCTTCGGACGGGGGCCTGGTCACCCTGCCGTCCATTCCAAAAGCGCTCTTCACCATAACCCACGGGAGCCCGCTTCGCTGAACCTTTGTAAAAGCCCGTATCACCGACTGGCAGGCAGATTCTTCGATGCCCTTCATCACATCAATCCCTGCATCAAGAAGCAAAGATTCGGCTTTGCCCCCATGAGTCGGATTTGGATCGATAGCGCCTATAACGACCCTCTTGATCCCGGACCGTATGAGTGCAGTTGTACATGGCCCGGTCCGTCCATGAGTCGAACAGGGCTCAAGAGTGACATACATCGTTGCGCCTCGTGCGGCACCCTCCCCGTAGCGCCTCACGGCATCATTCAGCGCTTCCACCTCTGCGTGCGGCTGTCCTGCTCCCTTGTGCCAGCCTGCGCCCAGTTCTACGCTATCTTTCACCAGAACAGCGCCGACCGGCGGATTTGGGCTTGTCTGCCCTGCACCGCGCCTCGCCAAAGAGAGCGCCCGGCGCATATATTCACTGTCGTTCACAACTGACCATTACCTCCATCGCTCCGTTCGAGCAAGAGCCGTGGACAACATGGTAAGATCTTGAGCGAACCGTGGGAATGAATTGAGTATGACCGCGAACAGAAACAAACTCTGACTAACCCTCGACGCCTCTTCTTGCTTATTCCCGGGTTATTATTTCCGTGGAACTCCGGGAATGCATGTGGGGAACACCTCTCTTAAAGAGTTGTTCGCCTCTTTAAGAAGAAGAATTATGAAATTTCCAAAAGAATCTCTTCCTTCATCCCTCTGAATAACAAACCAGAATTCTATACCCGAAGAACTCTATTTTGCGTGCAGATTCGGGGCGACCAATATACCACCTCAACAGTGAAGCGCCTCATTCCTGCAACTTTGCTGATCGCTTTGCTGGTCCTGTTTAGCTGGGTAGCGCCTAGACTCCAAGGCCTGCTGCCTGGATTCAGCCCCCTGCCCCCGCTCTTTTTCTGCATAGCCGCATGCATGTCAACACGGTGGATCTGGCTACCCGCCACAGCGTGGACCATTTCTTACTTCCTAATCAATATCACACAGGGATATTCATACGGGCTGCACTTTTACGTGATCATTGCAGGTCTGGCAGCGACCTTCTGGGTTGGAACACTCATGCGCCATAAACCGTGGTTTCTGCTTATCGGAGGGTCACTCGGAGCAGCACTTGCCTTCTACGCGGTCACCAACACAGGAACATGGCTCCTGTCAGCACAGTATGCAAAAACCTGGGCTGGGTGGCTTCAATGTCAGACCTATGGCCTACCCGGCTATCCACCAGCGTGGATGTTTTTAAAGGGGCAGCTGGCCGCCAGCGCTTTATTTACCCCGCTTTTTCTTCTTGGTCAGGGGTATTTTGCAGGCGCGGAGCATGAGATCCGTAAGCGAGCGGTGGCCCCGGGGGCTTCCTGAGGCCGTGGACCAATACCTTAGCTCTTGCCCGCAGTGCGCCTGAGGGGTATGCACGGCCAGTAGCCACCACCATGCAAGACCCTTCTGCAGAGCCGCCGTTCGCCGCGATGGACTTTTCAAGCTCACCGGTGAATCGTGGCCTCAGCCCTCAAGATAAGATCGACTTTTATCGGACGATGGTTCGGATCCGTCGCTTTGAGCACTTGGCGCTAGGCCAGTATCAGAAAGACAAGATGGGGGGCTTTCTGCACCTCTACATTGGACAGGAATCTGTTGCGGTGGGGGCAGTTTCTCTGATGGGAGAGAATGACCACGTGATCACGGCATATCGCGACCACGGTCATGCGCTGGCTGTCGGGATGAGCATGGATGAGTGTATGGCCGAGCTCTTCGGAAAGGTGACGGGATGCTCCAAGGGCAAAGGCGGCTCCATGCACTTCTTCGCTCCCGATAAGAACTTTTGGGGAGGCCACGGCATTGTGGCTGGACAGACCCCACTTGGGCTTGGGCTGGGATACGCCTTAAAGTATCAGGGGCTGCCAGGTTGTGCGCTTTGTTTCCTCGGTGATGGAGCCATCAATCAGGGGGTCTTTCACGAATCCCTTAATCTCGCTGCACTGTTTGAGATTCCAATCGTCTACATCATCGAGAACAACGGCTATTCGATGGGAACATCACAAACCCGCTCCAGCGCATATCGAGATTGCCTCGCGCAGCGGGCGGAGGCCTACAATATGGCGTGGGATCTGGTCAACGGCGAGGACCTCTATGAGGTCAGAGCCAAGACCCACATTGCGATGGAAAGAGCCCGTAAGGAGCATCGCCCAAGCCTCCTCGAGATCCAGACGTATCGCTATTACGGACATTCGGTTGCCGATGCAAACGCAGATAAGTATCGGACGCCTGATGAGATCGAGCGCTACAAGACATACCATGACCCTATTCGCCTTTGGGAGCGACGTCTCATTGAGGAGGGCCACCTTACTGCCGAGGAGGCCAAGGCAATGGAAAAAGAGGCGACAAAGGAGACGGCCAAAGCAATTAAATTTGCCGAGAGCTCTCCGCCCCCAACCGTTGATGATATCCTACACGACGTTTACTGGGAAGTAGATGAAGATACCGAGGCAGGCAACACCGGCCGCCATTTTTTCAACGACTAAGTGGAGGCGTAACAATGAGAGAATTACTGTACAGACACGCCCTTCGGGAAGCTCTTGATGAGGAGCTGGCCCATGACGAGAACGTCGTGCTTCTCGGAGAAGAGGTAGCCGAATACAACGGAGCTTACAAAGTCACAGAAGGTCTCTGGGACAAGTGGGGAAGTAAAAGGGTGGTGGATACCCCCATCTCAGAAGCCGGCTTCATAGGGATGGGAGTAGGTGCATCCATGCTGGGAGTTCGCCCGGTTATGGAGCTGATGTTCTGGTCCTTTCACTCGGTCGCCTTTGATCAACTTGTGAACAATGCGGGATGCGTTCGCTATATGGCTGGGGGCAAGATCAACGTTCCCATCGTTGTCCGCGGGCCCGCCAATGGGGGCACTAACGTTGGCGCAACGCACTCCCATTGTCCCGAGGGACTCTTCGCTG
>MDTD01056138.1_pt1 | contig 10092 bp, 9 predicted proteins | sample 811221 | NCBI WGS metagenome assembly MDTD01 (sample SAMN05326646, study PRJNA326480) | marine metagenome | isolation source: seawater | place: Pacific Ocean: South West | collected 2011
TGAAGAAGGAATAGAAATACGACATAAAATGGAGGAGGAAGGACTGAATGTAAATAACCTGATTTCTGAGTACAAACGAATGGAACGTGAAATTACAAAGCGGAACAAAATGACAAATAAAGAACTGGAAGGTAGAATAATAAGAATTCCTGGATACGCTTTGCCTCTAGAACACCAAGACACTGGGGTAAAGGAATTACTTTTAGTTCCATATGTTGGCGCTTGCATTCACGTGCCGCCGCCTCCAGAAAATCAAATAATATTTGTCAAATTAGAAAACGCATATGTCATTGAGGGTATTTTCGATCCGGTCTGGATTACAGGTCGTCTATCAATAAAACCAACAAAAAAAACACTTTCATTTGTCGATGGTACATCCGGGATAGATACAGGTTACACAATTGACGGAGCAAAAATTCAGGCATATGAGGAAGAATAGCAAAACTCTGGCGATAATAGTGAAAAGAAATTTTGAGTGACAGAGCATTCAATACATTACAAGCAAATCATCTGAGCAATTAATTAAGGTTTAAAACTAATGCTTACTATTTTAGACATTGGGTGCAGATATGGAGTATTCCCTTTATTTAAAAATATTTATGAACAATTCAATTATGTTGGGGTTGATGCTGATATTGAAGAAATTACTCGTCTGAAAAAAAAATACAAAGATAAAAAGATACAATTTTTTACAGCTTTCTTAGGGGATTGTAGCGAAAATATAGATTTTCATATTTATAATCACGAAGGTTTCAATTCATCAAAAGCCATTGATAAAAATAGTCTCTGGATTCAAAATATTTCTCCAAATCAAACTCAAATCCAAACAATAAAATCCATTAGATCTGAAACTTCTGGTGACTGGATTTCCAAAAATATAGATCAAAGCCATAAAATTATTTTAAAGCTTGATATTGAAGGTGGAGAGTTAGATTTTTTAAATGGTTTAGATGTAAATCTTTTAGAAAAAATTGATGCAATGATAATTGAGATGCCCTTTGATAACCCCAACATAACCGAATCAAACTTTTATACTGTTGGTTCCTATCTAGATAAAAATGGTTACTGGCTCGCTGGACTTGACCTGGAAAAAACTACAATTTCTAGAAATTGTGAGTATAAAGATTTAATTCCAACACTCGCAAACTCAATGTTTCTCAAAAATTCGTATAAACCAATCAACAATAACGGTATACACAAACCATCCGAGACAATGTGCGAAGTTCTCTTTGCCCTAGGACAAGATCTAATGCTATTTGAGTGCCTGCAAAAAATAAAACCCCATAAAATTAGAAAATTCAGACTTTTTAATAATTATAAATTTTTAATTGGACACAAATTAAACCGACTTAAAAAACTAAATCAAAATATTGATGATAATCTCTCTGAAATCTTTGAGACTTTGTTTGATGAAAAACTGCCTGATCTCTCTAATTTTAATCAATCAGATTTCTTTAATCCTGTTTAAGCTAAAATTTGAAATAAATAATTAAACAATCAAACTAATATTGCTTCTACCGAACTAAAAATCTCATTAGGCCTATAAGGAAATTGAAGAATGTCTTTTTTTTGTGTGACGCCTGAAAGAACCAAGTAGGTTAACATCCCATTCTCCAAACCTGCTACCACATCAGTTTCCATTCTATCACCGATGATTGCCGTATCTGCTGCCCGAACCGATAGATAAAATAATGCGTAGCGCATCATCAGTGGATTAGGCTTGCCCACGATATAAGGTGATTTGCCAGTTGCTTTCTCAATCATGGCTGCTACGGCACCACAACCTGGCTCAATTCCAAACTTTCCCGGAAGAATCTCATCTGGATTTGTGGCTATGAAGATTGCACCATTTCGGATGAGTTCAACTCCCTTGCAAATTGCCTTAAAATCATATGTGTCAAGCTCACCAAGGACTACGTAATCAGGATTTTCATTTGTTAGCGTGTATCCGTTTTCCTGTAATGGGGTAAAAAGTCCACTTTCTCCTATGACAAAAGCAGTTCCATCGCTTTTCTGATTTTTTAGAAACTGGGCTGTTGCCATACCGGAAGTGAATATGTTTTTAGCATGAATTTGAAACCCCAAGCCTGATAAACGCGTTGAATGTGACTCAGAAGAGTACTTGGAATTATTAGTAAATATTAAAAAAGGTTTTTCACTGTCCTGTAATCGGGCAATAAAGTCCGTAGCACCCTTGATGGGGGTTTCCCCACTAACCAACACGCCATCCATATCTATTAGAAATGCTTTGGGAGGATCATAATCTTGTTTTACTAACATTATTTTGACTTTCAGTTTTTTTCATCAATTTATTTACCCCCCAAAAGGTTAAAAACAATTTATTTTTTAACTTTATACTATCGAGAAAATAAAAAAGCGAGCAGATCAACCTTATGTTCCATAGATTACAGTTTTTTTAGAATTGCTTTAAATTATATTTAGCTGGTGTTAGCCATCCATTGAAAAAAACAGGTACGTTACTACTCCTCCTAACAAAAATCTCACAAATTTTTACGAACCTCAACACTGGTTTGTTTATTATTTTTAGTTGCTGACATGCAAAAAAATTCCTTTTTCTATTGCCTTTGCAAACTAAGTTGGGTTTTTTTTCTTGCTATTTGGAGCTTTATTTTGAGAGAAGTTTAATAGGCAAACTATTTTAAATTAGTCCTAGATTATCGTTAGAGTTAATTTAATTAACATATGCAACGAAAAACAATAGACACCAATTATTAACCTCAGTATATCAATTCATACAATTGAATAGAAATTTAAATTTTCATAATAAATTCCAAATCTTATTTTAAAATGATCAATCAACAGATCTTAATTTTTTGAAAAAGTCTCGGTCAAAAAAATACAAATGAGTGAAACCTTCTACTTATCGAAAATATTATTTTCTTGGAAAAAAAATACTGGAGAAGATTGGGTGCGTTACACTCAACACGATTTTGTGAAAGGCTTAAGCGACGGCAGTTTGCCAAAAAGATCATTTAAGAAATATTTAATACAGGACTATATTTTTCTCACTCACTTTACGAGAGCTTGGGCATTAGCTGTTGTCAAATCTGAGACAATTGACGAAATGAAGCTGGCAGCTTCAACTGTAAACGCGCTCATTAATTATGAAATGCAATTACACATTGATACGTGCAAAAAAATCGGAATTTCGGAAGAAGAATTATTTGAGACTGAGGAAGCTTTTGAAAATTTAAGCTACACACGTTTTGTTATGGACTCTGGTTTTTCTGGAGATTTTGTTGATCTTATGGCAGCCTTATCTCCCTGTATATTTGGCTATGGCGAAATTGGTAAAAACCTCTCTAAATTGTCAGTCCCCAATAACCCATACAGGAACTGGATTGATGCCTATTCCGGTGATGAGTACCAAAATTTATGTAATTCTTTAGGCCAATTGATTGAAAGTTCAACCTTAAAAAGGATTGGGCCTGTTCCCGGGGAAAATCCGCGATGGAGAACCCTATGTAAACGCTTCCATGTTGCTACCAAATTAGAAATTAATTTTTGGACAATGGGGCTCCGAGCAGTGAACGAAAACCAAAATTTTTAAACCAATATAATTTATATCCTTTCTGATATACGTATTTCTTTTCGAAAGAAACCATCAACAAGGACCATGTGTGGAACCGTTAATGACGCAAGACCAATAAAAACAACACGAAGTATACTTACATCCAAATCATCACTACCAATTGAAAAAATAGCTCCTGCACCTAACAACCAACTCATAAGTGTAAATCCAGCCGCTTGTACACAAAGCACTTTGGCTTTGCTAACTAATCGAAGTTTTTTCCATATCAAATGCATGTGCCTGCCAGTATGAATAAAACAAAAATAGACAGCAAACCCCACCAATGGAGATAAAAAAAAGAAAATTACTGCCAAAATTATTAGCTCAAAAAAACGTGTTCGAACCTCTGGTTGCGCGATTGCCAGCCCAGCATAGATTAATATTACTATTGGTAAAAACTGAGCAAATGTATTTGCTAGCCAAAATGCCGGCGCCACTCCGCCAACCGTTAAAAGATCAAAAAGAAAAGTAACTTCCTCAGCATGATAGAAAATAATACCAAAAACAACCACGCCACCATGTGCTATGATTTGCACAGAATAAGTGGGTAAAGAATCAGCATTTGCATCACCTAAACCGAAATGTAACATTGAAATAGCCAGAAATATAGCCAATGAGGGTCCAGGGAAAATAATCCATAAAAAAGTCACAGAAGCGGCCGCCAGAAAATATAGAAAAAAGAATCTAACCGCAGTCAGTGAGTTACGACTGGCGCCCAAATAATTTGCAACAGCAGCATCAAAAGCCCCGTGAGGCAGGCCAACAAGAACTACCATTGCCAGGGCCACAAGATCTGAAATATCTAGTGTTCCCATCTTATCAATTCTGCATTTTCTACCGACATTATATTCTCAAAAGGAACGTATTTGGAAAATTAATATTAAACACTAAATTTCAGTGGCAATACTTCTCACTTAGTCGAGAATAATCCACCAATAAAAGCTCGCTTCGGCATTGCTAATACAACTTTTAACCAAATAAGAATACCCGCTTCACCACTCAAAAAAAGTGCAAATTCATCACCACTCAAAGCGGCCGCCATTTTTGTAAAAATTTTTGGGGACAACTGGGGGTTTTGCTCAATTACTGACAAAAAAATCAAGTCCATCCATAGAGTAAAGCGACCGTGTGGAACCTTAACCTGAAGTGAAGAGCTTTTTTTTGAAGATAACACAACACTCTCAATTTGTTTTTGAATAAAACTAAATGCATAGCCACTCGAGGGTCTGATAGCTCCACCATTACCTCCAATACCAATAAATTTGGGATCTCTCTTCCCAAGAATCCCCAGTGGAATTACTCCCAATTCCCGCCTCGAAATTTTATATGACTTAACATCAAAAAATTTGTTTAAATACTCATCTATGGCACTTTCATAATACTTACTTGAAGCAACTTTTGATGAAAACAAAGTAGACTCTACAAGAGCTTTGCTATCAGAAAAAGGTAAGCAATAGATGAAATGCATGCCACGACTTTGGTCGCATCTGAAATCCATTAAAATAGCTGTGCTATCATCAAATACTGGATTTACAGTCTCAACCTCAAAACCACAAAAATGCTGTAACATCATCCCTTCATTTACCGGGGGAGGACGACTATCAAGAATTTGAACAGATTTTTTTAGATCATAATTCTGCGCAAACTTAACTCCACTTTTTTGGGCGCGAATTTTACACTGTTGCAACCAATCGTACCTATTTATTGCACAGTATGGATGCAATTTTGAAGAAAGAAGAACAGAACGCTGATCACTTATCACTTTCCAGTTATGCCAGCGCTTTCGAATAACTTTTTCTGTGTCTTTTAGCCAAGGCATAGACCAAAAACCCCACACATGATCGCTAGGTTGGTTTTTTCCGCTATCAATTATAGTAAATTTATGAGACGAAAATTCACTAGCGCGTGCCGCTAATGAAAAACTCGCACAGCCAGCACCCAGTATATATACATTTTTTAGATCTGATTTTTTATTCAACATATGGCAAACCTTTTAACGGCTCATGCAAATAAGTATAGTGGTGAGGAACTGGAAGAACCCTTCGCGGCATTGCTAAAAGAGCTAGGATGCTACAAATGGTTTTCTCTGATACACTTGTAAATTGTCGGCCTTCATGCCAAACAAATCGATTACTGGCAATTTTGACACCAATTTGACGATATACACGTGCTGCTACAGAAATTGCTAAATGCGCCCGCACTGGTAAGAAAGAACATCCATCAAGACCACTTCTGTAGTATTGCTCTGCTAGATTAAGTAATTTCTCGACTCCACGATTTACTGATTCTTTTGTTTCATTCATTGGGGCATTTGCAATCTTAACTATCTCTTCTGGACTAATATTTCCAACCCATGAGGCAGGTAAATAACGCCTTCCCATTTGTGCATCTTCTAATACATCGCGAGCAATATTAGTCAGTTGCATGGCAATTCCCAAGTCAATGGCATGGGCCCTAGCTCTTTCTGTATCGCAGCCCAGAACGCAACTCATGAGTAAGCCGACTGTACCAGCGACATTATAACAATAACGTAATAACTCTATTTCATCTTTGACATCGACTAGCTCTAAATCGCTCAACAAACCATCAATCAATGCCAAGATCACAGGTAATGGCAACTTTTTGGTAATCATGAAATCCTGAAAATCAACAAACAATGGGTCCTTCGAGCCACTCCCGCATGCCATATCATCACGTATCTGACGTAGACGCGAGGGCCCATCATCAATATCACCATCAGCCATATCATCCAAAAGTCTACAAAACCGGTAAAGCATTGCCGTCTCGCTACCAAGTCTCTTGCCCAGGAATTGCCAAGCCCAATAAAAGCTCTTTCCAAAGGTAGCAAGTATTGTATCTGGTTTTAATAATTCTCTATCCGAAGAAATCACGTGAGATCACCATGCCAATGTTGCGACCCTGTGGCCTTCCGAACTATGCCACGTCGTGCTTTTGATTTTCTTTAATTTCATCATCTGCAATCAGCCTTTCAACTACTTTAGCTGAACACAATACACCGGGTATACCCGCACCTGGATGTGCTCCCGCCGCAGCAAAATATAAGTTTTTAATATGAGGATCACGATTATGAAAACGGAACCAAGCAGACTGTATGAATATTGGTGCAATGGAGAATCCAGCACCATGCATTGAACGATAATTATTTTTAAAATCAGCTGGTGTCATGTAAAAAGGATCTGAAATATAATTTTTTAAATTTGGCATTATCGTGTCTGTTAAGGCATTAATAATACGATCCTGAAGTTGGGGGCCACTTACCTCCCAATCGACCTTGGAACGCAAATTTGGGACCGGGCACAGAACGTAAAAGCTGTCACATCCCTCAGGAGCAAAGCTGGGGTCGGTTGCTGTTGGGCGATGGAGATAAAGTGAAAAATCATCAGCAAGAATCTTTCGATCAAAAATATCATGAAGTAATTCTTTATAACGAGGACCCATCCAAATTGTGTGATGCGCGATGTCCTCATATTTTTTTGTTGTTCCAAAAAATAAAACAAAAAGCCCCATAGAGTATTTTGTCAATTTTTCAGGGAATAACCTCTTTCTTCGACTTTGATCAGGATCCATCATTTGTGAATACACTGTTGGTGGGTCACCATTGCAAATTATTTTGTCCGCAGGAAAGAATTCATTTTTTTGGCTGATAGCTCCCTTTGCTTTCCCATTATTAATCTCAATTTTCTCAATGTCAGTATCAAGTTCGATCTTAATCCCGTTACGAAGCATTAACTCTCCTAACTCTGCGACCAAGTGACCCGTTCCACCCATAGCAAAAAAAACCCCCCAACGTCTCTCCAGATAATGTATGAGTGTATAAATTGAGGTTGTACTAAAAGGATTACCACCAACCAGCAAGGGATGAATTGAAAAGGCTTGGCGCAAGAGAGGATGCTTAATAAACTTACCAACAAGGCTAGAAACTGAGTAATAACTTTTAAGTCTAAATAAATTAGGCAATTGCGCCATCATAGAACTAAAATTAGTAAAAGGCTTGTCAGAGAGCTTTTCAAATCCAATTTCAAAGATGTCTTTAGACGCCCTCAGTAAACGACTATAGCCCAGAACATCGTCAGGTGAAAAACGCCTGATCTCTTCATTTGTGTCCTCAATTGATGGTCTATAATTAAATTGATCTCCAGAATGGAAGTAAAATCTGTACCAAGGGTCAAGTGCACGGAATTCTATAAAGTCTCTTCGATTTTCACCAAAAAGACCAAATAACTCATCAAAAAGAAAAGGAGCCGTGATCACCGTGGGTCCCGCATCATGCCGGAAACCACCACGTTCGAAAACCTGTGCGCGACCACCAATGGCACTTAATCGATCTACAATTGTTACATCGTAACCTGATGCTCGCATTCTTAACGCTGAGGCGATGCCCCCAAACCCAGCACCAATGACCAGAATTTTACCTTTTGAGGTTAACAATTCTCTTTTTCCATCTGAAGGAATACCTGAATTCAAGACACTTTCTATCAATCTGAGACATGAACAGAAGATGCACAAACACGTTTTATAAGAGCATGAACAGGTGTAACAACCTCAAACAATTTTAACGGAAAAGTATTTGCCTTTAGTTCTGCATCACTGAGCAATGTTAACATGAGCCGTGATGCTATTTCAATCGCCCTAGAATTTAGAATTTTGTTTTGCCAAATTTCTAATTGACAGTTGTCGTTACTGTTATACCAATTTTCAAAAGCAACCTGCTCATCAGCACAAAGTGCTCCCATAAAAGACAAGGTCACAGCACTTGGAGATCGACGAGCAAGATCACCCGCAATTAGCACAGCTCCATCACTTCCCTCAAAATTAAGAATGTCATTAGCAATTTGATAAGCCTTACCTAAATCACGGAAATAATGTGCAACATTAACTTCAGCTTCACAATCAGCTGCCATCACAGCAATCCCCTGAATTGGTGCGGTCAGCAATGGTGCAGTCTTATTAGCTGCAATTCTTAGATAAATTTCCCAGCTCTGATTGCCGTTCCATTCAAATTCCATTGCTTCACCAGAAGTAGTAGTGGCCATATGTTCAGCCAAGACACCAACGAGCCTTGGCGTTTTTACAACCTCTGCTGCTTCAGCTGCAAGCTCAAAAGAAAGTGCAATTAACCAATCACCCAAGGCAAGCGCGACATTTTTACCAAACTTTGCCCAAACGGCCTGACGACCACGGCGTTTTTCATCGCCATCGCAAATATCATCATGAATAAGCGACGCGTTATGAAGGACTTCAATAGAAGCAGCCCACAGCATCCCAGCTGAATGATCAACTTGTAATATAGCTGCTCCGCGCATGGCCATTTTTGCTCGAAGCATTTTTCCGGGCAACCTAAAATGATGTGCAGCTGCTTTTGCCAAAGGCTGATTTGGGCGTGGTAAACGACTTACTATGAGAGCATGCACTAGATCTGGATCACAGACTTGAGATGTAAGCACGTTTACTTCATTTTCAAAGGCATCACATAACGCTGACAATTGGTTCATTATGCTGCCTCCCTACAATAAAAATACAGTAAAGTTAGATAATTTTAAAGAGATAGGGAGCAACTGGCCAAACCAATTGCTCCCCAACTAACAAATATTACATAGACTTAGCGTCAGACTCTTTCACAGCAACATTCCAAATGATTACACCAAATGCAATCTTGTTGATGACGTCTGCCAAGTTGTAAATTATGTTCAGTGAATTTGCGTCTACGTTACCCATGAGGTAACCAAGGAAATAACCTAGAGGATAGATTGCCCATCCAACGGTTACAATCAAACGCATCGCAGAAAAGGCCGACTGAACAGAAGCAGGTGCATTGTCAGCACAAGCTTTGCTAGCCTCACCCATAAATATTTCATAAAGGATGAACAACCAACCGAGCATCCCTATTATGAAACCAGGCCAAGCTCCAATAAAGCCTGCTTCTCCAAGATAACCACCTACCAACATCACTAATGTGCCGAGTAATAAACGCCAGAAAATGCCGGCAGAGGCAACAGCGACAGCTGCTAGGATGAGATAGAACTCAACCATTTGCAAAGGCACAGTGATCAACCAATCAATGTATCGGTAAACTGTAGGTGATTCCCCCGTAGTTATCCAAACTTCGCGCATGTAGAAGTAGTGAACTGCTGCAACTAAAGTGACTAAGCCGATAACTGTAAGCGATGTCTTCCACTTATTCTCGACTCGTGTAGTCTCAATAAAGAAGAAGGCAGTAGCCGCAACCATGGCTATTGAAATAAGCCAAAAAGTAATACCAACTGGATCATTAGCTTCCAGATTACCACCCGCAGCATTTCCAACTGCAGGCAATAAAGTAATTGCCGCGGTAACCATAGATGCTTTGACACCCTTTAAAGATAATAAACTCATTTAAAACCTCCGTGTAAGAATCTCCTTTCCCCAACGTCATTTTACAGATTTGTTTGAAAGTGTCTATGCGAGATAGTAATAACTTAAAAAATAGTGATTATGCAGAA
>MDTD01163187.1_pt1 | contig 10092 bp, 5 predicted proteins | sample 811221 | NCBI WGS metagenome assembly MDTD01 (sample SAMN05326646, study PRJNA326480) | marine metagenome | isolation source: seawater | place: Pacific Ocean: South West | collected 2011
ACTTGCCGCGGAATCCATGCTTGCCAGCGCCCCCAGCTCAAGGGAAAAGTCGATCGACCGGAAACCGGCAATGGAACTCGCCGTAAGCGACTCAGATGCCGGTATCGTCCTTCGCACGTACTGGCTGAGCCGACTTGAAGATGCCCTCACTGCACTTCAGTCTGATAAGTTGAGTGAGCGAGTCGCAAACGTAGCCCTCCATGCAGGCAATCTTCTTTGTCCAGCATGTGTTGATGCGCGCCATGCAACTCCAGACATGGTCACGTCGGCTCTCTTGATGAATAAAAATAAGGGCGGGTTCATCTGTGATCTTGCCTACGCTCCCTTAAAGGAGGTCAATGCGGCCAACCAAATCACTGCCCTTAGTCGATGTGGAAAAGAGTTAGGGATCAGTCCAGTGACTGAGAATACGGTGTACTGGGGTGCCAATCTCCTGGTAGCCGGGACGCTGATGATGGCGCATGATCTCGTCAGCCCGACGGTACCTGAAAAGGGCCCAATGGCTAGCGCACTAACGAAGCGGGTTAGCTCCCTGAAAAAACTCCTCGCTCAGGCGGTGATCTTACCCACAGCTCAGATCACGGGCCGCTTGTCCAAGAATGGACCGCGACAAGAGAATGACATTGCAGCTGCCATCGAGGGCCTGGGATTCGATGGACAAACCAGCAACGCCCCGAGCCTCACAGTGTTCCAGGTCGGTCCCAGCAAGATTTCCGGATTTATCCGCCCAACTGTCAAACTCGTGGATGGCGCCGTCCGATCTGTCTCCTTGGATGCTGACTCGCCATCTAGTGACCTTTCATTCGAAACCCTCAAGGCTGCAAACACCGATCCTGAGACCGGCTCAGTCGCTGATATTAAGGCAATCGCAGAACGAAAGTTAGACGGAGCGAAGCAACTCTCCGCGATGCCTAACCCCGCCGACAAGGAAACAGCGGACTTGGTTGTGGACGCGCTCGCCCCATCATGGGCCGTCATTCGTACTCTAGACTCGCTCCGTGCAACCGGCTTTGCACATTTCCGCTTCCTTCGAACGGCTGTCCATGGACAAGGCCTTCCACTTGTTGTTCGTACGCCAGAAAAAGAACTCGTCGAGCGACTCAAGGTTGGCTATGAGCGCCCAGCGATAGCGCATGTAACTTCCAAACATGTCGACATTTGGCTACCGAATAAAATCACTACAGGGCAAGTCCCAGCCAAGGTGAAGGCCAGAATGCCCAAGAACGTCGAAGCAGGTTACCGGGGAAAGACACTCGTTCGCTTGCGCGTGAATATTCCACAGGCAATGGGCCACGGTCTCGACGACGCTACACTCACACAGGTACAGGAGGCGACCTCCTATGCGTTTGCTAAGACAGGTGCTGGGCGGTTATTGCACGTTACCGCATCCGAAGATGCTTTGGCGGCAGATGTACTGCGAGTTGCACGTATTTTCCAGGAGGCTGCGGGTTCACGTCTCACCGGTGACAATGCGATATGGCCGGGCAGTGCATGCGCCGAAACAGGCATCGCCAACAGCGGTAAATCAAAGTGCCCCACGGGCGTGGCAGTTGCGTTCTCGAAGGAAACAGTACCCTCAAGCCGCGGCGTAACATCCGAACCGTCGGAGTCCAAGAAGAGAGAATCGAAAAAACCTGAACCGCCCAAGCCCGCGAAGAAAACAGCGTTTTGTGACCGAAAGAGCATCAGCGCGAAGATGCGTCGTCGAACCGCTGCATTTCGCTTTTGTTACGAGAAAGCACTTCGGATGCAAAAGGGACTCGCCGGACGTGTGAAGGTACGCTTTACCATCGGAGCTTCCGGTGCACTGGTCGGATCGCCCTCGGTCGTATCTGCCACATTGAAGAACGCCGGTGTGCACAAGTGCCTGGTAAAGAACGTCTCGCGAGTTAAGTTCGACCCACCCAAAGGGGGAACTTGCACCGTGAGTTGGCCTTTCAACTTCAAGTCGGGCGACTAAATCTGTAAGCGCAGCGAACCTAGCCGCCGAGTTGAAGTTTTTCGAGTAGAGCCCGGAGATTGGCCAGGGCTTGAGCTCTATGGCTGATCTTATTTTTGTAGGCAGGGTCCATCTCAGCGAACGTTTGTCCGGCCTCTGTGACAAAGAATATCGGATCGTAACCGAACCCTCCCTGCCCCTTCAATGCGGTCGTAATTCGTCCCTCGATACGCCCTTCTACAATCGTCAACCATGCTCCCTCCGGGGGCACTAGACCCTCCGGCGGCTGCGGAAAGGCGGCGTCAACACCCACGAGCATTGCTTGGGGAACCAATAAAGCCATCACCGACACAAACGCTGCGCCTCTTTCGGACTCTGGACGCCCCTCCAACCGCCGTAACAATTCTCGGTTGTTGTCCTCATAGGTGACGTTCTCACCCGCAAATCGCGCCGAATAAACGCCGGGTGCGCCGTCCAAGGCCTCTACAAAAAGACCACTGTCGTCCGCGATGCAGATACCCTCACAAACCTCATACGCAGCGGCAGCTTTTAGCAGGGCATTCTGGGCAAGAGTTGTACCCGTTTCCTCGACATTTGGCACACCACGTTCGGAGGCAGAGACGACGTTAAGAGAAAGGTCGGCAAGGAGTGCAGAAAACTCAGCGAGCTTCCCACGATTTCGGGATGAAATAAGTACTTCTCGGTCAGCTCCCACGCTTGTCTCCTCCCCTAATTTCTATCGAAACGTTCAGCATCCCAATCTGGAACTTGAAACTACCGTTCGCTAGCGTATCTTTCCACAGAACAAAAGCAGGGATTGCAAATGGACGATACAACACAGGCGCTCGCTAGATTTGGTCTCGACGAAAAGGCGATGAGTCAAGCGCTCGGCACACTCCTGGGTCATGCGATCGACGATGGTGACCTCTATCTCGAACATATCGAAAGCGAATCCATCGCTCTCGAAGAGGGGATCGTGAAGAAAGCGTCCCGCTCAGTAAGCCAAGGTGCCGGTGTAAGGGCAGTAACAGGTGAGCGAACCGGTTACGCGCACTCGGATGAGTTTGATGGCAAGGAGTTGATCGAGGCTGCGAAGACAGCACGCGCCATTGCTGAAGGCTCGGGCGCAACAACAACGGTCGCTCTCAAGAGCGACCCAAGAAGTCCGGATCTCTACCGAGTTAGCCAAAACACGCTCAACGAGCCGTTGGAAAAAAAGCTCGATCTGCTCAATGAAATCGACGCGATCGGCCGCGAATACGACCCTCGTATCAAACAAGTTCTCGCCAACATCAGCAGCGAAATTCGACACGTCGTGATCGTGCGGGCTGATGGACAGGTGACTATCGACAAAAGGCCCTTGGCTCGCCTCAACGTAACGTGCGTAGCCCAGGAAGGAAGCAACAAACAGACCGGTAGTGCTGGTGGAGGCGGACGATTTGGCTTCGACTTCTTCTTCGACGGTGATCGCTACCAGACGTACGTCAAGGAAGCTGCACGGAGAGCGATCTTGCTCCTCTCTGCCGTAGATTCACCCGCTGGCACCATGGACGTCGTTCTCGGACCCGGCTGGCCCGGTATTCTACTTCACGAAGCTATTGGCCATGGTCTGGAGGGAGACTTTAATCGGAAGGGCTCAAGCGCATTTAGCGGTCTTGTCGGAAAACAGGTAGCAAGCCCATTGGTGACCGTGGTGGACGACGGAACGTTGCCAAATCAGCGCGGTAGCCTCAATACGGATGATGAAGGAACGCCGACTCAGCGAAACGTCTTGATCGAGGATGGCATCCTTTGTGGCTACATGCAGGACCGACTGAACTCACGTCTAATGGGTGTTGCTGCCACTGGTAATGGTCGACGGCAATCTTACGCACATGCCCCGATGCCACGCATGACCAACACGTTCATGTGTGCGGGACAAGAAAATCCGGAGGACATCATAAAGAGCGTCAAAAAGGGGCTTTATGCAGTCTCGTTTGGCGGTGGTCAGGTGGATATTACCAGTGGAAAGTTCACCTTCTCTGGGTCTGAGGCTTATCTCATTGAGGATGGTAAAGTGACCCAACCGGTCAAGGGCGCGACCTTTATTGGGAATGGTCCAGACGTTCTGACCCGTGTGACAGCCGTAGGGCACGACCTCGAACTCGATCCAGGTATTGGGACATGCGGAAAGGAAGGCCAATCTGTACCGGTCACAGTCGGCCTGCCCACCATCCGCATCAATGAGCTAACAGTTGGCGGCGTCGCCGTCTAAGAGAGAAATGTACTATGAAAAGCAACACTGATTCTGCCGAAGCCTTGCTCGCATTTGCTCTCGACACCGCCAAAAAGTACGGAGCCACTGCCGCTGACGCCATGTTCGTTTCCGGTGTCTCTACTGAGGTCAAAATTCGCCTCGGAGAATCCGAAAACGTAAAAAGAAGTAGAAGCAAAGGACTAGGTCTGCGGGTTTTCATTGGAAACCGCTCGGCGACCACCAGTACCAGCGATCTCACTCACAATGCGGTGGAGGGCTTGATAAAGCGCACCTGTGAAGCAGCATCGGTACTGGCGCCAGATGAGCATGCAGGACTACCCACCAAACAGGCATTTTCAGAGGCCGAGAGTCTGGACCTGGATCTATTCGACGACCGTCTCTTGTCCTTCGATGCAGACCGCGCGCTCCATACAGCGAAAGCCTGTGAAGCCGCGACGTTTGAGGCGGACCCGCGCATCACAAAGTCAGAGGGCGCAGAAATGAGCTGGGGGCATAGCGAGAGTGTATTCGCCAACTCGCTTGGAATCGTTCGACGGCGACGTGGCGGAAACGCAGGTTTCTGGACATGTCCGATTGCGGAAGAAAACGGTGGTATGGAGCGAGATTATTGGTACACGAGCGCTCGCAACTTGGACGATCTCCTTGATCCGGACACCGTGGGAAAGATCGCAGCCAAACGAACGCTTCGCCGACTAGGAGCCAGTCAACCCAAGACCGCGTCGGTACCAGTAATTTACGAAAACACCGTAGCTTCAAGGCTCTTGGGCGCTTTGGCTGGAGCTATTTGCGGAGGCTCTGTTTACCGGCAATTGAGTTATCTCGCGGGAAAGCTGGGTGAGCGTATCGCAAGCTCCGAAGTTAACATCATCGACGACCCCCATATTATTCGCGGGCCTTCATCACGGGCTTATGATGGCGAAGGACTCAGTACACAACGTAACGAAATCGTACGGAATGGTGTCCTTTCAAACTATCTGCTGGATACGTACAGCGCGAAAAAGTTGGGAATGGAATCGACGCGTAGTGCGAGCCGTGGACTTGCCTCGACGCCGTCGGCGTCCCCAACGAATTTCTGGATGGCTCCGGGAGAACAAACACTCGAGGAACTCATCGGGGATGTGAAAGAGGGCGTGCTCATCACCGAGCTAATGGGGTTTGGCGTCAACAGCGTGACCGGCGACTACAGCCAGGGCGCATCTGGGATTTGGATTGAAAACGGAAAGCTCACCCGACCGGTCAACGAGATGACGGTTGCATCCACGCTCCAGCAAATGTGGGGTGGCATCGATGGGGTGGCTAGCGACCTTGACCGGACGAAAGGAGTGAGTGCTCCTTCCTTTAGGATTAACCAGATGACGGTCGGCGGTGCCTAGAAGGCCACGATTAGCATGTGAGTCCCATCGACTCGCGTGAAGTCGATGCGTTCCGTTTGTCCATTTCCGAACTTGACCAAGACACGCCAGACACGGCGTGTCGAGTCGTCTCGGTGAGTGATGCGAAAACCACTACGGATATTTGCAGCGAATCGCTTGCTCTCTCTCCACAGACGACCCGGATCGGCCCGGTGCATTCGGTCTATATCCGCCTTGAGTTCGGGAGCGACTAAGCGCTTTACGCCCTCAATATCTTCCTGGTCGATAGCAGCTGCCAATGAGTCAAGGATCGCTTCTTCTGTGGCTGGAGGGGGAGCTACGGCTTTTACAGCCTCTTCTTTCTCCGCCGCGATCTTCAACGCCAGCTTTTCTTGGTCAGGCTCTGTCTTCTTATCACAGCCGATTCCCGGCAATGCTATCACTAAAAAGACGATAGCGACGAGTGTCCGTGAACGCTGAGAGGAACTGAACATATAGAGTCTGAGAAAAATGTTTGGTCGGGGTGGAGGGATTTGAACCCCCGACATCCTGCTCCCAAAGCAGGCGCGCTACCAGACTGCGCTACACCCCGGTCGAAAATTATTGGGAGACCTTATACTAAGTCTTCGGCAGCGTACACACCGAAATGGACATATGTTTCGAAAAATTTCACTTCCATCGAAAATCCTACCAAAAGCAGGCTGTGTCCACGGCTCTCTCCCCTTTTCTACATCGTGGGAACAACCGGGAATTAAAAACGTTTCAAGTAACACGCCTCCCCTACCTTGACGCGTGAAACGCCTAATGTAGAACCCAGATATGGCAGTGGTGAGTCAACGATGAGGGGGAAGCGATGGCTAAGTCACACATGATTGATGCGCTGGAAAATCGGCACCGGTTCGAGGAGGCCTGCGAGCCCTATGGCCTCTACGGAACGTTCTTGTCCGAGCGGGATTTTCTCATTCCGACAGCTCAATTAGACATCACGCCTGACCTCAAATCGGCACTCTTATCCTCGGCTCAAGCCGCAGGGCTACGATGCAGTGATAGTGATGCCGGAGTTCATCTCGAAATTCCTGTCGCCACACACGATGCCCGAATCGCGGCAGCGCACCTAGGACAATGCCTCTACGAACTTCGTACGCTTCATCCAGAGCGTTTTCTAGGACGTCGGCCGCAAGGTAGCAATGTACCCGGTGATGGGTCGGAATTATCGCTCCCGCTCTCTGAGCAATTCATGAAGCGCGTTGTCTCAGATGACTTCATGCCGGACGATAAAAAGCCACCTGTTCTCGATCTCTTCCGCTCATCCGGCCCTTACCTATCGAGCGTTGAATCTGATCCACTGACCCTCTTCGACGCAGCAAGCCAGATCGCCAGTCATGCCGGAGGCGTGAATGGGTCAACTGCCTTGGAAGCTATGTTCACGGGTGAATTCCGAGATTTCCCCATTCGAAATGATGCTGGTTCTTCGGACACAGTGGCTGTTGTTCAGAAACTCAAGAAACTCCTATCCAACGCGGCCGGCGACGAACTCGACCATGTCGTTCTTTGCAACTCAGGTGCAGAAGCCAATGAAGTCGCGTTGCGAATCGCAAGCCGCCAACGACCAGGCCGCAAGAAGATCCTCTCGTTCGAGGGAGCATTCCACGGCCGGACGATGTGGGCGCTGCACAGTACATGGAACCCTGCCAAGCGCCTTCGCTTCGAGCTTGAGGGCTTTCAAGCCTGCTGGGTGAAGTGGCCAAGGTGGGACGGCTCATCTCCGGTAGTGAATGACTCCCATGAGGTGCCTGAAAGCTATTTCAAAGCACTCGGTACCGATGCGCGCGAACTCGACGACACCGCCAGCGACCTGGAACGACTAGAGTTTGGCTCTCTGATCGAGGTGGAGAAGGCCCTTCAGAGCGACGAAATCGTCGCGATTCTAATCGAATGCATGCAATCTGAAGGTGGTGATCGGTGGGCAACAGAGCGCTTTTTCTGCCGCCTGCGAGCCTTAGCACTCGCTTACAAGGTTCCGTTCATTGTGGACGAAGTACAAACCGGATTTCGATTGGGTGGCCCCTTCTTCTGGCACAGCCTGTACCGATTGCCGGCTGCTCCAGACCTGATCACTTCGGCGAAAAAATGCCAAGTTGGCGCAGTAATATCTCGTTGGGCGCTGGATGTTCCGGACGAGGTCAATGTCACAAGCGTCGTACGAGGCCTCGCCCAAGCGCGGATGGTATCGGAGGACGAGGCCAAGGATTACGAAGTTCGTATGCAAGCCAAGCTGAACGAACTACGCGATCGTTTTCCTGAGTACGTTCTCGCGCCGCGCGCCTGCGGCTACTCATTCGCATTTGATTTACCGACCCCTGAAGACATGCAGCATTTCATCAAGGAGCGTATGTGGAGGGGGTACATGGTCTATGGCGCAGGAAATCGTACGTTACGCTTTCGGTTGAACACCGAAATGACGCCCTTGGCCCTCGATGCGCTTTTTGAGCGACTCGAAGGCTCGCTCACAACCCTCCGCGCCGGAGCTGATCCTTCCTGGCAGCGTGTCTCCCTTCCCGACCAAGCAAATTCTTGGCCACCACCACCGTCCAAGCTCCACACAGACTATCGGATTGTTGAAGTTTCGGCTGAAGACTTTGGCCTGGTCCGGGATTCGCTTGTCGCGATTGAAAACGCAACCTACGAGCCGGCTCGACAAGATGATATGGACGAGTTCGGACAACTCCTGAACGAGACAGGTAGCTTGTGCCTGGTAGCCACCCGGGGCGATGCCTCTCTTGGAGAGGCCGAAATCGCAGGCATGGCCTTTGCCTTTCCTCTGCGCTGCTTTCGCCATGTGGAGGGTCCTGATACCGATCCTATGCTCGGCACTGACCGTGTTCTTTACTCGGCCGATATCTGCGTTCATCCGGAGCATCGAGGTAAGGGGCTGGGGGCCGCACTCAAGCACGCTCAAGTTGTGGCTGCGATACGCATGACCAACTCAGCCGGTAGAAGCCGCTACGATTTCATGACCGGACGTAATCGAATCGGAGCCACAGATGCCATGCAAGCAATCAACAGCCGCTATGGTGCTTGGCCTGCTCGACGGTTGAACAACCAATACCGTGGAGAGGGGGCTGCTGAGTACTACCGCATCCCCTTATGCGCTCCACGACTTCCAGGGATTCCGCCGAGTAATCTTGGCTCCGAGCTAGACATGGATCCCGGATTAGAGCAACGAATCCGGCATCGCCAGGAGTCGGACGCTCCCTCCTCTGAAATGCAAGACCTGCTCTCGTCTGGATGCCTGAATGGCGCCATCGCCAATAAGATGAGCTTGTGCAACTTCGTAACGCCCGGAGTATCCCGAGCGATGGAAGTCCTCAAGGCATCCGCCCCCTCCCACCTTAAACACCTTGTGGTTTCCAATGGCCGCGCCGAGATGTTTGATAAAGGGCTTCGCTCGTTTAAGTTTCACCGCAGCAACGCCTTAACCGTGCTGTCAGCAGGTCCAATCCAAGCAGGTTGGACGACGGCCGCCGCGCGATCAATCAGCTTGGAAGCGGACGACTCCGAGAATATCTTCGATTGGCCAACCCTTCCCGACCCGACGCTCGATGTAGATGTATTTCTCGCGGAATTAGAGCGAGAAGTAGCGAAGCGAGGGTCAGACACGATTCTAACGCTCATCGTTGAGCCTCTCTCTCCGGTCACAGGGCGATTGATTGCTCGTGAGTCACTGGAACGCATTCAGTCGCTCTGCCAGCGAGTGGATATTCCACTTACCCTTCTAGAAAACACAACTGGCTTCTATCGAAACGGTGGTGCTGCCTGGCTCACTGACGCATGGGGGCTCACCCCGGATGCAATGTTCTGTTTCCCTGGCGGCCAACTGGGACTCTCCTTTATCGGAGACCGCTACTACGTCCCAGACAAGCTCACTCTGATATCTACCTGGGATGGAGACGAAGTGTCACTGGCCAGGCTAAGCTGGGAACTTCGCGTCGCTAGACAAGCAAATGTTGCTGCAAATGCGGCAACCCTCCGTGAGATTCTAAGTGAATTAGGTGAGGTGCGAGGCTTAGGGCTTTACCTGCAAGTGGAAACGCCAGAACCTCTCGAATACCAGTGCGAGCTGGCCGGTGCCGGAATTCGAGTCGGAGTTCGCAAACAATCACTTGTCTTTGCACCACCCCTAAACATTTCGTCATCGGAATTGGCGACCCTAAAGCGAGCAATCCATGGCCTCATCTAAACTATTCGAGAGTCCTGCTGAGTCACTGTCGGACCTCCGCGACAAAGCATCAATTATGGTTGGCGGATTTGGTCTTTGCGGAAACCCCGAGGCACTGATCGATGCGGTCGCCGCCTCCGGTCATCGAGATCTAACCATCATCAGCAACAACTGTGGCAACCAGGGGCAAGGCCTGGCAGTCCTTTTGAAAAATCGTCAGGTCGGCGCATGGAAAGGATCTTTCATGGGTGGAAACCCAGACATACAAGAACAGTATGCTGCGGGATTGGTGGATGTAGAATTGGTACCACAGGGAACCCTGGCT
>MDTD01011163.1_pt1 | contig 10091 bp, 6 predicted proteins | sample 811221 | NCBI WGS metagenome assembly MDTD01 (sample SAMN05326646, study PRJNA326480) | marine metagenome | isolation source: seawater | place: Pacific Ocean: South West | collected 2011
CCCAACCCATCTGGCCGCGCAGATCCCAACGAGCCTTCACGTAAGCCAATCGCCCATACGGCATCAGCAAGAAGTGCCCGTCACCCAGCGCGTCATCCTGAGAGGTCGGCATCTCCAATTGCAAACCAAGGGCGCCATTGAATCCACGTCCCGCCTTCTTGCCCTGAACCGGGTTCCACTCTCCGTAAGCCACCAGATTGCCGAGCCCAGTCATGGACTCGCTGCCCTGAGCATTGTGGACGATCGGTGTGATCAGCCCCAGAGCATCGATCGGACCGAGACGACGCTGAAGCCCCACAAACTGCTCCAGATACCATGAATCCTTCTGCACCGCAGTGTAGCGAGTGGTGGCCGAAACCGCCCAAGACTCCGGTGCTTGTCCAAATCCCGGCACTGGGCATTGGTCGAGACCACAACTGGCTCGAACGGGACTGCCGGTCAAAAGGCAGGCTCCAAACACCAGCCCAATCATCCCGAACCCGCGTGCCATCCTCAGCCCTCACACCGTAAATCGGTAGGTTGCCAAGCCCTGATTGACCGCAACGCTTCGAGCGGCATCGTACCAAGCGTCACTTTCGTTATAGGGATCATCGTCAAAGTAAATCTGTGTCGTGAGTTTCCGTTCATTTCCCACCCACACCTTGAGGTGGAGATGGGCAGGCCGGTAGGTGGGGCCGTTCAGATAACGTCCCGGCATCAACGTGGTGAACGAGAAGGCACCCTCGGCGTCGGTGGCCACTTGCCCGTAGTAACGCTTCTCCGAGCTACTGGTGTCGTAATCCCCTTCAGGGTTCGCCTGCCACAGTTCGACCACGGCGTTGGCGATAGGCACACAGGCGAGATCTGTGACGGTACCTGCAAAAGTGAGCGGCTCGCCGACATCTCCGTGAATGTTCAGATTGCTGCGCACGGGAATCCCTTCCCGATAGTAAGGTCCTTCGATGTCCGGCTCGGTTCGGTTGCATCGGGTACCGCCACCATCCACTTCCCTCGGATTTCCGCCATCCTCGATGGGAATATTCTGACCTGCATCGACCATGGAACGGGGCGGATTTTGGGTATCGGTGGCCCCGCCGCTGTCTGGAGCCTTCCGGACAGGAGCACGACAGGCCACAGCCAAAGCGATCGTGCCTAAACCGGCCTGGCAGACAAATTCCCGGCGCTTCACAAACACCCCATCTTCACGAAGGCGCTCCCACTGAGGCGACAGCCTCCAAGGGAACCCCCAATTCTCTGCGCACCACATTGCACAGGGTGGCTTCGCCATGGATGGCATTCCCATCCGCCTGGGCGACCGCCATCAGATCTTTGACCACCTGAACCCGGACGGTTTCATTCAACGCACCTCGCAGCAGTTCACACGCGTGTCCGAGGCTTGCATCCAAGCTGTCGAAGACCTGATAGCCTTTCACTTGAGCGAAGGCTCGGCGAAGGGCAGCGGGATCCTCGACTCCCCAAGCAGCCAGTCGTGTTCCGGCCGCTTTCAGTTCACTGCTCTCGACGTCGCCATCGATGGAGGCGAGCGTGATGTAGAGGTAGAGCAATGCGGTTGCCGGCTCGTTCATCCCAGGACCCAGTTGCGCTGTCATTCCGCCTCCAACCGAAACAATCGGGCCGCATTCCGGCCTGTCTGCTGACGAAACACCTCCGGATCCGTGCCCCGAAGGTCGGCGACTCGATCCGCCGTATGCACCACGTAAGCCGGCTCATTCCGCCGCCCCCGCTTGGGCACGGGCGCCAGATAGGGACAGTCCGTCTCAACAAGGATTCGATCATCGGGAACCAGGGCTGCCACTTCGGGTAACTCACCGGCTTTTTTAAAGGTCACGATGCCGCTTAGGCTGACGTAAAGCCCCCGATCTAAGCCCCCCTTGGCTTCGGCGACGGTCCCCGTAAAGCAATGCAGAACCCCGCCGGCTTGCGGCAAACCCACCTCATCGACGATGGGAAAGAAACGCTCGTAGGCTTCTCGCACATGAAAGACGATGGGTTGGTTCAGCTCTTGCGCCAACTCTAAGAACTGCGCCAGCGCGCGGCACTGAGCCTCTCGAGGGGCGTGGTCGTAGTAGAAATCTAAGCCTGTCTCGCCCACCCCGACCACTTTGGGGTGCACGGCGAGGCGACGAATCTCCTCGATCACCTCCGTCGCATCAAAGCCTTCACCCACATCATGGGGATGAACCCCCAGGGTGCAATAGACCTCTGGGTAGGTGTCGACCAGCGTGATCGCTTCGTGGCAGTCATCCAAGCCACCACCGGCGCCGATGTGAATCAGGTGACTCAAGCCGGCCTCCCGAGCTCGCTGAACGATCTCCGGGGTCTCCTCGCCAAAATTACGGGGGCCGATGTGACAATGACTATCGATGAACATGGTCCGGTTTAGTGGGCTTATCCCTCGGGTTCAAGCCCGGGAGAACCAGCCGCTGAACCAACCGGTCTTCGGTTTTGCCTTTTTCGGGGCGCCGCCGACCGCAAAGAGTCGGTCGTCTCGGTGCAACAAAGCCATCCCGGCCAGGGCATCACCGCTTTCGTCGGCGAGCATGCTGCCTAAGCCTGCAACGGGGCGGCGGCGGGCCCGACGGGTTTCGACCCCCAAATACGATTCGGTGAAATCCGCCAAGCCCACCAAGCGACTGCCACCACCACAGAGGACGAGACCGCAGTCTAAATCCTCGGCGAGACCGGTCTTTGTCACTTCGTGTGCGACCCATTGGAGCATGCCTTCCAAGGGCTCCTGAATCGCTTGGGCAAGGAAGCGCCGATTGAGAATTCGAGGTGGACGCAATCCAAGGGTCTGCATCTCCACCGACTCGTCCGCTAAAGCTTCCACCACGGCACCGGCTTGTTCTCTTTTCAAGCGTTCGGCCTCAGCCAGGGGCACCATAAGTCCACGAGCGATGGCCAATGACAGCGCCCAACTTCCCTCGGCGCGACAGGCAACATGGTGAAGTTCCTCACCCACCCAGATGCTCAGGGTTGTGGTTTGATGCCCCAGGTCGAGCAGGGCTGAACCCAAGCGTCGTTGCCGTTCTTCCAAGGCGCCGTAGCCGGCGGCATAGGCGGAGGAGACCACCGCTTCCACCGGCAAGCCAATGTCCTCAACCACAGACACCAGATTGGTCACAGCACTACGACTCATGTTGAGCCCCATCAGGTTCGCTTGCAGACGTCGTCCGCCACCGAGTTGTTCCGGGTGCCGGATCCGCTGCCGACCATCAAAGACGTAATGATTGATCACTTCGTGGAGCCGTTGCTGCCGCGGACGCTGACTCAATGCATCGCGGGCAACCAGCAATGCCCGCTCGGTGTCGGTGGCGGTGACTTTCTCACCGGCGAGCCCCACCGTCCCCGAGCTCGTCTCCGGACTCAAACTGGGGCCGTTCACCAACAAGGTCACCCGGTTCGGCGCCACATCGGCCATCTGAGCAGCGGCGTCCATCGCTTCGTACAAGGCGCGCCCGGCGGCATCCCGATCCACCACGCCGCCGTTCCGAATGCCTGCGGAAGGGACCGCCCGTAAGCCGATGACTTCGGGCGGGCTGTCCGGGTCACTGAAGTCGAAGATCGCCACGCGTAGACGATGGCTTCCAAGGTCGACGACAACCAGTTGATCGTCCCGTTGTGCTGCCATCCCGTTGGCTTCGAACACCTTGCCCTCCTTGGCCGGTAAAGAGATGTTCGGCCCCGCCGGCCAAAGAGTGCAACCCCCCTGTTTGAATTTTTTTGGGAAAGATATTTAAACGAGCAAGTTCAATAAATTAAAACCAGCCATATCAACCCATATTCAGGTTAAAGTGTCGGATTAGATGTCGCAGCTGTTTATTTGTTCAGTACCCACAAGGGCTGGTTTAAAGACGTAAATCGGCACGGATGAGAGGAAGCTTTAGGGATTTTATTCCCGAATCTGCCCCGTTCCGTGAATTCGATATTTGTAGGTGCACAGTTCCGCCAAACCCATGGGACCTCGAGCGTGGAGCCGATTGGTGCTGATCCCAACCTCCGCACCGAGCCCAAACATGGCGCCATCGGTAAAACGCGTGGATGCGTTGTGATAAACGGCGGCGGAATCCACCTGGCGAAGGAACTGCTCGGCGGCACGGGGATCTTCCGTGACGATCGCATCGGAGTGCTGAGAGCCATGGGTGTCGATGAAATCGATGGCTTGTTCCAGATCGCCCACCACTTTTACCGCCAGGATTAAATCGAGGTACTCCGTCTGCCACTCGTCAGCCCCTGCCAAACGAGCGCCGGGCATCAAGGCTTGGGTCTGTGCTTCGGTACGCAATTCCACCCCTGCCTTGGTCATAGCTTGGCTCAAGCGAGGCAGAAAATCGGCCGCCAGGTCTTCATGGACCAACAGGTTCTCAATGGCATTGCAGACCCCAGGACGCTGCACCTTCCCGTTCAGCGCGATGTCGAGAGCCATGTCGAGATTGGCGTCGTGGTGCACGTAGAGCGTGCACACCCCCTTATCATGTTTGATCACGGGGACCCGGCTGGTCTCCACCACCGCCCGAATCAAACCATGCCCCCCCCGGGGCACCACCAAATCCAATTCGCCCTCTCGCTCCAGGAGCAGGGGCACCAAAGCCCGACTTTGCTCTCGAACCAGTTGCACCATGTCAGCCTGGAAGCCCGCTGTCTCCAGTCCCCTCCGGATGGCAGTCACCAAGGCTGCGCTGGAGTGCATGGCTTCTTTTCCACCCCTCAAAATCACAGCGTTTCCGCTGCGAATCGCAAGGCCTGCTGCGTCGACCGTCACGTTGGGTCGACTCTCGTAAATGACCGCCAGGGTGCCGATGGGGACGGCGACTTTCTGCAGCTTGAGTCCCTGCCGCAGGCTGCGTTCCTCCAACACGGCGCCGGCCGGATCGGGTAACTGACCCACAGCCCGCAGATCGGCGATAACACCATCGAGTCGTCCCCCCTCAAGGCTGAGGCGATCCATGAGCGCGGCGCTGAGCCCACTGGCTTCACCGATCTCGATGTCCCGACGGTTGGCGGCGAGGATAACGTCTCGATCGGCCTCAAGAGCCTGAGCCGCGGCTTCGATGGCCTGGGCTTTGTCCTTCGAGCTCAGCCGAGCGGCGGCTTGGGCGGCGGGGCGAGCCCTCATCAGCAAGTCATTCACATGGGCTTCGATGGCTTGTTGTTGCGCCAAGGCGCCGGGTGCGGGCTCGGGCTCACGGAGTGCGCGGCTCCGATCGGCGGCGGCTTTTAAGACGCCTTTGAACAACGCATCCGGATCCGCCTGCTCCAGGCGCAGCAGACCGGCTTCGGTGGTGCCGGCTGGACTGGTGACCTTTTGGCGCAAGGTCCCCGGTGCCTCTTCGGAATCCTCCAGCAGAGCCAGCGCCCCACGCAGGGTTTGCCGAACCAACAAACGACCGTCCGCCCCCGTAAAGCCCTGGCTGGCGACAGCCTCATCCAGCGCTTCAACCAGGCGAAAGACATAGGCTGGTCCCGAACCGCTCATGGCTGTGAGGCCGTCCATTTGGTCTTCGCTGACGAGTTGGACCACCTGACCCACTGCGCCAAAGAAGGCGGTCACTGCGCTTCGCTCATCGGCTGTGACATGATCGGGGGCATAGAGCCCCGTCAGTCCCTCGCCCACAGCCACTGGCGTGTTGGGCATGGCTCGAATGACCCGGGCGCCGCCGGCCTGTTCACTGAGGAACTGGCAATCCAAGCCGGCAGCGATGCTGAGCAGCAGGCGCCTGGCACCGCCTTCGGCGTCGATGGCTTGAAGCACAGGGCCAGAGAGCTGCGGTTTCACAGCCAGAACCAAGATCTCACAGCCATCGATGAGCGCTGCCAAGCTGCCCATGCGCTCGACGCCGGCCGCGTCGAGCAACTCATGTTGGCGCCCAGGAAGTTCCAAATAAGCCAGACGATCCGGCGACCATCCGGCGGCGAGGACCCCTTGCATGAGGGCTCCGCCCATGTTGCCAGCGCCGATGAATCCAAAGCGTGGGAGGCTCATGTTCTGCTCCTTGGACAGGGGGCTGCACCAGTCGGCGCCCCTTGGCAAGCACACAACCTTTGCGCCAAGGTGCCGAGAACAAGCTCGCACGTGAGGAGCGCGCCCATGACTCGACCCATCAAAGTCCTTGCCGATGCCCGGGCCTTGCTTGCGGATGTGGAGCGCCGCACGGCTCCCGAAGCCCGAGATGCACTCAAGACAGCGCTGGCAGAGGTTGCCAGCACCGATGGAGACCGAGTCCTCGACGGCTTCGAGGCCGAAGCCTTGCGGGACAGTTTCAACGCCGTCCTCGGCGCCAACCAGACCCTCGGTGCAGACCAAGTGGATGCCCTACGGGATGCCCTGAGCCTCAAGGTCAGCGAGTTAAAGGCTGGGCGCATTCAAGACACCGAGGTGATGTTTACCAGTGAGGGCCGAGCTCTGGATCGCTTCCGCGGTAAAATCCTTGAGACCATGGACGCCACCATCGCCAAGGCCGACGGCAAGCCTGTGGACGTGAACATGATGGTCTTCGCCTTTACTGACGAGCAGTTAGCCGATGGGATTTTAGAGCGAGCCCGCAATCACCCCAACGTGAACTTCCGACTCATCACCGATTGGACCCAGTTGAGTTTAAGCGGCAACAAACAACCCCGGCGTATCGGTCAGGTCGCCCGGGAAGAAGGGCTCGACAATATCCAGATCAAATACAAGCGGGACAATCCCTACATTTGGGATCGGGAGCGCAAACGCCCCCGCTTTTATCACCCGGCGAGCAAAGGCTTAAATCATCACAAAGGCTTTGTGACTCTGATCGATGGGCGACCTGAGAAAATGTCCTTTGGTTCCTTCAATTGGTCGAAGGGCGCCATGCGCTCCAACTACGAAAACATGATGATTCTGGATCGCCACGATCCCGACCATCGGCGCATTATGAAGGGCTATGAGTCGGAGTTCGAAGCTTTTTGGAACAATGACTCCGTGGCGCTCACCGAGCGGGAAGCACTGACCGAGAAGGACCGTCTGTTCCGGGAGCTTCATGAGGCGAACGGTGAATCCTACACCGCTCGTCGCATCGACAGCCCCGAGGAAGTTGATCCCCTGTACGTCGCGGAGGACCGCCACGGTGGGTTCGACATCAACAGTGTGGCCGACGAAGACCACGGCGCCCTCGTGAGCGTGGTGGGCAAAACCACCGCAAAACGCATCCAAAAAGAGATTCGGGATTATGGGCGCATCGACACCTATCCCGAGTTGCTGGCTCGGGTGCCCGATCTGGCCCGCAAGCCCACCTGGGTTCGGGAGCAGTTGCGGGAGCATGGGGAGTTTGGCGAGGGCGGTCTGTCCATCAACACCGCCGGCGTCAGTGAGTTGGATCGGGCGGGCATGAGCCGGCGCCAGGCTGAGCGGGTCGTGGCTCGCCGGGAGGCCCACGGCACCTTTGAGACCTTGTCGGAGTTGGGGCTGATTCGGGGCATTGGGCCAAAGACGGTGGAGCGGATTGCCCCCAACCTAAGCGATGACGCCTCGAGCGGTTACTACTCGGCTCGCATTCCGGAGGAGGCTGCCACCACGGGTTTTGCCGCGGAGCATCGGGGCGAAGTGGCTGTCCGTAGTCGGGAGAGTGCTGGCGCCAGCAACGCCGAAGCCCCCAGCCTGGAGCGTATGGATCGCAACTTGGCAGCGCCGGTGACGGACTTGCTGCGCCGCACGCCGGAGGGGCAGACCTTCCGCCTGGCGATGTACGGCATGAGCACCCGCTCGCCGGAGTATCGGGAGATGGTCGCGGCGCTGGAGCGGGGCGTACCGGTGCGGGTGGTGCTTTATGGCAAGTATGGCGCCAGCACCATCGAGGCCATGAAGGCGCTACGGGATCGGGGGCTCGACTTGGATTTCCGGGTCTTCAAGTCCCGGGTCATGCACGAGAAGTTCGGTGTGAGCGGTGACGATCTCTTCAACGGCAGCGCCAACTGGTCCACCAGTTCCATGCTCAAGCACAGCGAAGATCGCTTCGTCTTCCACAACGAGCCCGAGTTGGCCCAGCGCTTTGTGGAAGAGTTTGAGCGCCTCTGGGAGCGGGGTAGCCAATAGCCTTTCGCAGGCATGGGAATGCGGGCTTAAGCCTGGCTCTGTCAGAACGTTAACGAACCCACAGGCGGTGCCTCGATCTCCCGTCACCACCGGGATCACCTTCGCCACCCGCGCCCTTTCTTCGGCGCCTTGAGGCGAGAAAGCAGGCAAGCAATAAAATCAGCCAACTCCAGGCTCCAGACGCATCGCTTCCCAGCCCACAGGCGCAGCCCGTCGCTTCGGCCTGCGTCCCGGCTGGGGTTCCTTCGTCCTCGCCTTCGCCTTCTCCTTCTCCTGCTCCCTGAGTATCGCTCGCAGCGTTCATAAAGAAATCCCACTGCGACTGATTCTGATTCTTATCCCAACCGTGCCCCATTTCGTAGAGGGTGATCAGTTCCGAGATGTGCCCTTTCGCCACCATCTCCGCCTGCATCTCGGTACTCTGGGAGTAAGGAATCACAGGATCCTCTTCGTCGTGGAGCAGGATGCCTTTGAGTTGCGGTGGCGACGTGGGCATTTCAATGGGCCAAATCAGTGGCGCCGCTGGGTCGGGATCTGAATTCGGCCAACCTTCTGTGGACATCCCACTGGCACTGCAGGCGAAGGCAGCCACCGTGTCGGGCCTAGCGACTGCAATGTAGTTGCTGAAGAACCCGCCGAAAGAGCCCCCGGTGGTGAAGATATGGGTACTTTTAATGGCGTAATTGGCTTGGGACCATTCGACCATTTCATCGAAGAAATTAACGTCAGTGTTGTTCTCCGGACCCACCTCAACCAGCCAGTGCTTATGCCAAGCAGGGTTCCAGTACCAATACTCAGGCCAAGTCAGTGACTCGGGAAAGATCACGATAAAGTTGTTGGCGTCGGCCGTCGATTGCCAATCGTGAGCATCCGTTGACGCCGAGACCTCCGCTGTGCCTCCCATCCCATGGAACATGAACAGCAGCGGATAGTCTGTGGAGCCATCGTAGCTTGGTGGTACATACACAATAAATCTGCGCAGATTGCCGTCGACATGCAGGTAGGTCGTGTAGCTTTGGCTCGCTGGAGCGGCGACGGTGATCCTTACATCGCTCGTCGCCACACCACCGTTGTCGTCGCTGATGGTGACGCGCAGGTCATAGGTACCGGCTTCGCTGAACTCGACGATGCTGTCCGCGGCGTCACCGGTTACAAAAGTGACGATCCCGGGTCCGGCGTCTCTTTGGCTCCACGCATACTGCAGCGTGTCCCCATCGGAATCTCTTGCCGCAACGTGCACGGTGGTATCGGCCATCAGGGTCAGTTGCGTTGCATCGGCAGACGCAGGCGTGGTGATTTGTGGAGGCGTATTGCTTAAACCAGGAGCGACATTGATCGTGGTGCGGTTCGTCTGCCCTTTACTGTCGGTCACCGTTAAGGTCGCGTTGGTCACTCCCGATGCGGCGAAGGTGTGCGACGGATCGGCCTCAATGCTTGTCGCTCCATCACCAAAGTCCCAGAGATAACCGGCGATGTAGCCATCATCGTCCCTGCTGTTGGAGCCGGAAAATTGGAGGGTCAGCGTACCGTTGGCCGAGGCCGATGCGACCGCGGTGGGCGGATGATCGACAGCGACGGTCATGAAATAATCCCACTGAGCCTGATTCAACCAGGTTTTCCAGCCGTAGCCCTCACCCGATTCTTGGAGATGCGCCCAGCGCCCCGGCCCGTTGATGCCGTTGATGTGGTCCCTGAGAAGTTGGGATTGGGCGTAGAGGTCGGCCTGATCCGGGGCACACATGATGTAAGCGCTGAGCTCAGGCTTGCCGGCGGACGGCCAGAACCATCCGTCCCCTGATGACGCATTGGCCGATTGGCAACCAAAGACTGTGATCTGGCTGTGCTGTGTCGCAGCCAGGTAGGCAAAAGTTCCGCCCATCCCCAACCCAGTCGTAAAGATGCGGGTTTGCCGGATGCCGTAATTGGCACGGGCCCAGTCGACCATGTCCGAGACAAATTGAGTATCTTTCGTCGGGGCATCAATAGGGGCAGCCGAGATATCCCAGTTCACGCTATCGCCTAAGTTGAGCGCCTGGGG
>MDTD01188123.1_pt1 | contig 10091 bp, 13 predicted proteins | sample 811221 | NCBI WGS metagenome assembly MDTD01 (sample SAMN05326646, study PRJNA326480) | marine metagenome | isolation source: seawater | place: Pacific Ocean: South West | collected 2011
TCCACACGCTCTAGAACAAGATCGGAAACAGAGTCTCCACCTCCTCTGTCGAGGCCCTCGTAATTCCTAATGTAGTCTGCAGGTATTCCGTCCCACGGCGCGCTGTCGCCCTCAAGGTCGAGGTCATTGAGGTTCAAATCGTCTCTCGACATCTCGTGGACTGCTAGTCCGACGCGCATCTCAACCATCTCAGCGTCGGCCACATCTATCTCCACGGAGCTAGCAATCCACTCAGGGCCCGGTGTGAAATCGAGAGAGGAGTCGTAGTCGTCGCAGATGCCATCCGCACTGTTCCAAGTCGAGCAGATGTCGTTGGTCACTTCGGGTTGACCAGGGGGCGGTGCGGCGGCGACGATTTGCATCAAGAACAGCATAGTGAGTGCGACTGCCGCGCGGCGCATGCCGCGCGGATGTGCAGCCATCCACCATAAGTCTGAATCCAACATGCATCGTCACAGAGGCGATGCAAGGGCAGGACCCTCATGGCCGACTACGTGAAAGCGTCGCCCAATTGATTCAACAAAAGGGAGCTGATTTGTCACTGTTGGATGCGCTTCCCAAGCGCTGGGAGAAGTTTGCTGATGTCGTTCTATTCCAACGTGATTCGTTCTCAGAGGAAGAATGGGGTTCGATTTTCGGGCCTGAACTTTGGACTGCGGTGGCAACAGCACTGAAGGTTGAGCGAATCGGGCGTGTTAGCGAGATTGTGGGTGAGAGGAGAGAGCCTACTGTCGAGATACTGCTCGGTGAGGAAGACTGGGTCGTTAGGCGAGAGAACGGAGTTGATTACGGCTACAACCTCACCGAGTGCATGTTCTCGGCCGGGAATGTCAACGAACGCCGCAGGATGGGAGAGGTGGTCGAAGAAGGTGAGGTGGTGTTGGACCTCTATGCCGGGATTGGTTACTACACTCTGCCAATTCTATTGCACTCACAGGCCGAGCATGTCCACTGCTGCGAGTGGAATCCCAACGCTGTCAAGGCGCTTGAGGCCAACCTCAAGGCCAATGGCGTCTCTAGTAGATGTTCAGTCTATTTCGGGGACAATCGGGTCACTACGGCTCATATGGGAGGTGTTGCCGACAGAGTGATTCTGGGTCTGCTGCCATCATCACAGGATGGTTATGCGATCGCTATGCGGGCGCTGGCTCAAGCAGGAGGAGTGTTGCACCTGCATGGAGTGGCACCATCTAAGGATCATTCCTCCTGGGCAGACGTAGTAATGGATCAATTACGATCAACCGATGCAAATCGGAGTGTCGAGGCCGGGCTTCCGATTCGGGTTAAGAGCTATGCTCCGCACTGGGACCACGTGGTTCTCGATGTGTTGGTTAGATGATTCCGTCGAACTCAAGTCAAGCGGCCCCGACCCGTCCACATGGCAGGCGATTGGTTGACAGAGGCCGCAGCCGCATACAACGTGGATTCGATTGAGTCGAAGGATGCCTATCCAGCGCATGTGCTTATGCCTGTGGATGTTCTATCGACAATCCTTGAATGGACTTTCCAGTCGCTGCCCGACGAGATACTGGTGGGATTGGATGCAGATACCTCAATGCCTCATCCTGATGAGGTTGAACAAACCTTGCGAGGGGTCGACTTCGAGGACGGGTTGTTCTCCGGACAGGGATATATCCTAGGAGATCCGCATCTTGTCAACCGAGGCGACTCCTTCTCTGTACACCATGTCCCCGAGGAGTGGATGGATGGTTTGTTCGACGATTCTCGAGGAGTTCGCGGGGGTCGCTTCTCGTTCTGGCTGCACACCCATCCCAACGCGCCAGCGATTCCGAGCGGGGCGGACGCTGAGTCGGCGCAGTGGACAGAGGGATGTGATATGATTCTGGGAATCCGCTACTCTCCTGAAGGTGTCCTGCCATGGTTGGACGGTGTAGAGGGAGAGCGTCGAGAGCTCGCTCCTGCCGAGGATGGGCGTCCGGTCCTAGGACGGGCGGTGACAGGTCATCTGATTCATGGTCTCGAACTGATTGCCTTCCACCGGACAGGTTTTGGAATCAATGTCCTTCTAACCGATTCCTCAGGAGTTCCCATAGTAAGATAGTCAATTGTCCCATTCACTCTTCGGGTACGAAGATGTGTTGTCGGTAGTACTCTAGTTCAGCTATGCTCCCTCTGATGTCATCGAGAGCTCTATGACCGGCAGGCTTCGTGGCTCTCGGCAGATTCGGATACCACCTGTCTGCGAGTTGCTTGATGGATGTCACATCGACGCTACGGTAGTGGAAGAAGTCGTGCAGATCTGGCATGTAACGTCGCAGGAAACGCCTGTCTTGGCCGATGGTGTTACCGCACAGGGGAGATTGGCCTGCATCACAGTGAAGACTGACGAAATCCAATGTCAGTTGCTCGGCATCTGCCATCGGGATGCCGTCGCTCCTGACTCTCTCCAGCAGACCGTTCTCAGTGTGGTGAGTGAGATTCCAATCATCCATCTTCGCGAGTTCGGATTCAGGTTGAGAGATTGCAATTGCTGGGCCCTCGGCGACTATGTCCAAATCGCCTTCTGTGACGATAGTGGCAATCTCGATGATTGTGTTCTCATCCGGGTCTAAGCCCGTCATCTCGAGGTCTATCCAGACCAAGCGCTCATCCACCATGTAATCGCCTCCGGCCGTTCGGTCTTATTGCTTCCCTTCCGTGGGCGACAATGATAGCGTACTAGTGTCGGGCTTGGCCTATGGAGAACATCGGGTACATCCGGTTGCTGCGTAGTAACCGTCCCTTCAGACGGCTATTCCTTGCCAATGAGATTTCCTTCATCGGTGATTGGTTCACCGTAATCGCATTGTTCATCCTCGCTGGAGAGGCCACTGACAACTCTCCTCTGGCAATTGCAGGGGTACTCGCCTCGAGGAGTTTCTCTCTGGCCGCAGTCACTCCGTTCTCGGGGATGCTAGCAGACAGGTACTCACGTCGCGGACTGATGATTCTCGCAAATCTCTCCTCCCTGTTCGTACTAGTAACAGTGCTTTCCCTCGACCTATTGGGCAGCCTGACTTCTGTCTATGTACTAGCCGTGGTAATGGTGGCGGCCAGAGCAGTATTCGACCCGGCCGAGTACGCCTACCTGCCGAACATCTGCAATGAGGAGGAGCTTCTCACAGCAAATGCTCTAGCCTCGGGAGGATGGTCGGTCGCTCTGGGTCTTGGCTCTGCTATAGGGGGATTGACGATCTCGGCCTATGGTATCGAGACTGCACTATGGATTGACTGCGTTACCTTCGCGCTCGCAGCTATAGGAGTAATGACGTTGCCTCCAGGCGGGCCAGACAGTTCCGAGCGTCGAAGTATGTCTCCTTCAGTGGTGCTAGGGGAAATAGTCGATGGCTGGAGGTACATCCACTCGAATCCACCGATTCGTAGGGTGGTCTTTGCCAAGGGTCTGTGGGCATCGGGCGGTGGGGCTCAGGTGTTCTTGTTGATTCTGATAGGCATGGAAGCTGGCTTCGGGGAGGTCGCCGCCGGGATTGGAGTGCTGTTCATGGTGCGAGGATTCGGCAGCGGATTCGGACCTCTTGCTGGGCGGCCTCTGATGCAGAGCGATGCACTGAGGCCGTATCTGATAGGTTTGGCAGTAGGCGTGTGCGGAGCATTCTACATCGCTGTATCTGCTGTCGAATGGGGCCAGATACTGTTGCTTCTCGTATTCCTCGCTCACGCTGCCAGCGGACTGAATTGGGTACTCTCGACGACCTTCCTGCAAGAGAGGGCGGAGGATGAATGGAGAGGTAGGGTAGCTGGCACCGATCACTTCCTGATTACCTTCATGATGGGTGTATCGGCCATTACTGCCGGCTACATCATGGATGATAGCATGTTCTCTCTGAGAGAGGTAATTGCCCTGACCGGTATTGTTCAGATTGCCCTTGGCATAATCTGGGTGTTCGTGATATCCCCTAAGGAGAAGGAGCTTCTAGACCAGTCTCTGCAGGCCAACTAGGACGAGCAGTGGCGCGATAGAGAATACTACGTTGTTAAGCAACGAGCGGCTTGACGCTCTGACCCGCTCGGATATCTTGTTCTGGATATTCTCATCGAACTTGTCCATCGCCTCCCCGGCAGGTCCTCTGAACTGTTCCAAGGTGGTCTCGGCGTAATCGGCCACCAAGTCGAGGACATTGCGACTGAGCCTCTGCAATGGGCCGTCGGTAGGTGCAGGAACATGCTCACCATCGACTGTGTGTTCGACATCGATTACATCCCTCCATGGACGAGGGACCTCAATCTCTCCGACTCCTTTCAGAATCTCCCGACCTACCACCGCAGCCTGCACAGCGACCTTTGCGGTGGTCAGATTGTACTTGGCTAGCATTTGGATATCTCTGCGCGAGCGAGTGACTTTCGTGAAGTCGGTGATTACCCAAGCCGCTCCTGCAAGCAGCAGCAGGGTGACGCCGATGTCCGGGGTCTCATCCCAAGTGGGCCAACCAATCGGTCCGAAAGAGGCTCTCGCGGTGATAGCTATAATCGCAGGCAGAAGGAAGCAGAGGATCTCATTCAGGACGATAAGCCAGAATCCTTCGATTGGGAGTTTTCGCAACCTCTGAGAAAACCACTTGAGATGCTTCGTCCGCTCACCGGGCGGTGCGTATGTGTTGACTAGATCAATCAATGGTGGCATGACGAAAATCAACCTGAGTACGAACGGGATGATGAGAATCAGTAGGTAAGCATCCCAGGGTGAAGCCGGGGGCAGGCTAGGGAAGGCAATCGCCTCGGCCATTGTCAATCACTGAACCCCGGGTCTCATCAACATCACTACGGCGTCAATGTCATCTCGTTGCGACAGAAAGCGCAGACCGCGCCATGATTATGACCAGAAACGTCGATCCGACCAGTGTCGCAGCCAGAACGCTTGAGGTTCTGACGAGCATCAGGCAGAACCCTGTGATTCCGCATGCATAACTGACAAACTCGCAGCGTGATGCAAGGACCAGTACTGAAGATGGTACCATCACAGAACTGGTGTATTCCCTAATCATCCTACTCAGGAGGATGTACAGTCCCTGGAAAGGGATAGCGATGCAAAATAGAGCCAATGCAGCTAACAACAGAGTTTCGGGATTGTCTGACTTCAACTCGCTACCCTTCCAGAATAGATTGCTGAGGCCCACACTCAGGAGACCTGTGTGGATTAGAGCAGAGGTGGTTGAGACTGCGGTTGCTTCAACCGAATCCGGAACCATGCGAGCGCTCGGCTTAGAAGCACAGTTGAAGATTACCCTGACTGAGTAGGCTCAGACGGCGTTCCTAGGAATGCGCTTGCCTACCCAGCGCTTCCAAATCGGAGGCACTAGACAGGGCCACCAGCAGGCGTAGTAGCCTGCGGGCAACTCAGGGGCATCCGGATGAGGTCGTAGTTTCCAAAACGGAACGCTTGCCCTGACATGGTGATCCGAATGACGTGTCAACTCAAGCAGTGACCAGCGAGACCAACGCGCCTCGGTGTTCCATGACTGCATCTCGGTTTGGCGCTCGTCCAGACCCCTTCTGAGTCCCCAGTGACGGATGTAGTTGACATACTCGAGAGTCAGTATTGCAATTGCTGATGCGATAATCCAGCCGACTGCCATAATCTGGCCTTGTGGCAGTGCCAGCATCGCTCCGAGCGCGGCCACTTGAATCGCTAGCCCCTGATAGGACGGGTTCCTGATTCCAGTTCTGCCCTTCTTTGCATGCACTCTGGCAGAAGAGCGGAACTGTCCCGGGATTGTCCTAATCCAAAACGACCACAGTCCTTGCTCCTCGGTCGCGCTCGCTGGGTCTTTGTCGGTAGCTACCCACTTGTGGTGGTTGTGATTGTGCTCGGTGGTGAAGTGTGGGTAGTGGATGCTGAACAACAGAAGTCTGGCGAGTCTCCAGCCCGGACTCTTCGGTTTTTTGTGTCCCAATTCGTGGGCTGTGACAATCGCTGAGGCGGCGGACGATAGGCCTGTTGAAAGAGCGGCGAGCACCAGCCACAGCGAAACCGATGCCTCAAGATAGGCGAAGCGGAAGAATGTGGCTAGGACGATGAAATGGACGATACCGTGCACCCACAATAGGGCCTCAAAGGGAAGTCCCGATTCTCTGGGTGGACGAGGTTTCTTTGACTCCCCCATGACTATGTCCAGAATCGGACCGACGCCCCAGACGAATACCACTCCCATTGCAGTGTAGGCTCCACCCAGAAGGTTGCCCGCTATGACAATCAACGGATTGACCAGGCCTAGCAGATGTACTGCCCAAGGTTCAGGGCTGAGCTCAGCGGCCTCAGTCATACAACGGTGCGTGCTTGGCTCTGGTCTTAGCGATTTTCGGAGCAACAACCATCCTACAATAGGGATTTCCGGGGTTGTTAGCGAAGTAATTGTGATGGTAGTCTTCGGCCACGAAGAAATTGACCAGTGGGCTGACCTCAGTCACAATGGGTGCAACGTAGAGAGTCGATGCTTTGGCGATGGCATCCTCGATTTGCGACTTCTGTTCGTCATCGGAGTAGAATGCAGCGCTGCGGTACTGAGGGCCGATGTCGTTGCCCTGACGATTCAGTTGAGTCGGGTCATGACAGGTGAAGAAGACCTCTAGCAGGGTTGCAGCGTCGATGACTTCTGCATCGAAGGTCACCCTGACTACCTCAGCGTGCCCCGTGCGCTTACCGCAGACCTGTTCGTAGGTCGGATTGTCGACGTGTCCCCCCGAATATCCGGGTATCAGCTCGCTGACTCCTCGCAGACCTTTCAGCGCACCTTCGACGCACCAGAAGCAACCCCCGCCGAGAACGATGCTCTGCACTGCCTCACCTTCGGTAGTTAGGAGCCTCGCGGGTTATCTCGACGTCGTGCACATGACTCTCAGAGAGGCCTGCGTTGGTTATTCTAACAAAACTGCAGTTCGACTTCATGTCGGCGATGGATCCGTTACCGGTGTACCCCATCGACGAACGTAAACCGCCGACCATCTGATAGATTACGTTGTCAACAGGACCTCTCGCTGGCACCCTGCCCTCGATTCCCTCTGGCACGTACTTGAGAGTGTCTCCCTGTTCGGACTGGAAGTACCTATCATGCGCCCCCTCGGTCATGGCCCCCACCGAGCCCATTCCCCTGTAGACCTTGTACGAGCGCCCTTGGTACAGGATGGTCTCTCCTGGAGACTCGTCTGTTCCAGCGAGTACCGAGCCTGCCATCACGCAGTCGGCTCCAGCGGCGATTGCCTTGGCGATGTCGCCGCTGTACTTGATTCCGCCATCGGCGATTACCGGGATGTCGTTTTTGCCGCACTCCAAGACAACTCCCAAGACTGCGGTGAGTTGTGGGACACCCACCCCCGAGACGATTCTGGTGGTGCATATCGAGCCGGGTCCTATCCCTACCTTGACGGCGTTCGCTCCTGCGTCAATCAGCATGTCAGCAGCCGCACCGGTTGCTATGTTGCCCGCGACAATTTGAGCCTTGTCGGGTGCTTGGTTGCGAATCTCTCTGACAGTGTCAATAACTCCATGCGAGTGTCCATGGGCGGTATCGACCACTACAGCGTCCGCGCCGGCCTCAAACAGTGCGAGTGCTCGCTCTACTCCCTTTTCACCGGTTCCTGTGGCTGCCGCGACCCTCAATCGGCCCTGGCTGTCCTTACAGGAGTCGGGGTTGTCGCGACTTCGTTGGATATCACGCACCGTCATCATTCCAGCGCAGCCGCCGTCGTCGTCGACGACGACTAGTTTCTCGATGCGATGCTTGTGCAGTAGTCGCTTCGCCTCCTTTGGATCCACTCCTTCGGGGACGGTGACGACGTCCCTGGTCATCATCGTCGAGACCTGTACCGAGTCGTCCGAGACAAACCTGATGTCACGATTGGTGATAATGCCTTTGAGCACCCCAGAGTCGTCGACCACCGGGAAACCGGAGAATCCGTGTTGCGACTTGATTCGGCGCAACTCACCGATGCTGCTGTCTGGTGAGATGGTGACCGGGTCGAGCACCAGACCGGACTCAAATCGCTTGACTCGGTAGACCTCAGCTGCCTGAGTCTCAGCGCTCATGTTGCGGTGGATGACGCCGATTCCACCGGCCTGTGCCATGGCGATAGCCATGTCACTCTCAGTGACCGTGTCCATAGCTGCTGAAATCAGTGGGATGTTGAGTTTGATTGAGTCAGTCAACCTAGAGGAGATGTCGACTTCGGCAGGGAGCACAGCCGACTCGGCTGGCATCAGGAGGACGTCATCGAAGGTCAGAGCTTCCGGTATGCCGTCTTGCGCCATTAGGTACGACCTATGGCACCTATACTTCAACGATTCGTAAATCGAGAGTTTAGACTTCATACGAGTTGAAAAATCGGAGTTTCAGATTGCGGGATGATGATACTCTATCCGACGCATTCAAGAACCTCTCTTCGCCGGCCGCCGAGTGAGGAAACATGTTTGAGTTAGTGATGGTAGGCTGGCGCGAGTGGGTAGGGATACCCGAGCTCGATGATGAGCCGCTGCTAGCCAAGATGGACACAGGTGCATGGTCCAGCACTCTCCATGCCAGCGACATCGAAATTATCGAGTCCGATTTGGAGAACAGAGTGAGATTCCGCCTCAATAAAGAGAGCGATTGGATTGAGCGTCCTGTATCCGGCTGGAGGAGGATTCGCGACACCGGTGGCCATGAGACTCTTCGACCAGTGATTCGCACGACACTTGAGATGGCCGGCATCGACTTCGACATCGAACTGTGTCTGAAGGACCGGTCTCTGATGCGCCACAGACTGATTCTAGGACGTCGTTTCCTGCGAGGTAATTTCTGCGTCCACCCCGGCCGCGAGTGTATCCATCCAAGTGATAGAACCGTCCCTAGAATTACGATTGGAATAGAGACAGTCTAATCCTGTGTCATCCTGCGAGGAGCATGGACCCGGCTTTCGAAGCCCCCTATGTTCCCGAGGAGCCTTCTCCTTGGTGGCTTAAGGGACTAGCCATCTTCATGGCGCTGATGTCAATTTTCATGCTTTTCAGTGTGGCTTCTGGAGTGCTAACTCCGATGTTTGTTGACAGATTAATGCCTGAAGATTTCGAGGAAATAGAACCCTATCCTGAAGATGGAACCGATGAGGAGAAGGCCGAGTGGACGGAGAACGATGAATTCTGGGATGACATGTTAGAATACATGGATGGGATGATGGATTTGTTGAAGTTTCAAGCCTTCCACAGCGGCATTCTTGCCATAATAGGTCTGTTCAGTGTACCAGTGCTCTGGAGGGGTGACAGGGATCTGGGAATCAAGTTAGTAGGTGCCTGGATAGGAGTGAATCTACTAGGCGGCATGGGTTTGATGTGGATGTTGTCGAGAAACGGATTATTGATGCCCGAGTTCGCTACTGGTCGAGGAGATGAGGAGTGGGGGGCCAGTGCAGAATTAATGGAGTCATTCACCTTGCTAACGGGTTATGGTCAGATTATTTTCTGTAACATATGTTTACTAGGTATCCTAGGTCTTATTGCAAGTAAATCAAAACCTCCAACTAGACTAATGTCTGCTCCAATTGCAGATGATACTGCTCCGCCCCAATCTTGAAGCGTCTATCGTGCTGTGGCCAAACCATGGAACAGATGGTGCAAGGCATACTAGTCGTAAATACGGAAACGATACCTGGAATGATGATAACAGAAACTCTCGGAGTCGTAAGCGGATCAACAGTTAGGGCGAAGAATCTCGGTAGGGACATCACTCAAGGCCTCAGGAATATCATGGGTGGTGAGCTTGTGAAGTACACAGAACTGCTCGAGGAGTCTCGTCAAGAGGCTATTGGAAGGATGGTCACTGAGGCTATGGGCAGAGGGGCCACCGCGATAGTGAATGTGCGATTTGCAACTTCAGCAATAACAGCAAACGCAGCAGAGTTGTTCGCCTATGGCACCGCTGTGAAGGCCGAGTGAAGGAGGTTTTCTCCATGGCAGAGTGGGCGCTGATTATCCCGGTACTATTAGGCAGCATATGCGCGCTCCCTCTTTTTGTTCTAGCCGCATTCGGGATACTGTACACAGTTGCATATCCGTTCATGCTCATCTGGGCTGTATTCACCAGTGGCAAGAGATTAGACAATCA
>MDTD01039734.1_pt1 | contig 10090 bp, 7 predicted proteins | sample 811221 | NCBI WGS metagenome assembly MDTD01 (sample SAMN05326646, study PRJNA326480) | marine metagenome | isolation source: seawater | place: Pacific Ocean: South West | collected 2011
CCGAACCCGAATCCGAACCCGAATCCGAACCCGAACCCGCACCCGAAATTGATGAAATAATAGTCAATGTCGAATCAAATTCAAAAGAATCTCAAACCGATGAACATATCGTAATAGATATACAAGAAGAAGAAGAAAAAGACGAATCATCACAGGATGATTTGTTTAGAGAAGAAAAAGAGATAAAAGATTTTTTAGATAAAATAGAATAACTTTATTTTCCACAATTCCTATAAATAAGGAATAAACCAATTATAATCGCAATTAAAAGAAATAACATATAATTTTTAAATTCTTCTTTTTTTAATAATGAATTTTCTTCCTGACAATTACATTTACTCATTAATATTATATTATATATACACATAAAATTTTAAGCAACCATATCTGCTTTGATTGTTCCATGATGTATATAATCAATAATATTAAAATCATCTTCTTTTAAATCATCGATACTACTAAATTTCCTACGTATTTCTAGTTTTGGAAATTTATATGTTGGTCTTTCAAGTTGTTTAACAATCGCTTCTTTATGATTATTATATATATGGGCATCTCCTATATCGTGTATAAAATGTCTTGGTGTATAACCTGTAATATTACCAATAATGTGTAGAAGGAATGCATAAGAGGCTATATTAAAAGGAATACCTAAAAACATATCTCCGGACCTCTGGGTTAATTTAGCATCAATACATCCTTCTGTAGTATCAACGCTAAATTGTACCATTACATGACACGGTGGGAGTGCCATTTTTTCTAAATCTTTAGCATTCCATGAATTCATAATAATTCTACGACTCCCTGGATCATTCTTTATTAAATTAATTATACTATTTAATTGGTCTACCCCTTCTCCTGTATAATCATTATCTTTCCCCTTATATTCAGCACCAAAATGCCTCCATTGAAAACCATAAATAGGACCTAATTCACCTTCTTCATAATGACCCAATCCCCTTGTTTGTAAATATTCTTTTTTTGAATTACCATCCCATATGCGGACTTTTTTTTCTTGTAATACTTTATTATCCGTCGAACCACTTATAAACCATAACAATTCCCTTAGAACAGTTTTCCATGCAACTCTCTTTGTAGTTAGGAGTGGAAATCCATCTCTTAAATCAAACCTCATTTGCGGCGGAGAAAATATTGATACAACTTTTGAATTCCTTGAATCTTTATGTACTCCTTCGTTATATATGTATTTCAATAACTTAAGATATTCCATTTCTTGAAGATTCGCTTCTTCTTTATTCTGATAGGTATTCATATGATAATATCCTTTAATTTTCTCAGGACCTTTGTTCCCCATATTAATATTAATATCGGACGTGTTTTCTTTTGAATGTAGTTTCAAAAATTTTTTATCATCGATAACCCGATTAAAATATGTTATCTTATTTCTATCCTTTACACAATCGTCTATAGAAATACGTACATCGGAGATAGTTTCATAAATTATGTTAACTTTATAATTATCATATACATAATTATACAAATACGACCCACCAATAATAAATACATCCTTTACATTTTTATATTCTTCTTTAATAAATTCTATTTTATTTCCAATTAATTGATTATAGAAATCATCAAAAGTCTTAAAAACAAGTATATCGAGTATTTCTTCACTCTTATTTACATTATCTATTAAATTATCATAATGGTTATTAGAAATAACAACATTAAGACGATTACTTAATAAATTAAACGGTTTTTTACCTGGTAAAGACTTAAATGTATTATAACCCATAACTACAATATTGTTCAATGTTTTTTCTTTAAAATGTTCAAAATCTTCACTAATACCTGTAAATAAATCATTATTTATACCTATAATACCCTGAACACTTCTATTGAAGATTAGGTTTAGATTGTATTCAGTTTTCATTTTTACTATAAATATAGAATAAATCTTAAATAACTTATTCAAATTTATTATCGCATTTACGTTCCTCTTCACCTTCACCTTCACTTTCACTATCCCCACTCGTATCAGTTTCAGTATCTGAAATAGGCATATGTTGTTTGTTTAATTTAGTAACATATTTATTATATACTTTCAAAAACTTTACAAGTCCATAGCAAGGAGGGTCTTCAATAATATTATTAATATAATCCTTTATTAAACAATATTTTGTATAGTATTTGTAAAATGGGCTACCATAGTAATAGGATTCCTTTAAAAGGTCAAGTTTAAGATCAATATCATTCATTATTTCGCATAATGAATTATCTTCATCCATAAGACTATCTAATTTCTTATTATCAAAAATGTTCTGTATGCATTCTTCGATATCATTTATTAAGATATCTTTTTCTAAAAATCCCATATTGACCATATCAGAAAGACATTGATGGAATGTAAAAAACAAACCATTTTCTAAGTCATTAATATTATCAACCTCTACAAATTCTTCTTGAATTATTATATCCCTTGAAGAGGATGAGGATAATATAGAATCATTCCCTAGATTTTTAATTATTTTTAGATTATTTCTTGATTTCTCAGATAAAGTATTCATATTTATAAATATGATTACATTATTTTTTAAATAATTTATGGTTAAATTAAAATGGTAAATTATAATGGTTTCCAGGTATTACAAATTTATTTCTTGAACATCTTAACGACAGGACCCATTAGGTACTTCGTCGATACGTATAGGAGGGCACCAAAGACAACGGAGTGGAATAATACTAGTTTCATACCTTCTAATTTGAAGTCAACACCAACTACCGCTAGGAGTTTGGTTAAGAGACTCTTTACAAGGTCGAAAAGCGCGGGCGAGGCGACGATGTAGAAAAGGATGGCTCCGACAAGGGAAACTTGGACAAGTTTTTCATTAAGGAGAGTAGCGGCTTGATCAAGGACTTTGGACATTTTATACTTTATATTTAGATAAAAATTTTAGTTTTTTCCTTTAATTAAATATTTTCTATTGAAATATAAATTGTCAAAAAGAATATATCCACTTTTTTTTAAAATAGAATCCATTTGATCAACATTTTTTTGAGTTTCTAAAAGGACAATATCAAAATCTATTTTTGAGAAAATACTCCATATCGGATATTTTGTATTTATAATACCTATACCAATATTTTCTAAATTAAGTTCATTTATAGACTTAATAATTACTTTCTCTTTTACTTTTTTTTGTATATCATCAATATTGAATGTTTTCCAATTTTCTTTCTTAATTATTTCTAATATTTCCGAATTAATACCTACCACATTTACTTCAATATCATTAAAAATGTTATATAATGTTTCGCTTGTCGGATGTTCAGATATTTCCAAAGTATGGACTATTTCAGGAATTTCTACATTAATATTTTCCAATTCTACTTTAATTGGTCTGTATGCGTTAATATTATGGATACTTAATAATTTAATAGAATCATAAAAATTATCCATCGATCTTTCCATACCTTTACCATAACAAAATGAGGATCCTTCATTATTAATATCCTCCCATTTGAACCCACCTCTTTCCCAAAATCCTCTTGTATGGAATAGTGTTGATTCATAACCCCCTGCTTTTTCGGTTTCTATCTTATATAATTCCTTTCCATAAATATCATATGCTAACATTTTATTACAATATGTACATTCCAATTTTTTATCATTCAAAAACTTTAATTTTCTCTTTATTGTATTTGATCCGTAAATAGTATCAAAATCAACGTGTAATATGTAGTCATTTGAACTTAAACCAACTGCATAATCTCTCATAAATCCATAGGGGAGTCTTTTAGTTTTTTCAAAATATGTCCATAATATTTTATCATCGTCATTTTTAAAATTAATCTTATCAAGGTATTCGTTACTTTTAATATGTATATACAATATATTATCGTTTAATGGGATTAAATAAGAATGATTTTCTGATGAAGTATCGACGATGATCCATTCTAATTTTTCTTTAGGATAATCAAGAACATTCCATTTATGTTCAAAAGTCCTACAAAAATTACTCCAATTGTGAAGTATTGTTATAAGAGAAACAGTGGGTAAATTATCCATAATATAAGATTATTATCATAATTTTTTTAAGTATTAAACTAATATATTATCAAGTGCCTTTATTGGTGAAACACATATCGTTTTATAAATATTATCAATTCCATTTGTTTCATATCCTTCCAAACCCTTACAATCTTCGTTATAAATAAGACCTTTATCGGCATTATATCTCCCCCAATCGGCATTATTTACACACGCAGTATTTACTTTACTTGAATCCTCTTTTCTCCAAATACATTTTGAATAGTCTGATTGACAATTACCATTATTCCATCCATTTTTCCGGGGTCCCTTTTTCCATTCTAAACCCAGAGTTTTTGAGGCTTCTATGCATTCATCACTACTAGATGGTTCATATCCACCATAATCTTTACACCTCACTTTATTCCCTTCAACAAAGAAATATTCCTTAATTAGTTTAATCTTTACATATCCATCCCCCTCATTATAATCTAATGTTTCAGAATCTTCCCTTTTAAAACCATCTTCATTAAAATAAGAACCACCTCCACCTCCACCCATTGTATTAGATTGAGAATAACCATATCTAAAACTTCCACCGCCCGAATACCCTCCACCGCCACCGCCCGCATGTGATTGCATTATACCTCCACCTCCAAAACCACTTTCACTCTCATAAATATTACTAGCTCCAGTGAGTGATTCTCCATTCACAATACTTTTCCATCCCTTTGATTTTTTAGTTGGATCAATAGGGTCACCCCCTCCTTCTCCATCTTTTCCAAAATTATTAACAACATTCGTTGGATTGGGTATATCACTATGTTTTTTTGATAAAGGACCCATAGTTCCTTCTTCAGATAATGAACCATTTCCACCGTATCCGCTTATCCTATGACCCAAAACACCCTGACCGCCACCACCACCTGCTATAATAAGAGGTCTATTTGATATATCTCCATCTTTCCATACAAATGTTCCTCCACCAGCTCCAGCACCACCATTCCATGGATTTGAACGTCGATGTGTGGGGGATGTCCCTTTCTGTCCAATTATAATATTATATTTTTCACCTTCTTTTAAATAAAATATCCCCCTGACAATTGCCCCCTTTCCGGGGTTTAGTTCAACATCAACTTCTTCCGAATCTCTAATTGTTCCTCCAGAAGAACCACCTGCTTCAATAATATATGAACCTGATTTTGGTACATACCAATGATGTATGCCTTTTGATCCATCATAACCATATATAGATGGATTACTAAACCATGGTTGAATATGTTTGTCATTACAATCACTATTACTAGGGGGGTCTTTACCCATTTTTCCACATGTCGTTATTTCATATACATGTTCTCTACCATCAATAGGAAATATGATTTCTTCTTCTTCCTCTTCAGGTTCCACAATATCGGAACCATCAACATCTACTGGAATATCTTGAACTGGCATTGCTGCTTCTTCTTCAATCTGATCAATAACACTTTCACTATTATTTAAATTATCCTGTAAAAATACTATTTCACCCCTTAGATCTTCTATTTGTCCACGCAAAGTCTCGATTTCTTGATTTTTGAGTTCTATTTCAGGAGGAGTATCTATCTCTACCTCAAACTGAAGGTCTTCATCTATATTTGTATTTCCTTCAATTAATCCTTCACTTAATATATGATGGAATGTCATAATAACTATAATCACTAAAATGACACACCAAAAAGAAACATCTTTAAATCTCATATACTTAATATATACAAAAAAATTTACATTATTAACAATTAACAGTCGGTCCATTGTGTTTTTTGGTCCAATCCGTCTGCCTCCATCCTGTTGGGAAACTGACCTCCACCACACTGTCCTTGTCTACAATGAGGACCATAATTTCTCATATTACCATCGGGACCTTCTGTTGTAACCCCACAACAAAAATTACAAGAATGTTTCGCCCCACAGGAACCCACAGAAGTTTCATAATATCCACAAGGCGTGGAACCACAGCCCGCACTCTGGGCATCCCCTGTGCGGGTACCATAATAGGCATAACTACTAGAAGCACTACACATACCTGCTTCACTATGACTTTGAAGTAAGCGTGCTGCCCTCTCTTGTTCTGCAGCAATACGTGCCTCCTCTTCTGCCACCGCTGCTGCCGCTGCTGCTGCTGCGGCTGCTTCTGCTTCCGCAGCAGCAACACGCGCCTCCTCCGCCAGTCTTGCTTCCTCTGCCAACCGTGCCTCCTCTGCCAATCTGGCTGCTTCTTCTTCTTCCGCGATACGCGCCTCTTCCGCGATACGCGCCTCTTCTGCGAGACGCGCCTCCTCTGCGGCAGCAGTTGCTGCAGCAGTCGCAGCATCTTCTGCTATCTGCTGAAGTCTAACTCTTTCAGCCTCTTCTGCCGCTGCTGCCGCTGCTGCGGCTGCTGCTTCTGCTTCTGCTGCCGCCACCCGTGTGGCCTCTTCTGCAGCGAGGCGTGCCACTTCTGCCGCTGCGGCATCTGCTTCAGCTTTTGCTACTATTAATAATGTTATTTGCCTTCTCATATCTTCACCTCTTAAATCTAAGTCATTTGTTAATCGATCGAGTTCTGCTTGGTCAACACCTATATCTGACGCTCGCTCGATAGTATCAGAAATAAGAAGACTCTCTGAGAAGCACCTAAAGTGAGATGCGGTTTCAAAAGTGATGTCACTTGGTCTCTTGAATTCTACCCCCGTGATGTCCGCATACATATAAGGGTCACCAGAACTCCCAGGTTTCCCTAATTGTTTACCAATCTGGTCAGGAGGGGTCCCTTCATGCGCCTCACATTTACAAGTATTATAACATTCTTTTGGAAGCCAATAATTGTAAATACATGGATCACAATTATCCTCTTCATCAAGACAATTTCCGTTATCATCCGTCTGCATACAACACGGGGGGGCACTACACACATCAGACGCTATACAAGAACCACCGCGTAAAGGGTTCCATTCACATCCTGTCAAAGTTTCACATGCTGTGCGATCCTGTGCGCCACCACAATTACCGTCTTGACCTTCAACTATATCTTTAGTTAATAAATGGTGGATTATCATAGCAACAATAATTGCTAAAATAATACACCAAAATGGTATATCTTTTAAAAAATCCATATATAATAATATAATAAAAAAATTAGACTTTACAAGTTGTTTCTGAAGATTTACACGTATTATCCGTCGCGTCCAGATAGCATTGCTTATAAAGACCATCTACATTTTCAAAAACTTCACCATTATTACACATAACTTTACTTTCAGGCGAAGCATTTAGTGTTTCACAACCCCCATCTGGATTAAGACCACCTGTACAAGATGGGCGGTTACAATTATTTTCAAAAAAAGTTCTTAAAGCGGTATTTGCTTCACTTAATACAGCAGGGTTACTTGATCGAATAGAAGCAGCAGCATCCACATGATCAATACTCCATCCAAGTTCTTCATTTGTTTCTGGCCATTTATTTTCACACCCATTCTCATTACTGGGACTCCAACATGATAACCTAGGATTAAGGTGGTGACCTACAAAACGACAATAATCATTTTCTTCTCCATTACAGGATGCATCGAAAAATCCCCTTGCTCTATCTGAATACCCTGCTTCTCCTTCAAGAATAGAACTACTCGGATTATCAGGGAGTCCTTTTGCAGAAGGGCATTTTTTCTTTAAGGAGCATTCATTCGAAAAGAAGTTTTTTAAAGAAGCTTCCCTTTGTACTTCTTCACTTTCATCATTAAAAACAGATGAGATGGCTTCTGGTATTTCATTAATATTCCATGCGTATCTGCTATTTGGAAGGGGGTCTTCCGAACAACCATTCTCAGGACTTACGCAAGATAACCATATACCATATGGATCTGTTGAATCCCCTATAAATCGACAATAATCATTTTCTTGATTATTCTCTCTACATATAGCATTAAACGAACCTTTAATACGGTCAGCGATACCTGTATTTACAGGACTACATTCACCCGTATGGGGGGCAGCAGCCCTTCCTGATTTAATAGTTCCATTCGTTCCAGCAACATTTGGATCAGCATCAATTAAATCTTGTCTGTATTCACCCATACTTGTCCCATCACGACCATCTGTTATATGACACGTGTCACCTGCAAATGAATTAAAGTAAACACACCCTTCTGTGTCTAAGCACCGTTGCTGACATTCTTGCCATGTATTGCTTGTTTGTCCTTCACCCTCAATACCATCGAGAGGTATATACCACGTTCCATCCGTCTTTAAATTAGCTTCGGGATTAGGTGTTTTTAATGATTCTCCAGTTACATCATTCTCGTCATCTTGATCTTCACCTTGACCATCTACTTGATTTTCTTCAACACTGGGTGTCATACCCAAACCATGGACGATTGCTTCATTCGCTGAAATATCAAGACCATGGTCACTAGACCAACTACCGACAGGACCCGGTGTATTTAGTCTTCCAGGATCAGTTAAAATTTGTGTACTCTGGTCAGCACATGCAACACTATTAATAGAACTACTATTCATTCGCACACTAGCATTCGTACACCACTGTCGTGCTAGTTCATCAGTCCTTCCATTTGTTGCCCGTTCTAAAGAATAAAAACCAGCAGGGGCTTCCCCTCTTCCTTCAGTTTCGGCATCCCATCCATTATTCCCTTCAGTATGTGGTTTATAATAATAATAATTACTACAGGGGATATCTTCATTATTATCTTTAAATGTCTGGGTAAATCCCGAACCTTCGATTTGATTTATCATTTCCTCTCCCCAACCAGCAGAAAATCCGGAATGTCTTATTGCATCCGCAATACCTAAAAATTTCTTATCAGAACAACTATTCGCACCATTGCCTATTACAGAATAATCTTGATGACTTGTTTCATCTGTTGATGGTAAACTGATTCCATTCACATTTTCCATAAGATTCTGTACAATTACTTCGTTATTATTATTGTCTATATTAAGTCGGGTAACTTCTTCCCTTAATGATGCTATTTCTTGTATTGCTAAAAGCAAATCTGGATCAATATCCCCTTGGGAATTAGGATCTTCCATAGTCGACATAATATTAGCCATAGCAGCTTCTATTTCTTCATCGGTTGCATCTTCCGATAGTCCCGCTGCGGCAATTTGTTTTTGCCTTAATTCATTCTGAATAGTTTCTAAATCCCTTTCAGCATTTAATTCAGGATTAATAGATGGTGGTCCTCTTCCTAAACCAGATTGTATATTATTTGCCCCTAAAGAAAGTTCTATTACAGCCTCTACATGATCATCCATTTCATCATTTTCATTTTCATCTTCATCTTCTACTAGAGGACCATCTTCTTGTCCCTCTATTATAGTTTCTTTATTTAACATATTGTGGACTACCATAACTACAACAATAGTTAGAACAATACACCAAAAAGATATATCTTTAAAAAATTTCATATATATATATATTTATAGTAAATATATAAATTAAAAAAAATCAATTAAATTAATTATTTATTCTTTTAAATTAACCTTACTACCTACAATATTCTTAAGAAGATGGTAATCTTCCAGAATTCAGCCAGCGGGATAACCTACCACTGGAAACATCCCTATCTACCAAACAACGTGATACCCTTCCATTGCTGCTATTATGATTAGTACCTGTATCTCCATCTTTACAATAGCAATATGGTGGTGTAGAGTTTCCGGGACCACCCGTTACACCTAAATTATATCCTGGTTGCCATACAGATGAAGCACAATATGGTATATCAGTATTTCCAGCCATTTCTGGAACACATTCTTCTGTTTCAGCAGAGCATGTACTATCGGAAGTATTCCAAACACAATTATTGAATGTTCCTGTGTCTGATTTTTCGAATGAACTATTACATATACTCTCACGGACACTTTCCGCATTATTATATCCTGTGATCCGTGTACAACCATCTGTAAATTTAGCGTCGCCTGCCAATAAACCACCTTTTTGTATTATCCCTCTATCTGATCCACAACTTGGAGAACCAGATTGAACAACGTCAGCATTTTCATCAACGTCAGCATTTTCATCAACGTCAGCATTTTCATCAACGTCAGCATTTTCATCAACGTCAG
>MDTD01056767.1_pt1 | contig 10090 bp, 10 predicted proteins | sample 811221 | NCBI WGS metagenome assembly MDTD01 (sample SAMN05326646, study PRJNA326480) | marine metagenome | isolation source: seawater | place: Pacific Ocean: South West | collected 2011
ATCCTTGTCTAACTTCAGTACCACTTATAGCTCCACCCTGCATCGGTGCTACATAAAGGTATCCTCTATCTTCATATCCTTCGGTTGGTTTACCATCATACTTCTGAAAGTATTTGTGTGATAATCTACTAGCATCTTTTTGTCCTACAACAGTTACAAATGCCGTAGTATCTTTGTTAAATCTTTTAAGAACTTCTTGTGGGTTGTATGGATTTTTGACTTGTACGATTTTGGATTTTGGTATTCCAAACATCGTTGTCATAATTTTTACTTTTTCTTTGAAGTTAAAAGGTGAACGACCTTTTTCTGTTTTATTTGATGTACCTATGTACACATCTTTTTTTCCAAACTTTTTCTGAAGATGTTGGAATGTTTTGAAGTGTCCTTTGTGCATGGGTTGGAATCTACCAACATAGACCACCACAGTCTTTTTGATTTTAGATTCTTCCAATAGAATCTGTTCTGCTAAGAAATTGCTTAGTTGACTCATAAATACACCCTATCAGTATATAAATATAAGATTATAAGAAAGGGGATTATTTTTTGTAAACGAAAGGGTCTCTCTTTTTAAGCTCTTTTATACGCTTTTTGTAGAGTCTTTCCATTTTCCAATCTTTATATTTTTTTTTAATCCAGTTTATCATACTATATTAAATAGTTACAAGCTAATCTTTTTAGATTATTTTGATTATCTCTTTTTGATATTTTATGGTTATAAAATAAATTTAATAAAACTTTATAGTTTTTTTCTAATATTGGTTTTATATTTTTCATCCAAATTAATTTTTCTTCTTCTGTTTTATTTACAAGCTTAATTACCTCATCAAATACCATATCCATTCTTTTTTGTATATTTGGTTCTAAATCATACGATTCATCTATGAATGGTTCAAAAGTTTCAAATCCCATTCTTTTCAATTCTTTTAAAGTTCCAAAATTACCAAATACAATAAATGGATGATTCTGTCCAAGTGCCTTTACTACCTTTTCTGATATGTAAAATTCATCTTCTAAAAATGATGTTTCTGATATAAAACTAAACATTGAATCCTCATAAACACTAGCATCTTCATACATTATACCATATAGAGATTCTAAATCTTCAAAATCATAAAACTTCTTATCATTATTTATTTGTAAATCTAAAATGTATTTTTTAAGTTCTGTAAAATCTAATAATTCATTTTCGTGTATATTTGGAATTTCCTTTAAATGTTTTTGGTTATCATTTATAGTAAAATCATATGTAACAATATTATTATCTATTAAGTTTAATTGATTTAGCTTTGCTAAAATATACAAGCGATGTGTTCTTAATCTACGATTTAGACAATTAAAATCATATTTTTTTGGTTCAATCTTATAATCCAAATGGATTTTATGAAACTCTTCTGCTTTTTTATATTTAGAATATTCTTCTCCTTTTGTTTTCCAAACCCAATGATTATGATTAAATTTTATTTTTTGGGAGATATTAAATTTTTTACAAAAAGCATCGTACCACTCTTTTTGATTATATCCAGCAAATGAAAATATACATTTTTTAGTTGGTATATTATATTCATGTAATTTTGTATGTAACATTTTTAAAGGTATTTGTTCTATAATACCTTCCCAACAATAATCTATGTGAATCACAAAGTTTTTATTTTTTTTTAGTGCATCTATAACTCTATACGGAATTAAATCAATAGTTGTATTTCTATTATCGCCAGGAAAAGATAAATCACTTCCACCAAACATATCTATTTGATAAAATAGTGGTTCATCTTTGTATTTATCTAATACTATATTATTATCATCAAAAATATCATAAAAGTATAAATGCTTTGTAGTCCATTTAGTATTTCTTGCAGGATTATAAACCCAAGTAGCTATACCTTCAATACCAATGTTTTCTTCATAAGCCATCTCCCACAAAGTTTCACTATCTAAACTTTTACTAAGAGAGGATAATTTTGAAAAATCAAAAGAGTTTATAAATAAATCATCAAATACATAAGTAAATACTAAATTCATAATAGGAAATCCAAATTAGTTCTTGCTTTTTGAAAATACCACATCAGATTTCTGTTGTATTTAACCATATCAAAGTTTTTAAGGTGATTGTAATTATGCTCTATGATTTCTTTACAATTGTACATAAATGTTTCTCTTTGTTCAGTTGTTAGTTGTGATAAATTTATTATTTCTTTCAAAACCATTTTATATCTTTTTTCAGGATCCTCTTCACAATCGTAAGTTTCATCAACATAACCAGTTTCACCAAATGTTTTAAAACCCATATTGTGTAACCAAGTCAAAGTTCCACTTGTTGATAGAACTATAAATGGATGTTGATGTAATATTGGTTTTATTACTTTTTCAGAAACATATCCTATTCTCTCCGTCTCATAAAAGAAGGATTCAGCTACTACTGTAAATAGTGTATCTTTATATGGAATATCAGTTTCCATACCCTCTCCTCTAACATCCCAAAGTCTTTCATAATCTATTGTTTTTTTAGGAGCTTTTTCAATTAAATCTTCTAGTATTTTCCAATACCTTTGAAACTTAGGACTATCCTGCTCAAACCATTGTTCCATTTTAATCCAATTGTTTTTTATATGATTTACATCTTCGTAACCTTCATGTAGATAAAAGTCATATGATACATTATTATTTTCTATTAAATCTAAATAGTGTAAGTCACATAAAAGTTGTGTTCTATGAGGTTTTTGTTCTCTAGTCAATAAATTAAATGATTTTTTTCTACCTACATTAAAATTTTGCTTATACAAAGTTTCATTTGGAAAATCATCGTGATGTAATTTATTATGAAAAAATGGAATGGACCATAAATATGGGATAACATTAACACACTTATCAGTTTCATATTTTTCTTTATAATCTAAAGCATATTCTGAAATTCTGTAATTTGCATGTATGAGAAAAGTTTTATCTAATTTTAGCTCCTTTTCTAATAACCAATTATTTAGATTGTTAAAACTTTCATAAGGTAAGTATCCTTCAGAACTAGCATTTATAATTAAATATACATTTGGATTGTATTTTAGGTGTTCAATAATTTTATATGGTATTTTGTTAAATACACTATCTTTATCAAAAGAATCAGCAGGCCATGAATATATGTTAATCTGATAAAAATATAAAGTATCTTCTCTTTGATTTGGATTTTCTAAAAAATCAAAAGTAGGTATTATCTCAAAGTTATCTTCAAAATAACCTATATTATTCTGATAACATTGGGGTTGTGTTTGTTCATTTTGTCTAACAAAATTATCTATATAATCAAATTGGTTTTTAAAAAAATCAGTTTTGTTGAAATAACTTGATTTATTAAAATCCATACAATTAATACCTAATTGTTTTCCAAAAAAATAATCTTCTAAAAATACTATATCTTTAAGCTTCATAATATAACTCTGGGTATTCTACTAATATGTGTATTCCACCTTTTGATAATGCATTTTTGTATGCTGGTAAAATCTTATCAGGTGAATCTAATTTTACAATTGTTGAGTTTGTTACCATCTGTCTAAATGCATCGGTGTAATCTGCTTTATGTTGATGACCAGGGTCTAATGGTTTATCACTTCCCTTACCAACTCTAACAATTACATTTGGTTTCCACTCACCATCAGACATTGCCTCTAATTTATCTAAGTGATTTATTAACTGATTTGCTGCGCAGATTAAAAAATCCCATCTTGGATAAAATGAAACTACTCTATGACCTGTCATACTAAGACCTACAGTCATTCCCATTTGTACCTCTTCCATTACTGGTGTCTCAATCATCCTTTCCTTTGGTAATCCTTCAATTGTTTTACTCATTGGGTTACCATAATAAACTATCTGTTGTCCAATAAAAATAGTAGATGGGTCATCCATACAAAGTTTCATTGATTCTGTAAGTGCATCTACATATGGTGTTAATTCTGGTTTACTCATAATATTAATTTTTTATATTTGTATAAAGATGATTCCAATTTGATTGAATGTGTATTCTATCTCTCCACTTATCAGCTTTTTTAATATACTTTATAAAATCTTTGTGGTTTATATGTTTTGGATTTGATACATCCATTCTCATCATATCCTCATCTGTTAAATGTTGCCATTGATTTATATATCCAAAATACATAACTACTTTTTTGGAATCTATATCATCTGTTATTCTATGTTTAAAAATATCATATACCAACTCCAGTGCAAGTTCCATTTCTTTATAGTTATCATTTTGTACTACAAATGAAATTCTAAAAAAATTTATACTTTTTATTGTTGATATAAATTTTAGATTTTTTAATAATGTTTCCCAATGACCCCCTAATCTTGTTTTGTTTTCATAAGTATCTTTTGTACCAGCATCTATGGAAACATCTACTATATCAACATATGGTTGAATGGCTTTCATTAAGTTCCAATTCTTTTCATTAAAAAGTTTTCCATTTGTAATTAGTTGTACACTTTTTAATTCAGGCCATTGAGAAGGTTCAAAATTAAATAAAAATTTTCTAAATGATTTTGAAGCGAATGGGTCTCCACTACCTGTTATTAATATTTTTTTACAATTTGCTGAATATGTTTTATTTATAAATTCAACAATACCATCAATTTCTTTTACTTCATCAGATTTTGCCATTATAGTATCTACTCTACAAGATGGACATTTAAAATTACAACTCCAATCAAATGTAAAATTAAGTGAGCCAGGCGTATTTTTTACATAACAATCATCATCTATTTTTATATTATCAAAATCGTAGTGAGGAAAATCTGTATCATCTCTTTTTACAAAAATTCCTCTATCAGTAATTCCTGTTGAAATTAATGAATTTAAATGTGGACATATTTGCTTATCACAATATGTGTATTTACCATCTAAAATAGATTGCCTTACCTCTTGCGCAGCTTCACTATTCCAAACATCATAATCATATTTACCATTTTCATCTTTAGGATATACTAACTCTTTTTTTAACCATGTACCACAACATAATGTAGCTTTATCTTTAAACATTTCCATATGTTTAAATGGTATCATACACACATGATTTTTCAAAAGCTCTTCTTCTGTGTATAAGTTTTGAGTATATACCTGTCCTTTAATCATATTTTGGTTGTTTTAACAAACCCAATTCTTCAATGTTATCTATAATTCGATTTGCTATAATTTTATGTGTTCTAAAATTAAAATGCCTATCTTTACTATCAACTATATATTCATCTTTAAGTGTCATGTCAAAAAAACTATACTTGCCATCAAACTTCATACTTATATTTTTGATTTCATTTGGTATTTCTATCATATCTTCTGGCCAATCCCAATGTAAAAATCTAATAGGTATATTTTTTTCATTACAATAATTCAAGATTTCTTTATACATACTGACTTGTGTTTCCATAGATAAATTTCTACCATCAGTCATATTTCTTGTAAAGTTAGTTGTTTGTATTATTACTAAATCTGTAAGAGTATCAATAGCTTTTAAAACGTGTGCATGAATACTCCATGTACTACCACCATTGTTTATATCAACCTTTGATTTTCTACCAAAGTAATTACTTACTATAGTTGCAAATCTTCTATCTATAATTTTTTGATAATCCCAAGAACGGATTGAGTTTTCATCAAATCCATGTGTACCTGGTGAGGATGGGTCTACATCACTATCATCAAAAAGATGTAAACTTTGACCCCAAGTATAAGAGCATCCACCAAATACAATATTTCTAATCATTATGGTTTAGAGTTTGGGTCAAATTGGTCTTTGTTTTCTTTATACCAAATCAAAGCATCTTTCAATCCACTATCTAAATCGTAGCTAGGTGTCCATCCTAAATCTCTAAGTTTTTTATTATCTAACAATCTTACTGGTATCATAGGAGCTTTATTATTTACAAACTCAATAGGATTATCATTACCTTCGATTTCTTTAATTTTATTAAGAACTTCCATAACTGTATATCCTTTACCATAAGATACATTGTAAATATCATATGTATCAACTTTTTCAGCAACTGTAATAAACCCAAGTACCATATCATCTACATGAATCACATCTCTTACTTCAGTACCATCACCCCAAACTGGAATTGGATTTAAACCATCAGCAACTTTTCTAATGTTAGCTGGAGTTACATGACATTTTTCGAAATCATACTTATCATTCGGTCCATATGCATTTGAGGGTCTGATGATTATACACTGCATTGGGTCGTGAATCTGATTTGAAAAGAAATCACAAAGAGTTTCACAATATCTTTTCATCCAACCTACTGCTTTGTAAACTGGTACAATATCTGGTGTTTGTACTTCCATATCTTCTGTACAAGGAACATCTCCCATATCGGGATATGTTGTATTTGAAGATATGAATATAAATTTTCTTACCTTATGTTTCCATGATTGCTCCATAAGATTCACATTCATTTCTATATTTGGTGTAACATGAAGTAATGGATTAAATCTAGTATCCAATGCATTAGATGTATTTGCAGCCGCATGGATTACAACATCACAATCTTTAGATACAACTTCACAAAAATCTGCATTTTGTAAATTACCTTTAATGTGTTCTATATTTTCACATCCTTCGAAATCATTTCTTAAATCTCTACTCCAAGATGTTGCTCTTAGGTTTGTGTAACCTAATTCGTATAACATCTTAATTAATCGTGAACCTATAAATCCACTTGCGCCTGTAACTAATATTTTATCTGTTTTTTTCATTTCGTAAATTCATTTAAATAATAATCAATTGTTTCTTTTAATCCTTCTCTTAGAGATACTTGTTGAACTACACCGAAAGATTCTGCTCTTTCTGTGCTCATCAATCTTTTAGCATCTCCATTCGGTTTTGTACTATCCCACTCGATACCAACTTTTACTCCGTACATTTCTTCGTATATATCTACAAGAGTTTCAGCAAGTTCTCTAATGGTAACACCAGTACCACTACCTAAGTTGATTGGTTGTGTTAATTTTTGTTCGTATGCTTTTATGATTCCATCAGCAACATCACCAGCATAAATAAAATCTCTGATTGGTGAACCATCTCCCCAACAAATTAGTGGATGTTCTTTTTCACCAAATAATCTTTTTATAAGTGATGCGATTACTGTTGATTCTGGTCCGAAGTTATCGTGTCTACCATAAATGTTTGCTGGTCTTACAACTGATGCCTTATTCCAATCGAATGATACTGAATACACTTCAGCTTGTAATTCACCCAATCTCTTTGCCCATCCAGCATACTTATCTTTTTCTGATGGGAATGTTTTCCATACATCATCTTCATAGAATACCTCAGCGGGTTGATAAACTCCAACTGTAGATGTGTAAACATACCACTCAACATCTTCTAATCGAGCCGCTTCCATCATATTAGTATTGAATTGTAACATCGGTACAAAGTAATCAGCAGGTTGTTCCATAGCCCTCTTAGGAGAACCTTTGACACCAGCTATATGAAAGATTATATCTTGTCCTTCTACAACTCTTCTACAACTTTTAAACTCTCTTAAATCAGCGTTTATGAACTGATAGTTTTCATCTTTATATTTTTCTATTTGATTGTTTGGTTGAACAATGTCAACCGCAGTTACAAATGCACCCCTATCGATACATTTTTGAACCATATAATTACCAACCAATCCATTGGCACCTGTTATTAAAACTTTTTTACCATTCATTTTCTATTTGTTTAAATATTTTATATATACTTTCTTCCTTTAAGGATTTAAAATGATTGTGATTATATATACATATATCTTTTGCTAATTTATACATTTCATTAACCTCACTTATATCCTTTTTATTAATACTTAATATTAATTTTAATACTTTATCGTAGCGTTTTTCAAAATCAACCTCATCATCGTAACTTTCATCCCATATAAAATCAAATGTTTTAAATCCTAATCTTTTTAGTTCTTTTAAATATCCATATGGACCTAATACTATAAAAGGTTGGAATCCTACCAATGGTTTAACTACTTTTTCTGATATAAACAATTCTTCTAATTCAAAAGAAGTTTCAGTTACGATATTTATACACGAATCTAAAAATAGCTCCTTTTTGAAGTTATTATGTGTTCTATCCCATTCAACTAGCTTACCATCTCTTTTTATATGATGAGTATCAATTTCAATTGGTAGTTTTTTTTCTAAATTATCACAATAATTTTGACCATATTTTTCAGTAAGTTCTCTAATATCATATCCAATACTTTTATAAACATTTAGAAATGAAAATAAGGAATCATTAAAATTATTTTGATTCCAATCTAAAAATAATCTGTATCTATGATACTTTTCCAACGTTCTGTTAAAACATAAAAATTTATTTTTTCTGAAAGTATCTAACTCATCAATTGATATCGGTTCATTTGAATATTTTAATTCTTCTTGAAATTTATCATGCCCATAAAAAATTTCATCATAATTTTTAGCAGATTCTTCTAAGAAAAAATTAAACACAAAAGCTTTTGAATCCAATCTCATATTAGTATCCATAAAAATAACTTTATTATTTAATTTTTCTTGAATAATATCATAATTATCATCATAAAATTTTTCATTAGTTGGGTCCGCAGTACGCATGTACGCTATTTTAAAATCATCTCTATCTAATAAAGATGTAATTTGTTTTTTTGATAAAATATAAGGTAAAAATTCATCTGGATGCTCAACTTCATAAAAAAGTATATTCTTATAACCATCTTTTAATTGTAAATTTGATGTGATAGAATAATTATTTTCAATTCTATTTTTTAAAGGGCCTCCTAAGCAAAAATGCTCCCCATTTATATCACTTGTATTTTTTTCAAAAACAAAATTTAAAATACTACCCATTTTCCTGTTCCGTAATGTGGATATTTTGAATTATACTTGTAATAGATTACATCTTCAGGTATTTCTCTTTGTTTATTACCCCATGTATCTAATGTAGGTGTATTTGTACTTACACCATTATCTTCAACAACAAAATAAAGTGGTAAATCATAATTTCTAGCATATTTATGAACTTCATAAAATATACCTGTCTCAAAAGTCATATCTCCAATGAAACACCACACCTTATTTTTACTATTTTGTAGTTTAGCTGCTTTAGCAACACCCAATGCTATAGGTAAGATACCAGTAACAATAGCTGAGGAATAAAATTTAGAATCCTTATCTATTATAGTAATAGATTTTCCATCTAAAATCTTTTCTTTTAACGTAGAGGGTTCTACCCCATGTAATAAAGCGTGATAATGAGACCTCCACGTTGAAAATACCCAATCATCAACACCTATTTTATTAAATACTTTTATTAATTGTTTCTCATTACCATGAGATAAATGAATAGGTCCTCTGATTTCTCCATTTTCCCAATGGGATATGATATCATCTTCAAAGTTAATCAAATCTTGTTCAGACCAATTACCATCAACCCATCTATCTTCGTGATAATCTAAATTAAGAATTTTTTCCATTTGCATCTCTTTTTGAAATTATCGGATTAGTACAAGGCCATTCTATATTGAACTTCTTACTATTCCATTTTATTGTTTTTTGTTTATCAACATCATTAAACTCACCATCGTATGCTAATTTGTAAGAAAATATAGAGTTTTTTTCCATTACATAGTGTCCGTTAGCAAAACCTGGTGGTATTAGTACCTGCGTTTGTGTAGATGGTGATAAAATGTAAGTTTCCCAACTACCATATTGTGGATTTTTAGTTGTATTACCATCTCTTACATCCAAAACTACCAAATATATCTTACCATGTAAGCAAGATACCATTTTCCAAGTCTTATCATCCCAATGTAAACCTCTTAGTACACCTTCTTCTGATTTTGAGTACCTATCATGCTTAAATTTGACTCCTTTTTCTCTTTCCTCTACAGGAATCAACCTATCATAGTAATCTGAATGATATGTTGTGGATATTTCACCTCTCTGTTCATGATAAACAGAAGGTTGTATGATTTTTACTCCACCAGTAAGAATTTCTGATGAATAAATGTGGAAATCGTTCCAACTTCTTTCTTTATAATATATACTACGTCCTATTGCCATAACCTAAAGGGA
>MDTD01137073.1_pt1 | contig 10090 bp, 8 predicted proteins | sample 811221 | NCBI WGS metagenome assembly MDTD01 (sample SAMN05326646, study PRJNA326480) | marine metagenome | isolation source: seawater | place: Pacific Ocean: South West | collected 2011
CAGCACCTTCACCGTATGTTTTTGTAGGAGTATTGACCGAGACGAAAATAATGTCAGCGTTACGTATTCCTTCTTCCACATTTGTGGAAAAGAAAAGATTTCTTCCACGAGCTGTTTTAACAATTTCATCGAGACCTGGCTCATAAATAGGTAATTGTTCTGAATTCCACTGCTTTATACGTTGGGGATTTATATCGACAACAGTGAATCTATAGTTTTTGCACTTGTATGCCATAACGGCCATGGTAGGTCCACCAACATAGCCTGCGCCAATGCATAGTATTTCTTTTTTGAACGGGCTCATATGAAGACTCCTTCAGAACAAAACTGTTCGCTATAGCGCGGCATTATTTCATGTTTAACAATGCCACGCAAAAAGACGAGTCTTTCAGTTGATTGAATAAGAGAAATCCTGTCCACCAGTTCTGAGCTGGACAGGATTTATTGAACTGATTTTGACTGGGGTAAGCGACAATTAGGATGCGAACGAAAGAACTGATTTTCTTGGCGACTACGAATTGCTTCTTTAAGGATGCTAGCAAACATTATCGCCATGATTAGACTACCTGATAGTGGTAGCCAGAAGTACAGTGTTTCCGGCATTAGGCCTAACCTACTTCCAATAGTTCATCGAAGTCACCGCCCATTGTCTGTCGATCTTTGAGCCACTTATCAATTTCATTTTCGTCAAATCGGATTGTTCTCCCCAACTTGATAGTTGGTAGATTAGCTTCCTTGCGTAATTGATAAATCGTATTACGCTTGACCTTTAGTTTGTCCATCAATTCCTTAGTTGTTAGCAATCGGATAGATGTTGCCATGCACTTCCTCCATAAGACTTAGTTGTAAATGTCACTTTGCATGAACTCAGTCAATTTTGTCACCTTGTGAGTATCAGATAAATGCTCGGACTTCTTCTTTCGCACCTTAATCTTATTACCCTCTCTGGTTAATTTAGGGGGTCTTTGGATTTTTATCTTTACTTTCATCCTCGGCTCCCAGTTCTAGTTCAAAAGGGTAATCGGGACACTGCGTTAGATTATTAACAAAAACTTTAATAATCGTTTGATATTTGTAACTAACCAAGAGGATAATTATCGTATGAAAAAGCGAGACAAATACCATTGCGAGATACGCAAACCGCGAGTATTTGTTGGTATAGTGCATTATGGTAGAACACAGCTATTGCTAGATACCTTATCTAATTTAGACTCGAATGAGTTAAATATTTGGGTAATAAATCATAATAGGGAACCTCTAGATTGGCTGGATGAAAATATAACTTGTCTTTGGGATGCTTCGAACCCAGGTTATGCAGCCGGGATGAATAAACTCTTATATCAAGCTCAGTTAGAAAGAGCTGATTATGCCATCTTTCTAACTAATGATATTGAGCTTCTTATGCCAAACTTAAGGCTATGGGTGGAGATGTTGAAAAATAGTTCGCATACTGTACAGCAGCCGGTTCTTAAATTACGAAAAGGTGGTATTGCCGCTGGTATCCAGTACTTTCCAAAAGAGTTTCATTGGCCATTATCTCCTTGGAGACATAAAAAATATAGACTGTTTTCAAAAGATTACTACAAAACTGGCTTTATTTGTGGGGCTTGTTTTGCTTGTAATATGAACTATTTTTCGACTGCGCCCGTATATTTTGACCAAGATTTTTTTATGTATTATGAAGATCAAGAGTGGAGTATTCGTTTAAAGGAATCGAGGCATTCATTTTCGGTAAATTCTCGCATTTCGGTAGTTCACGGAGAGTCACTGAGTAGTGGTGGAGGGATCCAATGGTCGGGAGTAATCATGCGATGGCATGGTTTGAAAATTTTTCTGGAAAAAACTAAAGCGACTTTCTTAAATCGATCAATGTCCAAAATACTTTTTTTGATAAGAATGATAATTTTACTATTGAAGTACAATCGAGCATACTGAAGCAGATGAAAATACTTCATTTTAAGTACAGAGCACTAGGTCCTTGTGAAACCTTTATTGAGCGCCAACTACGACTCTTTAAAAACTCGAGAAAATTGAAAGCAGAGTTTTTGTTTATTCGAAACAACCCTGTTCAACTTTCTTGTCCGATTAGCTATCGCTCGGGCTGGCTTGAGTTCTTAAGATTATTTTTGATTTCTAGAAAATGTCTACCCGATATAATTCATGCTCACTTTGGTAGTAATGCATTGCTTGCCATGAGTTTAACTTTATTCCGTAAATTACCTTTGATCGTTAGTTTTTATGGTCATGACGTAGGCGCTTTCCCTAGGAAAAATTTAGGTTTCAATCTCATTCTATATTACCTTTTGTTTAAACACTGCCATACAGTTGTAGCAATGACTGAACCAATGCGAACTCAGCTGATAGAACTTGGCTGCCCACCCTTCAAAATAAAAAAATACTATATTGGGGTAGATCCACTGAAGCCTCGCCAAAGAAAAAGTAGTGCATTAAAAAATTTACTGATGGTTAGCTCTCTTAGGCCAAAGAAAAATCATGCTTTGGTTCTGAGATCATTGGCTTACTTAAAAGATCAAGATATCAATTTGAATTTGAGAATCATCGGAGATGGTCCCCACAGAAAGCATCTTGAGAAATTAATTTGTGATTTAAATTTGGATGACCAGGTTGGTTTTATGGGTCACATAGCTGATCGGGAAGAACTTGCACAGCATTATCAATGGGCTGATCTGATGTTACATCCAAGCTGTATAGATAGGTCTGGGGACCAAGAAGGATTACCCAGTTCTATAGTGGAAGCTTTCTCAACAGGTATAGCAGTTATACTTAGTAATCATGTTGGTTTGCAAGATGTTTTTTCGGCTGTGGGTTTATATACAGATCCTCATGATGATCAGGAGCTAGCCGCATTAATTGAAAATTTGTATTCTTCACCCGACCTTTTGAAGGATTTGGAAAAGCAGTCTTCGCAGATTTATGCCCGAAGCTTCGCTAATAAAGAACACTTTGAGCCACTAAAGAAATTATATACGCAAGCTTTGGTATAAGTTTTTCCCTATGGTTCAGTGCTCGTCTTAGTTGGTATACTCTATAAATTTAACCTATGTTGGATGCCATTCGTAGATATCAGCAACACCGTATTTTTCAATTGATATTACAGAATATCAGTTTACACCTGTATCTTGCTTTAGTTTTAACCTTAATATTACTCTTGATAGACAGTTTCGAAACGGCTTTTACAGCTTTTTTCATCTGTGTTTTTTTAAGTGTGTTCTACAACGTAATTTTATATGAGAGGCGAAAGGGTAATTATCGGGAGGCCGCTCTTAATCTAGATCGCGAACTTAATGGTCAAGATATTTTTGTTACTATTTTGGAGTACCCGAGTAGCTCTGAAAATTTAATGTTGCAGCTTTTACATGATCGTGGACAACGAATGTCTAACGGTATTTTAAGCCAAGACTTTGATAATCAGGATAGAAAATTACTTAGCCAAACTGTGCGTAGATTCTTTATTATCTTGGTGATTTTATTGATTCTGTTTCTACTATTAAATTTCTTAGATTCAGATTCTTTTGATAAAAGTTCGAAGTTTGATCCAAAAACTAGTGTTCATAAAATTGGTGTATCTGAGAGTGTGAATAAAAAAAAGACAGAGCCTGTTTCAATGCAGAGTCATAAAAAGGATTTCAATAAATTAGGGAGTGATTCTGTTTCAACAAGTTCTAAAATGCTGAAAAAAAATGCTAATGCTTCTAGAAAAAAAACGACCATAGCCTCGGGAAAGAATTCTTCTAAACGGTCTAAGCTAGTTCGAAAAGAATCCAGTAATTCCGGAATTGGAGATTCTAAATCCAAAGGTAAAATGAATGCTCAGCAAAAAATAAGGGGTGTTGAGCGGTCTAGTGAGAAAAATTCGAAAAAGAATAAAGATTTCGAGTCATCTAAAGGTGGGCGAGCCAATAAAAGTAGCCTTAAAAATATAGGAAAGTCTGAGCTTAATAAGAGCAAAAATGATTTATCTCTTAGAGATAAGCAGTTAAAGAATAATTTTTTTAAGAAAGCTCAACAGAATCCTCACAAACCGAGCCTAGATACTAAGTTTGATTCGGGAGTGTTCGGTGATCTTGGGGGTCAAAAGTCGTTTGAAAAACTTAATTTCAATGCTCAACGAGATATCAAAAACACGCAGTATAAGAGGCAGCAAGATGAACTTGAACAAGTTTTGAATAATCCTAGAATTCCTAAGTCCTATAAGAATATTCTCAAAAGATTTTATTCTTCGGAGAAAAAGTGACTATTCCAGATCTTCATAGTATTGAGTTCTTAAAAGGCTTGAAAAAGCTTAATCTAGTGAGTAAACATAATTTCGCAGGACAAAAGATTGGCGATCGAAAAACTAAGCGCAAAGGCGCTTCTGTTGAGTTTAAGGATTACAAGGAGTATAACCCGGGGGATGATATCCGGTTTATTGACTGGAACCTTTGGGGTCGTTTGGATCGTTTCTATATAAAATTATTTTATAATGAAGAGAACCTAAATGTACACTTTCTATTGGATGCAAGCCAATCGATGCTCTATGGCTCGCCTTCTAAATGGAATTTTGCTCTTCAATTTATTGCGGGAACAGCTTTTCTTGCATTGCATCAAAAAGATCATGTAAACGTTTATCCTATCCAAGAAAATCTTTTCAAAAATGCGCCAAAGGCTAAGTCACCAGGAAAATACTCTAAACTCGTTAATTTTTTGGAGAAAATTGAACCAGGTGGAGGGGCTAACTTAATTAAGAGTGTTGATCAATTCATAAAATTTGAGCGCAACAGGGGTATCGTTTTTTTTGTTTCAGATTTTTTAACCGAAGAAAAAACACTAGATTACTGTCTTCGTAAGTTGGCTTACTATCGACATGATGTCTCATTGGTGCAAATACTTTCTCCGCAGGAGGAAAATCCTAATATTTATGGGAACTGCATTTTACAAGATTTTGAGACTAACCAAGAAATGAACTTGATAATAGATGATGAGTATTACACTATCTATCACGAAACCTTAGAGGAGCATAAGAGAATGGTTAACGGGTTGTGTAAGAAGTATAACCTTGAATATTCCTATGCTAAGAGTGAAGCGGATTTTAAGAATTTCATCATACGACTCATGAGGAAGCGCCTGTGATTGTTCTGAGTAATCTATTAGGTTTACTCTTTTTATTATGGCTACCAATTTTGATAAGTATTTACTTTTTCAGATCTCGGCCAGTTCGCTATAAGGTTCCGAGCTTATTTTTATGGAACAAGGTGAATTTCAAACGCCAAAATCGAGGTTTTTTTGAAAAGTTCAAAAATAATTTAATTTTTTGGCTACAGTTGTTTTTTTTTGCTCTACTTTTTTTAGCTCTCAGTAAGCCCTATTTAAGAGAGTGGGAAAGACCTCAGAAGCTAGCATACATTATTGATAATAGTGGATCTATGGTGGCTCGCTCAGGATTATTTAACACTCGTTTGAGTCGCAGTATAGAACTTGCACGAAAGCATGCTAAAACATTTAAAGATAGTAATATTGAAATATATAAATGGAATACTAGTTTAGAAAAAAGTCTTGCCGGAGGTAGTTTAGAAGTAAAGCTAAGTCGTATTCAAGCAACTCATTTACCTAATGGCGAGTTTTTTAACTTAGTTAACAGTATTAAAGATTTAGTAAAAAAGGATTATAAAGTCTGTTTATTTACTGATTCTTTAGAATACGCGCAGCAGCAGATTTTGGCTAATCTTGGAGTAGAAATTTTTCTTTCCGCCCAAGACCATCGAAATATTTATTTCGATTCGATTGATGAGAATTCATTAAATGATGGCACATTGAAGTTTAATGTAAATATAGCTTGTACTTCGAAAGGCGGCAGTGGAACTTTGGTGATTTCACAGAAGGGCAGTTTGCCGAAACGTTTGCCTTTTAATCTTGGAAGTTACGACAAGTATCAGTTTGATTTTGAAATTAAACCAACCTCTATTTTAGATTCAATAAGCTTTGAGATTATTTCAGACGAGCCAGATAGCTTGCCACAAGATAATTTGGTTAAATACTTCATTAATCCGCGAGTTCCTGCAATTAAATTGTCAGGCTTTTCAAAATCGAGTCCATTTTTAAAATTCTTTAATTCTTTTTTGGTAGCCGATAAACGCTTTCAATTTAGTGAACAAAATTTTCAAATAAAATTTAACAAAGAAAATGGATTACCTAAAAATCCTAAACCTTTCAATCTTTATGTAATAGGCCAAAATGATAAGAGAGTTTCTATTGAAGAATTTAAATCACATATTCTTGAATCGGGTCATCCTCTATTAAGGTTTGTTGGCGGTAATAACTTTTTCTCTGCTATGGAAATTAATATGGGAAAACAAATAGATGATTGGGAGTCGTTAATTCAGATTGAGCACCTTTCTACGAAGCAAAGCACGCCGGGCTTATTGATACACAAAAAATTGCAGGCTTGTATGCTACTAAATCTTGAGTTTACTTCCCAGTCAATCGGTAACCCAGACTATCCAATTTTATTTGAAAATATTTTACGCCATATTTTGCATTACCATAGAATGAATTCTCTTGTCGAAGTAGGCTCTGGATTTGCTCAAGGTCTACTTCAAACTGGGTTAAAAAATATACAGGATCCCGATGATTTTTCGGTTTCCAAACTTACTTTGCAAGGAGCCTATAGACGTTCGGATGGGTCCAATTATTTTGCGAGATTTCCAGTAATCGAATCTCGCTTACTGGAGGCTAATAGAAATCCTTCAGCCATAGCCAAGGATATTTCACTCAGAGATAGGGGGATATATAAAAGTACAGAAAAGGAGAACTCTAAACTGACCGGATCCTTGATTTTAATTGCAATCATGGTAATGGTTTTTGAATGGTATCTTTTCAGTAGGAGAGCCTAAATTATATGAATTTTTTAGAAAATTTATATTTTATGAAACCCGAGGCTTTCTGGTTATTACTTGTTGTTCCTAGCAGCATCCTATTCTTAAGGAAAAAATTAGAGGGTCCAAGAAAACCAGTTTTATTAGGTCTAGGCTTGATGCGCGGATTATTGCTAATTCTCTTGATTATAGCGATGAGTGATCCATCTATCATTACGCAAAAAAGTTCTGGTGGCCCTCATTTTTTTATTGGTTACGATGGATCCGAATCCGTAGAGCGCAAAGCTTTGAAATCTTGGCTTTCAAATTGGCAAAATCAGCTTGATCTATTTTCAAATAACTTACCGAAAAAATTGACTTACTTCAGGCTAGGTAAATCTATAGATATCTATAAAAGTCCGGATGAGCTTTTGAACTCTCTTGAAGAATCACCAGTAAGTTTCTCTAGAATATATGAAGGTATCCAAGACTTAGAGAATCTGGTAGATGATCTGGATTATTCAGTTGTGATCTTGTTGACTGATGGTAATGAAACGGAGCAACCTAAATCCATAAGTAACTTAGCAAATAGCTTATTGTACATGGGTATTTTACCTGTAAATAAGTCTAAAGGTGTACGCGTTAAGAACTTTTATGGTCCCTCAAAAGTTTTGAAAGGACGTAGCTTTCGACTCAAGTGCTTAATTGAGAGTTTTGGGAAATATGATGTGACTTTAGAATTGTTTAGCAATGGTGTTTTGAAGGAGACTCGTAATATTCATGTGGATAAAGGTCATTCTTCTGTTGAATTTGAACAGAAGGCAGATGCACTTGGCTCTGGAGTTTTTGAACTGACACTCAAATCTTCAGGTGATAAAAATATTATTAATTCCCTATTTGAACATCGAGTTCAAATTTACCAACCTAAGACAGCCTTAGTGATCTCAGAAAAAAGTAACCTTGCTTTACAAAATTTAATTGAAGATGTGGGCTTTAAGCATGAGTTTCGTACTCCTAATGATCTTGGAAATAATAAAGACTTTAATTCCTATAGTTTTGTTTTAATTGACAATGTTAAAGCTCAACGATTAAGCCTTGAAATTCAATCAAATTTGAAGCATTTTGTGTTTAATGGTGGTGGATTAGGAATGCTCGGAGGTGTTAACTCTTTTGGGTTGGGTGGGTATTACGATAGCCCTATTGAGGAGGCATTGCCCGTATATATGCCGCCCAGGTCTTACCGTAAATCTGTCGCGGTTATTTTTATTGTTGATTCATCGGGATCTATGTTGGCAGGTTCAAAAAACGTGTGGAACAGTCCCCATGAATTACAAAGGTTTTTACAAACTGCTGATTCATCTCAAATACCAATTTGGGTTGCAAAAAATGCAGCGAAACAGATTATCAAAGAAATGCGTGGGATAGATGTTGGAGTGGTTAATTTTAATACATCGGCTTCATTGGCGGTTCCGATTCAAAAAGTTACTGACAAGAATATGCAATGGTTTACTCAGGGTATTGATAGCATTCAAGCCGGAGGCGGAACGAAATTTCATCCAGCATTGAAAGGTGCATCAACAATATTAGCAAATGGTCAATATTCTAGGGTTGATTTTATTTTTTTGTCCGATGGTTCTCCATCGGATTGGAATGAGGTACCTGATATCTTAAAGGAATTGAAGAAAAATAATATAAGGGTTACTTCAATTGCTTTTGGTGAGGAAGCTAATCGTGCAAATTTAATGGAAATGGCTAATATAACGGGGGGTAAGTTTTTTAGTTCAAGAAATGTGAGTTCTTTGGCTAAAATTTTTGAAAAAGCAGTAGAACAAGTTTTTGGTCCTCCTCTAATAAATCAGAAAATCGGTACACGATGGGTTCCAAATCAAAGGTTTATTAGCCCCAATCCAGAAAGTCTGCCAAATTTGTTAGGTTACACAGCGACCTCGCCAAAAGATAGGGGTCAAATTGTCGTTGCTTCCGAAATTGGTGATCCAGTTTTTGCAATTTGGAATTTTGGTTTGGGGCATAGTTTTGCTTGGACTCCAGATTTTTCTGGGGTTTGGAGTGCCGAATGGATGAATCATCAAGTTTTGCGAAAAATTATGTCTCGCGCATTTCAAAAACTTGCAAAAAAACAATGGGATCCCTATGAAACTAAGATTCATGTAAATGGAAATGAAGTTATAGCAACTTTATTAGCTCTAGATGATCAGGGTAATCCGATTTCTGATCTAAATGTTACTGGGGAATTTTCAAAATTTGTACATAACAGGGCTGGCAAATCTTTGTTTTTTAGGTACATGGGTGACGGTCAGTATGTGGCTCAAGCATTAGTCTCAAAAATAGGAGATTATGAATTATTGACAAAGATTGAACGTGTTGAAAAATCTCCACACATTGAAGAGCGAATTAGATTTAGTATTCGCCAATCTTTAGAGTTAGGGTTTGAAGGTTTCAATGATCATTTAGTCCGTGCACTAGAAAATAGAGATGAGGATAGATTGCTGTACAAGGAATCCAATTTGCAATCAATTTTTAAGAAATATCAGGAACGACAGCAGACTAATATTGCATCGTTTTCAATACTTTTTTTAGGGATCGCAATTTTTTTGCTGTGTGTTGAAGTTTTATTCCGCCGTTTTCGCATTCTTGAGGAGTTACAAGAAGAGACAAAGGATGAAAAAGTAAAATTTGAACGAATGGCATTGCATAGTTTAAGATTAGCCAGGGCGGCATTAAGGAATGGTGAGAACTCTTTAGCAGAAGGTTTTTATTTGGCCGCACATCGCTATCTAAAACAGGCTGGATATGACGCTAGGAGTCAGGCCGTTTGGGACGAGTACAGAGTGAAGGTTAAATGATAAAAAAATGGAAGTTATGCCTCGTTCGTCAGCAGGGTTGGATCCCTGACCTAATCTGTTGGTTCACTGGCAGTGAATGGAATCATGTCGCGATTCAGATGGCGGATGGTAATTTTCTTGATCTTGATAGGCCTGGACTTAGAGTGATTGAACGCGATGATTATTTGTGCGTTAACAAAGTTTTAGTTACTAATTGGTTTGTGGGAGAAAAAATTGCGCTAAAACGAATGAAGAGGTTTGGTCATATGACCTATGGTGATTTAGACAATGTGGCTTATGTTCTTTATCAGCTGGTGGGTTGGCGTCTTGATTTTGCCAGTGAAAACTCCAGTAATTGCGTTAGTTTTTGCCTTAGATTTTTGGGAGTTCATCCAA
>MDTD01147612.1_pt1 | contig 10090 bp, 9 predicted proteins | sample 811221 | NCBI WGS metagenome assembly MDTD01 (sample SAMN05326646, study PRJNA326480) | marine metagenome | isolation source: seawater | place: Pacific Ocean: South West | collected 2011
ATCCGGTCGTCGCGGGCGAGACGGTGGTGGCGACCATCAACCCGGTCACCCCGCCCATCATCGACGAACGCACGCGCGCCGAAGCCCGTGCCCGCGCCGAGGCCGCCCGCGCGGCCGTGGCCGTGGCCGAGGCCCAGGCCGAAAGTGCCCGTGCCGCGCTAGACCTTGCGACGTCCGAACGGGACCGCGCCATGCGGCTGGCCCGCCAGGGCACGATTTCGGAAAGCCGGCTGGAAAGCGCGCGTATCGATGTGGATGTGAAACAGGCTGCCGTGCAGAGCGCCGAAGCCCAGGTGGCCCTGCGAAAGAGTGAACTGGCCAGCGCGCGCGCCGCGCTCATCCAGCCCGGCGACGAGGTGCTCAGGGAGCCGGATGACAATTGCTGCTACCAGGTTCGCTCGCCGGCCGATGGCGTCATCCTCTCATTGGCGGTGAAGAGCGAACAGGTTGTGCAGGCAGGCGTGGAACTGGCCACGGTGGGCGATCCGTCGAAACTGGAAGTGGTGGCCGAACTCCTTTCCTCCGACGCCACGCGCCTGGAAACCGGTGCCCGCGCCACCATTCGCGGCTGGGGCGGCGAACCGGTGCCGGCCACGCTGCGCCGGGTCGATCCGGCCGGCTTCACCAAGGTCTCCGCGCTCGGTATCGAGGAAAAGCGTGTCAATGCCGTGCTCGACCTGGACCGGCCCGAACCGGCGCTTGGCCACGGCTTCCGCGTGCGCGTGGCGCTGGAAACCTGGAGCGAGCCGGACGTGCTGGCCGTGCCCATCGCGGCGCTCTTCCGCACCGGCGGCGACTGGACCGTCTTCGTGGTGGAGGAAGGCCGCGCACAAGTGCGCGAGGTGGACCTCGGGCAGATGAATGACGAGAAGGCGCAAGTCCTCTCCGGCCTTCAGGCCGGCGACACAGTCATCGTCTATCCCGGCGACCAGGTGGCCGACGGCGTGCTGGTGGAGCGGCGGTGAGGCGTCATTTGGACGACTGCGAAAGCACCCATTGCTTTGCCTCTTCGCGCTCCCCGGCATCGAAATGGCGCATCGGCTCCTTGAAGAATGCCTTGGAGAGTTTCGTCGCCCATTCCTTCCACCCGCCATCGCTGATGATGGCCGCCGGTCCGATCTGTTCGCGATGGGTCGTGTCGAACTTCATGTCGTGCCAGAGAGCAGCCGGTTCGTAGCCCTCAAGGTTGGTGGCGTCGATGACCATGGGCACCTTGCCCTGCATCTCGGCGAATTGCTCGAACACCGGTTCGAACGCCTCGATATCGGACGCGGAGATCTTGCCCGAGGCATCCAGGATCATGACGCCGTTTTCCCGTTCGATTGTCAGCATGTGAGCCTCCTGTTTTCCGGATAACGGGAGGCTGCCGGGGAATGTTTCAAATATTGGCCGCTCAAAACGCCTTGAGCAGCCGTGTCGTCTCCGGATCCATGAAGCCCGCGACAGTGGCTTCCGTTTCGAGGTCCAGCGCCCGGCGGATGTCGGCCATCGCCGACTGGTTCAGCACCCGCTTCATGGCGCGCACCGAAAGCGGCGGCAATTGTGCCAGCTTCGAGGCCATTTCCTCGGCCACGTCCATCACCATGTCGTCGCCAACCACCCTGTTGGCAAGGCCGAGACCATGCAGGGTTTCGGCGTCGTAGCGCTCGCCGAGGAACAGCATTTCGCGGGCCTTCGCCAGCCCCACCAGTGCCGGCAGCATGGATGTGACGGCGCCGGTGACGAACAGGTTCAGCGAGACCTCCGGGAAGAAACCCTTGGCGCTCTTGCCCCAGACGGAGAAGTCGCAGTTGATTGCCCATTCGAACCCGCCGCCCACGGCCCAGCCCTTGATGGCGCCCACAACCGGCTTGGCCCCGAAGACGATGGCTACCGTCGCCCGCTGGATGGCGTCCACCAGGTCTCGCGCCTGTTCCGCGCTTTCCGGGTGAACGTGGTCGCGCCGGTCGTCGCCCGCACAGAAGGCGCGGCCTTCGCCGGTGAACACGATGGCCCGCGTTTGCGGGTCCGCATTGGCGTCGTCGAAGGCGCGCGCCACGTCGTCGATCAGCGCCCGGTTCATGGCATTCAGGCTCTCCGGGCGGTTGAGCGCGATGATGCGCACGCCGTCATGCTTGCCCATGCGGCTGTTGATGGTGGCATAGGTGAAATCGCTCATGAATGGCTCCTGATCACGCGTTTGGTCTTGCCTTCGGTGACGGGGAAATGGCCCGGCGGTACGATCTCCACCCGTGCGCTCGCGCCCAGAACGCGCTTGATGGCCGCTTCCACGGCCAGTGCCAAGGCGCGGGTGTCGGCCACGTCCGCGCCCTGTCTCATCTCCGCCTGCACCGGCAGGTGGTCATGGGGCGGCGGCGTGTCGAGCACGATGCGGTAATCGCCGGACAATTCACCGAAGCCACCGATCACCGCGGCCACCATGGTGGGAAACATGTTCAGCCCGCGCACCACCACCATGTCGTCGGACCGGCCGACGACGCGGAAGCGGAAGCCGTGCCGCCCGCAAGCACACGGCGCGGTCTCGTCCACGGCGATGATGTCGCCGGTGCGGAAGCGCACCAGCGGCTGGCATTCCTTCAGCAGATGGGTCAGCACCAGCTCGCCCTCCACGCCCGGCTCGAAGGCGAGCGCTGCGCCGCTTTCCGGGTCGATGATCTCGGGGAACAGGATGTCGGAGGCCAGGAAATGCAGCCGTGTGTCTTGCGTGCATTGCGCCGCGAAGTTCGACAGAACGTCCGACACGCCGTAATTGGCGTTGCGCGCCGCCATGCCCCAGGTGCCTTCGACGCGGGCGCGGAAGGCCGGATCGTCCAGCCCCGGCTCGCCGCCGAACAGGCCGAGCTTCAAGCCGAGGTCGCGCGGGTCGAGGCCGGGATGGCGCTCGCGGATCACCTTTTCCAGGACGGAAGGGTAGGACGGCGTGCAGGAAATGGCGTTGATGCCGGTCTCGCGGATGGTCCGGATCAGGAGATCGGTGGAGCCGGTGCCGAAGGGCACAACTGCGGCGCCCGTCGCCTCCAGCGTCATGTGATCCGAAACGCCGCCCATCCACATCTGGTAGTTCAGGCAGTGGACGACCATGTGCGACGGCGTCAGCCCCGCCGCACGGTGGCTGCGCCCGCCCACCTGCGCGGTCACATGGGCATCCAGCGCCGAAAGCGCGATGTTCATCGCCTGGCCGGTCGTGCCGGACGTGCGGTGCAGCCGGTTGACCGCTTCAAGCCCGGTGGCGAGGTAATCGCCGAAGGGCGGATGTGCACCCTGTGACAGGCGCAGTCCCGCCTTGTCGCAAAAGGGCAGGGCGGCAAGGTCGGCCAGTTTCTCCGGCGGTGCTTCGCCAGCCCACAACGCATTGAGGAAGGGCGAATGGGCCATGACGTGGCGGCGCTGTTTTTCCCAGGCCGCCTGTTGGTGCGGGGCAAGTTCCGCCGCACTCATCCGCTCGGCATTCTCGATCAGGCTCATGGTTCCATGCCCTTCTTCCAAAGCGTGGTCAGCGTCTCGATGACCGTGTCCTCATCGGTCGAAAGACGCCCGAGCGCCGCGTCCTCCAGCAGCAGCCATTGCACCAGGTATTGATCCACCATGCCGCCCAGCGCATAGGCGCGCCGCGTGATCTCGTCCGGGTGCAGGGAAAGGGGACCGGCCTTGCGGCGCATGGCGCCGGCCACGGTCGCCGCCCACTGCGCGTTGAGCGCCTGGAACGCTGCCCGGCATTGCGGCATGGCGTCCAGCCCGCCGGCCATGTGGCGCATCAGCCCGGCATGGACGCGGAACAGGCGCACATAGGCGGCGGTGGCGCCGCGAACCGGATCGCCGCCGGGCTCGGCGGATGCCGCATGCATGCGCTCTCTCAGGAAGTCCGCAAAGCCGCTCAGCACAGCGCCCGCGCAATCGGCCCGGTCGGCAAAATGCAGGTAGAACGTGCCATGGGCCACGCCCGCCGCCTTGCAGATGGCCGCGACCGTCGGCACCGGCGCGCCGGGCCGCTCCATCAGCCGCGCACAGGCTGCAAGCAGCCGCGCGCGCGTCCGCTCCGCCTTGCCGCCTTCGCCGGTCGCAGCATCCAGCACGGCAGCATAGGCCGCCGGCCCTTCGCCAACCGGATGAGGGCCGGCGCTGGCCGCCCGGGTATCAGGGCGGTCATCCGCCATGGCATTCGCAACCTGTTTCGCCATGCCGCCTCCATCTAAAAGTGAAACTGATATCAGTGTCATTTTTGGATGAAAGTCAAGCCTGCCCCGGTCTGCCGTGAACAGCCGGCCAGGCGGCTTGAGTCAGAGGATTTCGAGAATGCGTTCCGTGGGCCGGCCGAGCCGTGCGCCTTTTTCCGTCACCACGACCGGCCGGTTCAGCAGGGCAGGGTGCCCGGCCATGAAGTCGAGAAGCGCATCGTCGCTCCATTTCTCATCGTCGAGGCCGAGTTCGTCATAGGGCGACCCCTGCTTGCGCAGAAGCGCGCGCACCGGTTCGCCTGTCGCCTTGACCAGCGCGGCCAGTTCGTCGCGCGAAGGCGGCGTTTTCAGATACTCGACCACACGCGGCTCAAGGCCCCTTTCCTGCAACAGGGCCAGCGCCTGGCGCGACTTGGAGCAACGCGGATTATGATAGATCGTCACGTCCATGGTGGTCAGACCTTTGCCTGTTCGCGCGCAATCGCCCGCCAGCCAATGTCCGAACGTGTGAAGCCGTCCGCCCAACGGATACGCCTGACAGCGTCATAGGCCCTGTCGCGCGATTCTGTAACGCTCGCGCCCGTGGCGGTGACGTTCAGCACGCGTCCGCCGTTTCCGACGATCCGCCCGTCCTTCTCCGCCGTTCCGGCGTGGAAGACCTTGACCCCCTCCAGCGCGTCGGCCTCTTCCAGCCCTTCGATCACGCCGCCTTTTTTCGGTGTCCCGGGATAGCCGGCCCCGGCCATGACGACCGTCAGCGCCACCTCGTCCTTCCAGTCAATGGTCTTTCCGGCCAGATCGCCGGTCGCGGCCGCCATCAGCAGCGGCAGCAGGTCGCTGTCCATGCGCATCATCAGCACCTGGCATTCCGGATCGCCGAAGCGCACATTGTATTCGATCAGCTTGGGTCCCTGATCCGTGATCATCAGCCCGGCATAGAGCACGCCGGCAAACGGCATGCCCGCTTCGGCCATCCCGGCCATGGTCGGCGCGATGATGGTCTCCATCACTTGGTCGACCAGCGCGTCGCCCATCACCGGCGCCGGCGAATAGGCGCCCATGCCGCCCGTGTTGGGTCCGGTGTCGCCGTCGCCCACCCGCTTGTGGTCTTGTGCCGTCGTCAGCGGCAGGGCGGTGGTGCCATCGCACAGGCAGAAGAAGCTCGCTTCCTCGCCGATCAGGCATTCCTCGATGACGACGCTTGCGCCGGCCTCGCCGAAGGCGCCCTCGAAACAGTCGTCGATGGCTGCGTAGGCCTCGTCCACCGTTTCGGCGACCGTGACGCCCTTGCCCGCGGCAAGCCCGTCGGCCTTGACGACGATGGGCGCGCCCTGCGCCCGCACATAGGCCTTGGCCTTTGGCGCATTGTTGAACGAGGCCCAGGCCGCCGTGGGAATGGCCTTGCGGTCGCAAAGCGCCTTGGTGAACTCCTTGGAGCCTTCCAGTTGCGCGGCCTCCTTCGACGCGCCGAACACGGCGATCCCGGCCGCCTTGAGATCGTCGGCCAGGCCGGCCACCAGCGGCGCTTCAGGCCCGACAACCACCAGCGCGACATCCTTCTCCTTGCAGAAGGCGGCAACCGCATCGTGATCGGTGACATCCAGTTCGATGCAGGTCGCTTCCTGTGCGATGCCCGGATTGCCCGGCGCGGCGTAGAGCGCATCCAGATGCGGCGATTGCGCGATCTTCCATGCAAGGGCGTGCTCGCGCCCGCCCGATCCGATCAGCAGCACATTCATGCGGTCCACTCCGTTGCAAGCCGTGTGCGGCGGGTTTGCCCCCCGCGCGCGTTCGCGTCAAGCGCGGCCGCCCGCGATCAACCGGATTCCGCCCCGCCTGCTTGACGCGCCGCCGCCTGCCTGTCACTCAGGCGGGCATGGAAACAGTGCAGTCAAGAGACAAGCAGGGCAGGGTGGCCGACGCGCCGTCGGGCCATTGGGTCTATCGCATCCTGCCGCGCGGGCTCTGGCCCTATGCGCAACTGGCCCGCTGGGACCGGCCCATCGGCTGGTGGCTGCTGCTCTGGCCCTGCTGGTGGTCGGCCGCGATGGCTGCGTCAGCGGGCGGCAGGCTGGGCGCACCACTCATGGACATGCTGCCGTCGCCGTTCGTACTGGCGCTGTTTCTCATCGGCGCGGTGGCCATGCGCGGCGCCGGCTGCACCTATAACGACCTGGTCGACCAGGGCATCGACGAGCAGGTGGCGCGCACGCGCTCGCGGCCCTTGCCTTCCGGCCAGGTGAGCCGGAAGCAGGCCTGGATCTTTCTGGCGCTCCAGGCGCTGGCGGGTCTCCTCGTGCTCGTCCAGTTCAATGGCTTTGCCATCCTGCTCGGCATCGCCTCGCTGGCCGTGGTCGCCATCTATCCCTTTGCCAAGCGCTTTACCAACTGGCCGCAATTCTTTCTGGGACTTGCCTTTTCTTGGGGCGCGCTGATGGGCTGGGCGGTGGAATTCGGCTCGCTCGCCGCGCCCGCCGTCCTGCTCTATTGCGGCGCGATCCTCTGGACCATCGGCTACGACACCATCTATGCCCACCAGGACAAGGAGGACGACGCGCTCGTCGGCGTGAAATCCACCGCGCGCCTGTTCGGCAGCCGCACGAAGTTCGCGCTGACCATGCTCTATTCGGGCGCGCTCCTGTTCTTCGCCATGGCCTTCATGGAGGCGGATGTGCCGTTTCCGGCGCTGGCGGGGCTTGTCGCCGCCGCCTTTCACATGGTGCGCCAGATCCGCGTGCTCGACATTGACGATCCCGACCAGTGCCTGCGGCTGTTCAAGTCGAACAGCCATCTGGGCTGGCTGGTGTTCCTGGGCCTGCTCGGCGGCGCTGTCTGGGCGGGCGTCTCGTCCGGGTTCTGAGGGCCGGGCCCGTCATGAACGGGCGATGATCTCCTCCCCCTCGATGACGAGGCGCAGCGCACTGTCGCCCACGCGCCGTCGCATCAGGAAGCGGGCGCGCGGCCGGCGCGGGCTCCGGCGCGGGCGCCGCTCCTGCGGTTCGCCGGTCTTCACCGCGCCGAGACTCTCCTCCAGCGAACGGGCCACGCCATCAGCCTCGAACAGCAGCATGGGCAGCTTGCAGCGCTCCGACCATGCCCGCCAGTCAGCCGCGATGTCGTAGAGATCGCCGGCCACCAGCAGCGGCACGCAGAGCGCCGGGTCCGCATGCAGCAGTTCCAGCGTCACCGTCACTTCGCCATATTCGTCCTCGATGGCCCGTGCCGCCACCCCGCGATAGGCCTTGTAGGGCAGGGCCAGCGAACACGGCAGCCCCGACCGGGTCAGGACCTTGCGCACCGAAACGCCGGTGGCATGGATCGTGAAGGTCACGTCGCTGTCGTCCGGCGCCGCATAGCTGGCGATCTGGGGCAATCGGGCCGGGTCGAGACGCATGTCGCGCCCTGCCCATGCGGGCTTGGTGTTGGTCTGCATTTCACGCCTTCCTGTAAGACTTCCCGGGCCGCTTCTTTCTGGCTCCGGCGGACCGGTTTTCCGGTCTCGTTGACAGGGATATTAGCGACCGCTGTTTCCGGTCCGCTTAAGGAAGACGGTTAAATTTTACTCGCCGCGACGGAGGGTTAGCGCTTCGTCACCGGGTGTAACGAAGTGGCAGGAAGTGTTTCCAGTTCCTTGATGATAGAAAGAGCAAAGGCTCATATCACCTTGCCGGGATTCATGATTCCCGCCGGATCGAACGCGGTCTTGATGCGGCGCATGAGGTCGATGCCGACCGGCGGCGCGGTCTCAAGAAGCTCGGCGCGCTTCATCTGGCCGATGCCGTGCTCGGCCGATATGGAACCGTTCATCGATCGCACCACATCGTGAACAGCCTTGTTCATTGGCTTGTAAAGGCTGAGGAAATCCGGATCCCCCTCGGCCGGTTCGGAGATGTTGTAATGCAGGTTGCCGTCGCCCATGTGGCCGAAGCAGACGACCCGCGCCTTCGGGCTGACGCTCCTGACTGCCTTCTCGGCCTCGCGGATGAAGGCCGGAATTGCCGCGACGGGCACCGAAATGTCGTGCTTGATGGAGGCGCCGGCCGGTTTCTGCGCATCCGACAGGGTCTCGCGCAGACGCCAGAAGGCTTGCGCCTGGGCCAGCGAAGCGGCCAGCACGGCATCCTGCACCAGGCCCTGTTCATACGCGGTTTCCAGGATGGATTCCGTGACCGCCCGCGCATCCTCCTGCGAGCGTCCCGACGAGATCTCCATGAGCACCAGCCAGGAGTGGCGGCCTTCGAGCGGCGCCATGTTGCCGGGAATGTGGGTAACGGCGAAATCCATGGCCATGTCGCGCACGAGTTCAAACGCGGTCAGCGCGCTTCCGGCCTGCGCCGTGGCCAGGTTGAAGATCGCCAGCGCCGACTCCGGGCTTTCGAGCCCGATCCAGGCAACCTCCTGCCCTTTTGGTTTGGGAAACAGCTTCATCACCGCGGCCGTGATGACGCCCAGCGTGCCTTCCGCCCCGACAAACAGGTTCTTCAGGTCATAGCCCGTGTTGTCCTTCTTGAGCTTGCGCAGGTCGTCCAGCACCTCGCCGGTCGGCAGCACCACCTCCACCCCGAGGCAGAGTTCGCGCGCATTGCCATAGGCCAGCACCCCGGTGCCGCCGGCATTTGAAGACAGGTTGCCGCCGATCTGGCAGGACCCCTGGCTGCCCAGCGAAAGCGGGAACAGCAGGCCGGCCGCATCCGCGGCTTCCTGGATGGTCTGCAACACCGTGCCGGCCTCCACGGTGATGGTGGCGCTGTCGCGGTCCAGTTCGCGGATGCGGTTGAGGCGCGAGAGCGACAGGATGATGGCCTGGCCGGACTGGTCGGGCATCTGGCCGCCGACGAGGCCCGTATTTCCGCCCTGAGGCACGACAGGGGAACCAGTTTCGCTGGCAAGCGCCATGATGGCGGAAACCTCCTCCACGCTGCCGGGCTTCAGCACCATGGCCGCCTTGCCGCCCCACAGCCCGCGCGGTTCCTTCAGGTGCGGCGCCATGGCGTCGTTGCCGGTCAGCGCGTGGGGCTCGCCGACAAGGGCGGCAAAACGGCTCTTCAATGTCGCGTCCATCGGGTGTCAGTCCTTGTCGTTGCGCGCGCCCGCGCCCTCGCGCGGCGCTGCGGCCCGGGCCAGCCGGTCGTTGATGGCTTCGCCAAGTCCGTTCATCGGAACCGGTTCCACCGCGATCCGCGTTGCCCCCGTCGCATCCAGCGCATGCATGTGCGCAAAAAGATTGGCCGCTGCCTCGGTGAGATCGCCGGATGGCGAAAGGTTGAGGAGGGTGGCAGCCGCCTCGTGGCCGGCGATGCGGTCCGGTCCGAAGGCCAGCAGCGCTTCGCCCGGTTCCACACGTTCCGCATTGAGCCGCATCGTCGCGCGCGGTGCATAATGTGAGGCCAGCATTCCGGGCGCTTCCACTGCCGCGCCGGGCCGGTTGCGGATGACGGGCAGCCCCATGGCTTCGATATCTTCTGCCGTGACGCCCCCGGGCCTGAGCAGGCGCACCGATCCGTCCTCCACCTTGACGATGGTCGATTCCACGCCCACCGGCGCCGGTCCCGCATCGACGATGAGCGGAACCCGCTCGCCAAGGTCGGCCGAGACATTGGCCGCGCTGGTTGGCGAAATGCGGCCGGAACGATTGGCCGACGGCGCTGCGACCGGGCGCCCGAGCAGGGCGACGACATCGGCGCCGAAACCGCGCGGCATCCGCAGCGCCACGGTTTCCTGCCCGGCCGTGACCAGCGGATGAACATTGGATTGCGGGGCGAGCGGCACCACGATCGTCAGCGGACCGGGCCAGAACCGTTTGGCCAGCGCCAGCGAGACGGCATCGAACACGCCGGTTTCGCGTGCCATCGCGAGCGATGCCACATGCGCGATGAGCGGATTGAAGCGCGGCCGGCCCTTGGCGGCGAAGATCG
>MDTD01043204.1_pt1 | contig 10089 bp, 10 predicted proteins | sample 811221 | NCBI WGS metagenome assembly MDTD01 (sample SAMN05326646, study PRJNA326480) | marine metagenome | isolation source: seawater | place: Pacific Ocean: South West | collected 2011
TCGCTTATATTTTATATTCTTTTTATTAATTAAAAAATGAACAAACTTCGTTTAAAAATAGGAGGCGTACCTGAACATTATAATTATCCATGGCGAGTTGCAATAGAAGAAGGATTATTTAATAAAGAAAAAATTTCATTACACTGGTCAGACATTAGTGGAGGAACAGGGCAAATGATAAAAGGTTTGGAAACAGGTTCTTTAGATATTGCTATTGTTTTAACTGAAGGTATAACACGATCTATACTTAAAGGCCTGGATGCAAAAGTTATCCAGATATATGTTAATTCTCCTTTGTGTTGGGGTATTCATGTACCTTTTAAGTCAGATATAAATAAAATAGCGGATTTAGAAGGATATAAATTTGCTATTTCTAGAGAGGCTTCTGGCTCACATTTAATGGCATATGTTTTAGCACATCAAAATTCTTGGGATAAAATGCCAGAAAACTTCAATGTGGTTGGAGATATTTATGGTGGTTTATGGGCCTTACAAAACAATGAAGCTCAAATATTTTTGTGGGAAAAGTATACTACTCAGCCCTTTGTAAATGATAAAAAATGTAGAAGAATAGGCGAAGTTTATACTCCATGGCCTTCTTTTGTAATTGCTATAAGAAATGATGTACTGAATAAATATTCATCAGAAATAAATAAAATTCTAAACATAATAAATCAAAGAAGTAATCAAGTAAAACACAGTAATAGTACAGTCGAAAATATTTCTTGGAGATATAATTTAGATCCCAATGAGGTAAAACGTTGGTTATCTAAAACGGATTGGGATTTTAATAATAGTAATTTATATCAATCGGTACATAGTGTAGTTAAATATCTTAAAATGCTTGGTTTAATAAATAATAATGAGTCTTTAAATTGGGATAAAAAAGTTTTTAACTCTAATTAATGCTGTAACAAAAATATTCACAAGAATATTTAAGCTGATCTTTTAAGCTTACTAATAAATCTTGTTTTATTGTTTTTCTAGATAGTAATGTATTTAATTACATATATGTACGTTATATGATTGTATATATATATAGATAGATTATCCACAAAGTATACTTTATGATTTAAATAAATTGTTTTTATGTTTAGCCAATAAGTATCCAAAAATAATTTAGGCATAATTATTTATGTGGAGAAATATGAGTATTTGATAGTATTATTATGGAATTACATAGAGTATTAAATTTTCTAGAAAATTTAGAAGAAAATAACTCCAAAAAATGGATGGATGATTACCGTGTTTATTATGAAGAAGCAAGGTATATTTTTAAGTCACTAATTAATCAAATGATTGAAAAAATTGGTCATTTTGATGATAGTATTTCTTCTATAGTGGTAGAGGATTGTTTGTATAGGATAAATAGAAATCAGCGTTTTTATAAAGGTTTACCATATAAAACATATTTTTCTGCAGAAATTTCACCGGAAGGTAGGCATTCAGATTATGCTGGTTATTATTTACATATAGAACCAAATAATCAATCTTTTATTGGAGCAGGAATATATCGTCCTAATTCTGAGGTTTTGAATAAATTAAGAATGGCTATTGTAGAAAAAGGTCAGGATTTGGAGCTTATTTTAAATAAACCACTTTTTAAGAGAAGTTTTCAAACATTTACAGAACATAAACTTAAACGTTTACCAAAAGGATTTGAAGAGTGTGAAGATAGTTTAGATCTTATAAAAAATAGAGATTTTGTTGTTTATAGGCCATTAAAAGATCATGAAATTTTTAATCCCAATTTTTTATCAAATTTAATAGAATACTGCTATTATCTTAAGGGGTACAATGCTTTCTTTAATAAAGTAATCATTGAATACAAAAAAGAAGAACACTTAGTTTAATTCATGAATAAATATTTTCGAACTAAGGTTAAAGTAGAATTATTAAAAGATAAAATAGATTATTCTAAATCACTGTTACTTTTAGGTTCTTGTTTTACAGAAAATATTGGATCTAAGCTTAATTATTACAAATTTAATTGCCAAATAAATCCTTTTGGTATAGTATATAATCCTATTAGTATTGCACAATCTATAGACTCACTTATTGATAACGATTATAATTTTGAAATAAACATTCAAAAAGAAAAGGAGATTTATTTTTCATATGAGTTTCATGGCGAATTTTCTTCCCTAAATAAAGATTCATCAATAAAAAAGATGAGGGACTCATATTTGAATGGAAAAGAAGCATTAAAACGGTGTAGTTTTTTAATAATAAGTTTTGGAACTTCTTGGGTTTATCAGTTAAAATCAACAAAAAAAATTGTAGCAAACTGTCATAAACAAAAAAGGGATTTATTTACTAGGTTTCGTTTATCACCAAAATTAATAGTTAATAGGTATTTAGAACTTATTGAACGTATTCAACAGTTAAATCCAAATATTAAAATAATATTTACCTTATCTCCAATACGTCATTTAAAAGACGGGGCTCATGGAAACCAGCTTTCAAAGGCAACGTTAATATTAGCGATAAATGAAATTTGTCAACAGTCTAATAATGTAAATTACTTTCCATCTTATGAAATATTATTAGATGAATTAAGGGATTATAGATTTTATGAAAAGGATATGATACATCCATCGGATTTAGCTGTTGATTATATATGGGAAGTTTTTAAAGAAAACTATATTTCTAAAAGTACTTATACTTGTATGGATGAGGTTAATAAATTACAATTAGCGTTAAATCATAAAATAAATCACCCTAATTCTAAAGCCAACAAAAGCTTCCTAAGAATGCAATTAAATAAATCAAAAGATTTGCAAAAAAAATATGCTTTTCTAGATTTAGATAATGAAATAAATTTACTTAGAAGTCTTATTTAATTTATTGTTATGTTGATTACGTTTAAGATCAATTATAGCTATGGCTTCTTCTTGGGAAGTATGAATGGAAAATCCTTCAAGTGAAAAAGTCCTTAAAATAAATTTTATAACATCTAGCATAAAAGACTCATTTAAGAAAACAGATATATGATAAACGTAATCCGGTTTTGTATTTGTATGACTTGAATATATATTTCTTAGTTTTAAACTAGGAATTTTACTAGTTTCTCTTAAATCAATCAAATACGCAACGGGACCATTTATTTCTTTTTCGAGTTCTTTACAGCGTTCGTACATTAAATTTGCAGAAAATACGGTTGGTTTCATTACTTGATGGAAATATATAATATCATTAGAAAATAAACATACTCTATCTCGCAAAGCTTGAAGTTCAATTTTGCTACAATCTTCATTAAATTCTTGTGAAAAATCTATATCATTCATTTATCAGCATCTAAATTTAAACATTACTATTAATAAAACAGTAAAATAATACCATGCAAAATAACCATAAAATATTATATATTATTTTAATATTATTTTTTTCGTGTAATCTTTCTGACAACAATTCAAATAAAAAATATTTCAAAGGTATGGTTGTTAGTGCACATCCTGAAGCTAGTAAAATTGGACTTGATATTTTAAAAAAAGGAGGAAATGCCGTAGATGCTAGTATTGCAGTCCAATATGCTTTGGCTGTTTGTTATCCAATAGCAGGTAATTTAGGCGGTGGTGGATTTATGGTTTATCGTTCTTCAGAAGGTGAATATGCTGCACTTGACTTTCGAGAGATGGCGCCCATTGAGTCGCATAGAGATATGTACTTAGATTCTAATGGTAATCCGGAGGAATGGAAAAGTCTTTATGGATGTTTGTCAGCAGGGGTACCAGGAACAGTTAATGGCTTATTTACCGCTCACAAACGCTATGGAAGGCTTTCAATGCAAGATTTAATAGAACCTTCAATAAGACTAGCCAAAAATGGATTTAAGCTCACTAAAAGGCAAGCAAATAATTTAAATAATGCAGCTTCTGACTTTAAAAAGTATAATAAAGAAGGTATTTATTTATTTAAAGAAGGGGCGTGGGAAAAAGGTGATGTTTTAATTCAAAAGGATTTAGCCAATACTTTAACGGATATAAAAGAGTATGGTTTATCTGGTTTTTATAAAGGAAAAACGGCAGATAAAATCATTGAGACAATGCAAAAAGGGGAGGGTATTATCTCAAAGAAAGATTTGTTAAACTATTCATCTGTATGGCGTAAACCGATAACAGGAAAATATAAGGACATCACCTTTACGAGTATGCCCTTACCATCAAGTGGAGGTATTTTATTAAAACAGTTATTAAAGATGAGTGAACAGTTAGATTTTTCAAAAATTAAATATCATTCATCAAAATATATTCATTGGCTTTCTGAAATGGAAAGACGAGTTTATTCTGATAGATCGGAATTTTTAGGAGACACTGATTTTATAAAAGTTCCTTTGGAACAACTTTGTAGTGATACTTATATTATAGATAGGTTTCAAACCATAGATTCTTCTATTGCCTCAAAAAGTATCGATATAAATCATGGAAATATTGTTTATGAATCAGAAGAAACAACGCATTTATCCGTTGTAGATGGTGATGGAAATGCTGTGTCAGTAACTACGACAATAAATGGAGCATATGGATCTAGAACCTTTGTAAAAGATTGTGGCTTTTTATTAAATAATGAAATGAATGACTTTTCTATTAAAGCAGGTCATCCAAATCTTTATGGACTAGTTGGTAGTAAAGCAAATGAAATTGTTTCTCAAAAACGTATGTTAAGTTCTATGACACCTACAATTCTTGAAAAAGAAGGAGAGTTATATATGATTTTAGGAAGCCCTGGAGGTTCTACAATTATAACATCAGTTTTTCAGACAATATTAAATGTAGTAGAATATAATATGGGTATGCAAGAAGCGGTAAACCAATCAAGGTTTCATCATCAATGGAAGCCAGATGTTATATTTATGGAAAAAGATAAATTTAACTGTCAATCTAATCTTAAATCTATAGGACATGATATTAAAGAGCGTAATTCTATAGGAAGAGTAGATGCTATTTTAGTGTTACCAGATGGATCATATGAAGGTGGTGCAGACCCAAGAGGTGATGATTCAAAAATGGGATATTAGTAGAATTATTATATGTTATTATTTTAATTGTCTTATAGATTTTATCATATTAAAACAATTAACGCATGATAGATGAAATAAAAGATTTATTATCAACAACTATTAAATAGTTTCCATTTTTATAATTACTTAGGTCTATCACAATTTTGTTTGAATCAATATGAATTTGAGGAAATATTCTTTGACCGTGGATATTAAAAATAAAAACTTCTTTAAGTCTTGATTTTTCTATTTGATAACCTAGATTTATATTTATATTTCCTTTACTTGGATTAGGATATGCATAATTAGTTTTGATTAACTTTTCAGTTGTTGACGCAAAATATCTAATATTATATGGAATCCATTGACTATTAATTATTGAATCAGTATTCATATTTCTATAGCGTAATTCAATTAGTCCGCTATCTTCTTCGGAGCCTGATAACATTACTCCAAAACGTTCTCCGGGAAAAGCAATAATGGTATCAATATATTCAGGATTATTAATTGGCCTGCCATCACTACTAATCAGCTTAGCATTTAAAATAGAAGGAAAAACATATTCATTGTATAAAAAGCCAATATTGAATAATCTTAAATATATAGACTCATTTGCTTTAAATTGGAGTTTAATGTCATCATCATAAAGTTGATTTTGAGATTTACCGTTAATCAAAAAATATTGGGGATTATAGTTAGGAATAGGTATTTCACTATGTCCAGTAGAATCAAAATGATCAATATCCATATTCAAGACAGAATCACTATGCCACAATGTGTCAAACTCTGAAGTCATCCAAGCATATTCACTATTATATTCTGGTCCGTTAGTCCATGCACATTTAGAATTATGCTTGTCTTTAACAATAATTTTTCCATACATACCCATTTGGACGTGTAAAGTCGAAGAAACATGACAGTGGTATAAATAATTTCCAGCATGTTTTGCTATAAATGTATAGTAGCCTGTATCCATATGTTCTATTGCAAAAGAAAGGTGAGGTACTCCGTCATTTTCCTGATTAACATCCAAACCATGTAAATGAATAGTATGTGGTGCACCCTGCGAAAAATTCATAGCTCCAATCTTTACAGTATCACCTTCATTTACTTCAATGGTAGGACCAGGAATTAGTGGATGAGAAACGATATTTTCAGCAAAGCCAAATGTTCGTATTTTATTTCCGTCCCAAAGAGTATACTCTCCAGTATTTCGCATTATTAAAAAAAATCTTTTCATGCTTTGAGCATTTAAGCTCAGTCTTAACGAAATACTGCAGAATATAAAAAGCAAAATATTAATAAAATGCTTCATTGGCCATTAATTTTCATGCTTATAAACATTCCATTTGGGTAAATACCACCACCAGTAACAGCCAATAGATTATGATCATGTACAGGATAAATACCTGTTTTATCTGGAACCATTCGCAAAATCAGACTTTGTTTCGGATATATTGGAAAAGTGTCCTTTAATCTACCTGAATGATTAGAAAATTTAGACGAAAAAAGAATTTCTGAGTGGAAGCCATGAAAATGTAATGAGTGATAAGATAATCCCGTATTTGCAATAAATATCAAAACAGTATCCCCTACATTTGCAACAAGAACAGCGCTAGAATCATAAACAATATCTGGTTTAGAATGGGTATTCAAAGTAAAATAGTCGGGCCTATAAGGATTTAAGCTATTTACACTGCTAAAGGACCTAATGTTCCAATAGAACGATTTGTTATTATTATATCCTACTTGAATACTTCCATCTAAAACATTATGATTATGTATAACATCCTTTAAAACAAAAAATCCTGATTGATTTAGCTTTAAACGAGAATTTAAACTATCGCCTGTTTTTATGGTATCTGAAAACCAATTTAAGTAAGGTATACATAGCTGATGACTAGAAGAATCTCTGTTATAAATACTAATCAGTAAACTATCACCTACAGAGTATTTTAAATTAAGATGTTTGGCTTGAAAGCTATCTATATTGTTAAATGAAGTGACATCGATAGCTATTGAATCATACATTAGTACTTGGCCATGATGTATATAAATATCTAATGTTTTAATTTGACTAAAGGATAGGTTCCAATAAGTCATTATAAAAAACAATATTAGGTAGCGCATTGTATTAATATTTTACAAATTGCTTTGAATAAAGTTTTGTTTGTGTCTTATCGCCAATTAAAAAAACATATACGCCCTTAACTAGAGTATTTATAAGAATGTGTTTACTTAATACATCTTTTTGTATTAGCTCTCCTTTTAAATTGTAAATAGAATACATTAATGGTTTATCAATTATTCTATTTACAGAAATAAAAATATTATTTCTGTCAAAATAAATATCAAAATTGGTGTCATTTTCTTCTAAACTAGAAGGGTAGCTTATATAATAATTGTATCTAATTGTATCTCTATAGCTTGGATTAGAGGCTGAATAAACTTCAAAACGGCAGTAAGCTGTGCCGATTATATTTGGAATAACCGTTGGTTTTAAAAAACCAAAAGCAGAGGTATCTAAAGTTTTCATTGTTCCGGAATCAGGTAGTCCGACATAGCATTGAGAATAATCACATAAAGATACGGGCCACCCTATGCTATCTAGAGTATTTTCTAAAAGTTTCCATTTTAGTATTAATCCTGAATCGCCAGTATTATGGAAATACGTATAATGTGATAAATTTTCATCCACTTCTCCAGTTACATTAATTATATTTCCCGGGTCAATAGAGTATGTTTGGCCAAATAAAGGAGAACCAATAAATAGTATATATATATTTATTAATAGTATTCGCATTTAGTGCTTATTTATTTGAGATAGAAAAATAATAACATAGGAAATATAGGGTATTTTAAATGTACGATTTATTTACATTGAACCGTTAAAAATTTACACCTTTGTAAATCAAAATATGACTGAGTGGTGAACTACCTGGGCTTCTTTATTTTTATTTTTTTCTTGCAATTATTTCGCTATTTACCTTTCTGGTTTTTATACTTCTTTTCTAATATTATATTTTATTTACTTTACTACGTATTTGGATATAGAAAGTCATTGGTTTATTCAAATTTAAGAATGGCTTTTCCCGAAAAATCATCGACTGAATTAAGCACAATAGCAAAAGCTTTTTACAGACATCTATCAGACATTTTAGTGGAGGGTCTAAAAGGAGTCACTCTATCAAAAAAAGAATTGGTAAAAAGGTATAAGTTTCTTAATCCGGAGCTTTCAGAAAAATTATATAAAGATGGAAAGCACTTCATGATTGTTGGTAGTCATTTTGCTAATTGGGAATGGGGTGTTTTAGCCGGAGGTCTTCAGGTGAGTCATAGATGTAATGGTTTGTATAAGCCATTGTCAAATCATTTAATAGACAATTATTTTAAAAAAGGAAGAGCTAAAATGGGTATGCATTTAGCATCTATAAAAGAAACTAGAGTAGTTTTTTCTAAAATCACATCTTCCAATACTCCTGAATGTTTTATACTATTGGCTGATCAAAGTCCATCTAATTTAGAACGGGCCATATGGTTAGATTTTTTAGGTATTGAAACGGCCTGTTTACATGGTCCGGAGTATTATGCAAAGAAATATGATTTAACAATTTTTTATGTTGATGTACAGCGTATAAAAAGGGGGTATTATACTGTAAAATACATACCTATTTCAGAAAATAGTAAGGATAGTGAAGAGGGTATTATTACAAGTTCATATATGAGCACATTAGAGCAAATTGTAAAATTAAAACCTGAACATTGGCTCTGGTCTCATAGACGATGGAAACATAAAAGACAACAACAATAGATATGAATTATTGTATACAATGTGGAAGTCAAAATATTGCTTATGAAATTCCTGATGGAGATCATAGACCAAGACATTTTTGTAAAAACTGTGACTATATTCATTATCAAAACCCACGAATCATAGTTGGTTGTCTAATTATTGATGATGATAAAATATTATTAGCAAAAAGAGGAATAGAGCCGAGGTATGGTCTTTGGAATCTGCCAGCTGGTTTTATGGAGGAAGGAGAAGATGTTCAAAAAGGAGCAGCAAGAGAAGTTTTGGAAGAAATTGGTGCTGATGTGGATATTTTTGCTCCACATTGTGTATATAGTTTACCACATGTTTCTCAAGTATTTATACACTTTTTGGCAAGGTTGAAAAGCCACAATTATGGTCCAACCCCCGAAAGTCTCGAGGTTCGTTTTTTTGACATAAAAGACATTCCATGGGATTCCATTGCATTCAGTTCCACAACTTATGCTTTGAAAAAATACATAAGTGATAGACAAAAAAAATCACAAGAATTTCATATTGGTGTAAAAAAGTAGTGTAAACATTTTCGATATAAAATGCGTACAATTGCTACTATGAATCAACTAAAGCGTCGTCTTCATGAAATAGTATTTGAAGCTGACACAAAATATGGAAGACTCTTTGATATAGTATTATTGATTATCATAATACTAAGTGTGGTATGTGTTTTATTGGAAAGTGTAGACGCTATAAGGGCGGACTTTCGCCATATTTTATATATTTCTGAATGGGTATTTACTATTCTTTTTACCATAGAATATATACTAAGAGTTACTTTAATTGGTAAACCAATTAAATATGTTTTTAGCTTTTATGGCATGGTGGATTTATTAGCCATTTTGCCTTCTTATTTAGTTATATTTTTTAGTGGCGCACAATCATTAATTATTATAAGATCACTTAGATTATTGAGAATATTCAGAATATTCAAATTAGTGCAATTTTTAGGTGAAGCACAGCAACTTATGCTAGCATTGAAAACAAGTTTATATAAGGTTTCTGTCTTTTTAATTACAGTACTTATTAGTGTTTGTATTATGGGTACTTTAATGTATTCAGTGGAAGCTTCAAATCCCAGCTTTAGTTCTATACCAAAAAGTATTTATTGGGCTATTGTTACAATTACAACGGTAGGATATGGGGATATGGTACCGATTACTCCATTAGGTCAATTTATATCTGGTATTTTAATGATAATGGGATATGGAGTTATTGCAGTTCCAACCGGTATAGTTTCTGTCGAATTAGCACAAGCAAAAAA
>MDTD01111344.1_pt1 | contig 10089 bp, 9 predicted proteins | sample 811221 | NCBI WGS metagenome assembly MDTD01 (sample SAMN05326646, study PRJNA326480) | marine metagenome | isolation source: seawater | place: Pacific Ocean: South West | collected 2011
AGCCCTTTGAAAAACTTTGAAAAAGTGAATTTTTTTACTAATGAAGATGAATTAAGATTAAGTTTAAACCGTAAAAATGATGTAATAAATGAAAATCAAGAGATTTTTTTAATTGATGAAAACCTACCAAAGTGGAAGGAATTTTTAAATAGTGAATTCAGCCAATGATAAAATTTTTAAATAAAATAAATGAAATAATTTTTTTTCTTTTAAATAAAAGAACTTACGGCTTCATTTCAATGTCTAATGTTGTAAACAAAAATGATTTTAAAATATCTCAAAAATTAATAAATGAAAATAAGGAAAACATTGTTGATTTATTTGAAAAGAAATTTGCTAACATGATAGGAAATGGTTTTGCAAAATCTTATTCTGCTGGAAGAATGGGATTTTATGAATTAATGAAAGTTTTAAAAATTGGTAATGGAGATGAAGTAATTGTAAACTCAGGTAACTGTGCAGTTATGATAAATGCCATTCTAAATAAAGGTGCTAAGGCAGTTTATTCAGATGTTGACATAAATACATTCGGATCTTGTCCTATTGAAATAGAAAAAAAAATATCATCAAAAACAAAAATGATTGTAGCACAACATAGCTTTGGGATTCCTTGTAAAATTGATAGAATAAAAGAAATTGCTGATAAAAATGGGATTTTCTTACTTGAGGATTGTGCTCTTACATTAGAAAGTAAATTTAAAAAAATTACAGTAGGTAATTATGGAGATGCCGCATTGTTTTCTTTTGATCATACGAAACCATTAAATGGATTTTCTGGAGGAGCTATTTACACAAAGGATAAATTATTATATAAAAAATTACAACTTGCTCACCAAGAAATGGGAAGTCTTTCTAAAAATAAACAAAAGGCTATGCTAAAAAGGCATTTCATAGAACAAAGGCTTATAAGTTCAAATAATTATAAACAAATAAAAATATTTGATTTAATTAATTCACTGAGACAAAAATTAGGATTTATTTCCCCATACCTTAATGAGAATAGTGGCATCGATAATACTAATTGTTCATATCCCTATCCATCAAAAATGCCAGCATTTACAGCTAATATTTTAAATAACCATATAAATAAAACTTGGAATAAATTAAAAAAACTTAGAAAAAAGAATTTAGAAATTTTAATCAATGAATTAAAATCTACAAAGCTAGGTGATTTTATACCAAAAATATATTTTGATCAAAATAATGAAATAATCCCATTAAGATTAATTCTCTATAATAAAGAAGCTAATTACGATCTAAAAAAAATATTTTATAAACTCATTAACTTGGATGAAATTTGGTTTCAAACTCCAATAGTTTCAACAAATTTATCTTCATCTGATTTTGGGTTAAGTGAAAAAGAATTACCTAAATCTATAGATTTAGGTAACCATATCATAAATTTACCGTTAGACATAAATGAAAGGGATTTAAATAAATTAATTATCAGATTAAAAAAATTAATTAATAGTAATGCTCATTTGATAAATTGAATTATGCAAGAATATTTTAAAAATAAAAAAGTTTTAATTACTGGCCACACTGGATTCAAGGGATCTTGGCTTTCTTTATGGATGTCAATGCTAGGAGCTGAAGTCTATGGAATATCAATTTCTATTCCAACTGAGCCTTCACACTTTGAATTATTGAAGCTAAATATTAAAGATGATATTAGAATGAATATTTACAGTTCAAAAAAAATTGCAGATATTATCTTAAGAGTAAAACCAGATTATATTTTTCATCTTGCAGCTCAACCTTTAGTTGCTCATTCATACCAAAGTCCGCTAGAAACTTTTAAAACTAATGTCATAGGTACAGCAAATCTGCTTGATGCATTAAGAAAACTAAAAAATGAATGTATTGCCGTAATAATAACTAGTGATAAGTCTTATGATAATCTTGAAATTAGTCGTGGATATCATGAAGATGATAAATTAGGTGGTTCTGATCCTTACAGTGGCTCAAAAGGTGCTGCTGAATTAGTTATTAACTCATATACAAAATCTTTCTTTAGTGACAGTAATATTAGAGTTGGAGTTGGTAGAGCTGGAAATGTAATTGGAGGGGGAGACTGGGCTAAAAATAGGATTATACCCGATGCTATTAGATCTATAGAGAATAAACAAAATTTAATAATAAGAAGTCCGAATGCAACTAGACCATGGCAGCATGTATTAGAGCCTCTTTCAGGATATATATCTTTAGCAATTGACTTAAAAAACTCTAATAATAATAATGGTCAAGCTTTTAATTTTGGTCCGTCATTTAAAGAAGATTATACGGTACAAGATGTACTAATTGAATTAAATAAGACACTTTTAAAGCTTAACTGGATAATTGAAGAAACAAATAGATTTAAAGAATCCACTTTACTTAAATTAGATTGTAATAAAGCACGCAATACTCTTAATTGGACATCCACATTAAATTTTAAAAAAACCATAAGCTTTACGTCAATTTGGTATTTAGAATATTTAAACAAAAATAAAAATCTAAAAGCCCTATCAAAAAATCAAATTTTAGAATTTGATGGACTTAGAAAAAACAAAAAAATATAAATGAGCAAAGATTTGAATCAAATAAAGTTTATTAAACAACCCATAATTGATGTTGAAGGCGGTAATGTTTTTAAAATTATGAAACAATCTGATTTTAAAGAGTTTTCTTTTAAAGAAGCGTATTTTTCTTCAATAGAACATAACTTTATTAAAGGTTGGAAAATGCAAACGAAAATGAACTCTAATATATGTGTACCTATAGGAAAAATTAAATTTACATTTGTTTCAAATGATTTTAAAAAGCATAAAACTATATTTATTGGAGAAGGAAATTATGGAGTTATTTCTATTCCTCCAAAAATTTGGTATTCATTCAAAGGAATAAGTAAAAGAACAAGCCTTATTTTGAATATTTCTGACAGTGAACACGATGAAAAAAATATTAAAAAAATTAATCTGGATGAATTTCCACTAAAATTAAAATTATGAAAGCAATTATTCTAGCAGGTGGTTTAGGTACAAGATTAGGAAACCTGACTGAAACAATACCAAAGCCAATGGTTAAAATTGATAATAGACCCATACTCTTCCATATCATGTCTACTTTTTCTAAATATGGTGTAAATGATTTTATTATTGCTCTCGGTTATAAATCTGAAGTCATAAAAGATTATTTTTTAAACTTTAAGGAAAGAAACTCAAACCTTACAATTAATACCAAAAAAGGAGATGTTGAATTTCTTGATGAGGTTTCTAATGACTGGAATGTAACTCTAATTGACACAGGTATTAATACTATGACAGGAGGCAGAATAAAAAAAATCGAAGATTATATAAAGGATGATGATGATTTTATTGTAACCTACGGTGATGGACTTTGTAATGTTAATATTAATGACCTTATTAAATTTCATAAATCTCACGGTAAAATAGCAACTGTTACTGCTGTTAGACCTACTGCTAGATTTGGTGAATTATTAATTGATAAAGACTTAGTAAAATCATTTAAGGAAAAGCCACAAACTGATAAAGGGAGAATTAATGGTGGTTTTTTTGTTTTCAATAAAAAGTTTTTTGAATTTATTGATAATAACGAAAATGTTGTTTTAGAGGCTGAACCACTTGAAAAAGTAACAGATATAGGTGAATTAATGGCTTTTAAACATGATGGATTCTGGCAGTGTATGGATACCCCTAGAGATAAGGATCTTCTTGAAAAACTTTGTGTGGAATCTAACAAATATCCTTGGTTACAATGATAAGACTATCAAAATCAAAAATCGGTAATGAAGAAATAAGTGCTGTTATAAAAGTTCTTGAGAAAGAGTATCTAGGCATGGGAGAAGAAGTGGGAATATTTGAAAAAGATCTATCAAAATTGTTTTTAAGAGATAGTATATGTGTATCTTCTGGAACAGCTGCAGTTCAGTTAGCAATTGAAGCATGTAATATTGGGGATGGTGATGAAATTCTTGTTCCGTCAATGACATATGTTGCAACTTTTCAGGCAATTAAAGCAACAGGAGCAGAACCTGTTGCATGTGATATTGATGAAGAGACATATTTAATTGATTTAATTGATGCTGCATCCAAAGTATCAAAAAAAACCAAAGCTATTGTTCCCGTTCATTATACCGGAGGAGTTGGTAATCTTGATGAACTATATAGTTTTGCCCAAAAGCACAACTTAAGAGTAATAGAAGATGCAGCCCATGCATTTGGAACAAAATATAAGGGTAATATAATTGGATCAATTGGAGATATTGTATGTTTTAGTTTTGACGGAATAAAAAATATAACTTCAGGAGAAGGAGGGTGTATAGTAACAAGTGACTCTAAGGTTTTAGAGAATATAAAAAATACTAGATTATTAGGTGTTGAAAAAGATAGTGATAATAGATATAAAAATCTTAGATCATGGAACTTTGATGTATCTAGACAAGGTTGGAGGTATCATATGAGTAATATTATGGCTGCAATAGGAATTCAACAGTTAAAAAAATTTAACAAATTTGCTGCTCGTCGAAAACAAATTGCAATTAAATATGATCAATTACTATTTTCAAATCAAAACATAAAATTTTTAAATAGAGATTATAAAAATGTTGTTCCACACATTTATGTTGTTAGGATCAAAGGATTAAATGATAGGGATGGGCTCAGAAAAGCAATGAATAAAAAGGGTATTGAAATTGGAGTACATTATACTCCAAATCATTTCTTAAGTTTTTTTAAATCTGATCAAACAAATACACTACCTGTTACAGAAAAAGTTTACAAAGAAATAATCTCTTTACCTATTCACCCAGATATTAATAATAGTGATATTGAAAATGTTATCTCAACTTTAAAGAATCTATTACCTTCTTATATAAATAATGCAAAATAAAGGACTTGTTTCAGTTATAATAAACTGTAGGAATAGTGAAAGATTTTTAAATGAATGTATTAATTCTGTTGTAAATCAGACTTATAAAAACCTACAAATTATCATAGTTGATAATCAGTCGACAGATAATACTAAAGAAATTATTGACTCATATCAAGATAATAGAATAAATTATTTCAACACAATGTCAAATTTGAGTTTAGGAGCTGCTCGTAATTTTGCTGTAGAAAAAACAATTGGCGAATTCATAGCATTTATTGATTCTGACGACACTTGGGAGAAAAATAAAATAGAAAATACTGTTGTTAGATTTAAAAATAATATAGGTTTAGTCTATAGTGATGTTAAGTATTTCAATCAACTCAAAGACTTCCAATTGTATAATCATAGAAATATTTATACAGGTAATTGCTTTAATGAATTAATTTGTGACTATAATCTATGTATGAGTTCATGTATCATCTCAAATAAAATAATTAAGAAGCATAATATAAAATTTGATAAAGATCTACAAGTATGTGAAGATCTTGACTTCTTCTTAAAAATAGCTTTTGTATCAGAATTAGAATATGTTGATCAAGTTCATACAAATTATAGAATTCATGATAACAATCTGTCCACTAAGTATTTAGATTTATTTTATAAAGAGTATATGATTACAATAGATAACCTGATAGATTTTTACAATTTGGATAAAAAAAGATTTATCAAGCCATTAGACCATAATTACATTAATAAATCAAAGTTTTTATGGAAGAGGAGAAGAACAAAAGAAGCACTTTTAGAATTAGGGAATGTTAAAAGTCTAATTATTCATCGTTTTTTTTATACAATTGTAATGATTATACCATATAGAATAGTTAATTTTTTTTACAAGCCTTTTTCTAGGGCAGACATTCATTTTAATTCTGCCAACTAATAATGAAGATTATCATCTCTTTAAAAATTTATCATGAATAAAAAACTTGTTTGGCTTTTTAATTTTTCATCATCATGGGTTGGAGGTGGTTTAATTCGGACAATTGAAACAGTAAAATGGTTTGATGATAATATGGGAGCATATTTTATTGTAAACAACCGAATTAAAGGCAAAATATCTAAGTATAATAAAATAAATAAATATTTTTTTATTTCTGATAATAAAGTGAAACGGCTGTTATCTGATGGATATTATATTCCTAAAATAATTGAAAAAATTGGTAGGCCTGATATTTATTTTTCATATGGCATTCCAGTTTTTAATGACATAGGTAAAATTAACTGGTTTCATATAAGTAATGCTTTAGCCCTTAAAACAGAAAAAATCTCTCTGCCTTTAAAAACTAGAATTCAAATGTTAATTTTAAAAAAGCGTATAATTCATTCAATAAAGTATACTCATATTGCAACAGGTGAATCTGAATTCTCAATTAATCTTTTAAAAAAGGAATCAAGTAAAAAAAATTTGAATTGCTACTATGATGTATTACCTAATGGGTATGATAATTCATGGATAAAAAAGATTTTAAACAAAAAAAGGGAAGTTTTATCCAAATATGCTATTACTATTGGAACGTATAAGTATAAACAAATTAAAGTTGCACTTAAATTATTCCATCAAATTAAAGATGCAAACAAATTAAGAAAATTTATAATAGTAGGTCCAATTAATAACATACCAAAATCAGTAATTAAGGATGAGTTTGTAGAAATTAAGCTAAATCTATCAAGAAAAGATATATTGAACTTACTATATAACGCGGAATATTATATTTCAGCTTCTCAGATTGAAAATTCTTCAAATGCTGCCCTTGAGGCAATATTATTGTCTAAAAATATAATTTTAAGCAATATTCCTTCACACAATGAAATATTGAGAAATTTCAAAACAAAAAAACTAATTTTAAATAATTCTGAATTAGAATTCAAAACTCTTGAAAATAATAAAAAAACTAAAATTGATGCTATTTCTTGGACTGAAGTATCTAAAAAATTATTTGATATTATAAATAATTTTAAACAAAGCTCTGATTGATTTGATGATCAAATAAATTAATAGAAAAAAAACCTTTTGTTGATGATATGCCTTGGATCCAAAAATTAAATGAAAATAAAATTGATACTTTTGTAATATATATTTCTTATTATGTTTAAAAATAAAACTTTATTAATTACTGGAGGCACAGGCTCATTTGGGAATGCTGTTCTAAATCGTTTCCTTAAATCTGATATAAAAGAAATCAAAATTTTTTCAAGGGATGAAAAGAAGCAAGATGATATGAGAAGAGAATATAATTCAAAAAAAATCAAGTTTTATATTGGCGATGTAAGAGATCCATCCAGTATTGACGGTGCAATGGCAAAAACTGATTATGTTTTTCATGCCGCTGCTTTAAAACAAGTTCCCTCATGTGAATTTTTTCCACTTGAGGCAGTAAAAACAAATATAATGGGTACTGAAAATGTTCTTAATTCAGCTATAAACAATGAAGTTGAAAAAATTATTTGTCTGAGCACTGATAAGGCAGTGTATCCAATTAATGCAATGGGTATATCAAAAGCTATGATGGAAAAAGTTTTTGTAGCTAAGTCAAGGAATAGTGGTAAAACTAAAATTATTGGTACCCGATACGGGAACGTAATGGGGTCTCGAGGTTCTGTCATTCCTCTTTTTATTGAACAAATTAAAGCTGGAAGACCGATTACTATTACTGATCCAAAGATGACAAGATTCATGATGACTTTGGATGATGCAGTAGAGCTTGTGTTACATGCCTTTAAAAATGGTAATCAAGGAGACTTATTTGTTCAAAAATCTCCGGCAGCAACTGTATCTGTTCTTGCAAAAGCTTTAACTGAATTATATAAGTCAAAATCACCTGTAAAGGAAATTGGAATTAGGCACGGTGAAAAATTATATGAAACTTTAGTAACAAAAGAGGAAATGATAAAAGCTGAAGATCAGGATAGTTATTTTAAAATTACACCTGATGGAAGGAACCTAAATTATGATCAATATTTTTCCAAGGGTACTGTTAAATCCTCTTTAGAAGAGTATAATTCAAATAATACTAATATGCTTAATATTGATGAAATGAAAAATTTGCTTATGAGCCTAACGCAAATAAAAGAAGAAATAAATAATTAACTTTTTCACTTGAAAATATTAATTTCTGGATATAACGGCTTCCTGGGTAAGCATTTAATTAGAAAATTAAAATGCCTAAATGAAGAATATGATATTGATTTTCTAACTAAAGCTGACTTTAAATCGAATAAATTAACGGATAAAATCTCACCTAATGATATTATCTTTCATTTTGCTGGGGTTAATAGGGATGTAAGCGATGATGTAATTTTTAAAAAAAATAATTATTTGAATGAGACGCTTATATCAGCTCTAGTGGAAGTTAAATTCAAAGGAAAATTATTATTTACATCATCTGTTCAAGAAAGTTCCAATACACTTTATGGAAAAGCTAAAAAAATTGCTAGGCTAAAATTTGAAGAATGTTCAAACTCATTGGGATTTAAATTCTTTGGTATTATTGCCCCTAATATTTTTGGTCCATTCTGTAAACCAAATTATAACTCTTTCATTGCAACCTTTTCAGCAATGTTGATTGATAAAAAAAAACCATCTATTGATGAGGATAGAGAAGTGCCTTTAATATATGTAGGAGATTTTATTGATGAAATAATAAAAATTCTTTTTGTAGATAATGAAATTAATTTGAAAAAAAATTTGATTTATAATTACAAAGTCAGTAAAATACTTGACAAATTAAAGAAGTTTAATGATATATATTGTAACTATGGTCAAATACCACGTATTGACTCACACTTTGATTTATGCCTTTTCAACACATTCAGATCTTACATCAATATTAAAGTATTTTTTCCAAAATATTACAACGAACATATTGATAACAGAGGTAGCTTTTCAGAACTAACTAGAGCTTTTTCTCAGGGTCAGACTTCATTTTCAATAACTAAAAAAGGAATAATTAGGGGTAATCATTATCATACAAGAAAAATAGAAAGATTTTCTATAATTAAAGGAAAAGCTAAAATAGAATTAAGAGAAATTCTCTCTGATAAAAAATATGAATTTATTTTAGATGGAGATAAGCCGTCTTATCTTGATATCCCAATTTGGCACACTCACAATATTCAAAATATTGGAAATGAGGATCTAATAACTGTTTTTTGGATAAATGAGCATTATAATGAAGATACCTCAGACACCTATCTAGAAAATGTTTAATTTTAAGGATTATGAGTACTAAAAAAATACACTTATTAACAGTTGTTGGTACTAGACCTGAAATTATACGTTTATCAAGTATAATTAATAGACTTAATAATTCAAAATCTATTAAACATACATTAATCCATACTGGACAAAACTATGATTATAATTTGAATGAGGTGTTTTTTAAAGATCTTAATATTTCTAAGCCTGATATTTTCTTAGAGGCTGCATCTGATAGTCCATCTAAGACAATTGGAAATATTCTAATAAAAATTGATCCTGTTTTAGATAACTTACAACCAGACGCAGTTTTAATTTTAGGAGATACCAATAGTTGTCTTTCTGCCATAGCTGCAAAAAAGAAGAAAATTCCAATATTTCATTATGAAGCAGGAAATAGATGTTTTGATCAAAGAGTACCAGAAGAAACAAACAGAAAAATAGTAGATCATATAGCAGATATTAATTTAACATATAGCAGTATTGCTAAAGAGTATCTTCTAAATGAGGGGCTAAGTCCAGATAGGACTATAAAGATTGGTTCTCCTATGTTCGAAGTTTTAAATTCTCAAAAAAAACCTATTGAAAAATCTAAAATTTTAGACACTCTAAATCTTAAATCAGGGAAATATTTTTTAGTTTCTTGTCATAGAGAAGAGAATGTCGATAACGAGAAAAATTTTAAGCTATTAATAGATTCCTTAAATAAATTAGCAAGTAAATATAAATTACCAATCATTTTTCCTATTCATCCCAGAACAAAAAAAATATATAATAAAAGTGATCTAAAGTTAGATAAACTCGTTAAATTTATAAATCCACTTGGTTTTAATGATTATAATAAGTTACAAATAGAATCCTATGTAGTACTATCAGATAGTGGAACTATTTTTGAAGAATCATCTATTTTAAATTTTAGAGCTTTAAATATTCGTGAGTCTCATGAAAGACCTGAAGCAATAGAA
>MDTD01034340.1_pt1 | contig 10087 bp, 3 predicted proteins | sample 811221 | NCBI WGS metagenome assembly MDTD01 (sample SAMN05326646, study PRJNA326480) | marine metagenome | isolation source: seawater | place: Pacific Ocean: South West | collected 2011
TCAGATGTAATAAAAGCCGTTTTGGTAAAACCTAGCGCACCTGACTCGTCTCCCTCAATTTCCACCCGACATTGGCCAAGCGCACCGATTGCCGCCCCTCCCTGCGGATTGCTGAGTGACAACAAAATCGTTTCCTCTTCCTCAAGGAAAAAGTCGTTTTGGATCACAATATCAAATGACTTGGGCGCCGTGTCCCCATCCGTCCACACCAATGTTCCATTGGTACCATCATAGTCCCGGCCGGCAGTCGCTGTACCAGGCGCGATAATGTAATCCACAGAAATGCTTCCGGAACTCCCCCGTACACGCGAAACGGACACCGTTAACGAGCCGTCATTCTCTGACACCCGATAGCTACTGGCTGAAAAGTTAACGGTCCCGGCACCCTGCGCCCAAGCCCCCACGGCAGCCATGCTGAACACCATGAAAGCGGCAACCCGCCAAAAACCCCGTTGTATCAACTGCGTAGCCATTCTAAATTGTTCAAATCTCATTATCACTTACTCACACGCCCTGCATCATCACGGCGCGACCGCTCGGAAAAACCGTGCCTCCGAACCGTTCAGTTCGATGACTTTTTCCAAAAGTTTGACGCCCTCGGCGTCGATGAAAACCGAATCCCATTTTTCCCAGTTCACGAAGTCGCTCGATACCTCGATGTCGTAACGATGCCCCGCGCTACCCCACAACCGCAACCGGGCCGTGTCCCCGCTTGGCTCAAGCGCGAGTGACGCTCCCAACTGCAACGGCAAATCAATGTTATCCAACCAAGCCGAGTCTTCCCCGTCGCTATTGGCGAAATCCTTCTGGTAACGCCACTCCAGCCGATGCTTACCCGGAGTGATTTGGAATGTGTAGTTGCCCCAGTCGTTGATTCCCGACCAGTCCAAAACTTTTCGGCCGTCCACGAGGAACTCCAGTTTGTCCCAAGTTTTCTCAGAACTGACCCTCACCTCGAACGAGCCTTCGCCCCCGGTGAAGTCTGCGTCCAAAATAAGCGAGGTCGATTGACCGTCCCCGATCTTCCCGGCCTGCGCCGCGAACTTGCTACCCGAGGTCTGCGCCGACTGGACGAACCACTTGGCATCACCGGAAGTCTTCCACTGCAAATGCCCAAAGTCACCCGTTTCAAAATTCTCAGTCAGACTGATCGGGGCGAAATTCGCCACGACCCTGATATCTTCGGTTACCACTAGATCCAACGGGTTATCCAGCGAATTAATTGACCCCTCCCAGCCTTCAAACAAATTCCCGCCATCTGGCCGTACTTCCAGTGTAGCGATCCCATTATTCTGGAACAGAGTGTACTGACTTCCGTCTTCACTAAATGGCTGAGGCAGTGAAGAAACCAAGCGGCCGCCTTCATTTGTCGTGACAGACAGGCGATGCACATGCCCAGGCGTAAACACTGAATTTAAGCTCACCTGACCACGTGCCGCCGCAAAACCATCTACTGCGATATATACTTCCATACCAGCCTCTAATGCCTGATCTATCCGACTGACTCCGGGATTATCCTCCACATCTTTCATTGCTGGATCCTCATCATTGGATGCCAACAGGGTCAATTGATCTACGCGCTCACCAATATAAATTCCCATCACAGTGTCAAAGTCAGTCTTTTTAGTGTTTACAGATAACAACCCATCCGTGGGGGCGATGAACTTGTACCAAATGGAACCGGCACCCTCATTGCCAGCATGCAGCGGTTCACCCTCTTCCCGTGTCGCTTGAACTGTACTTTGAGTAGGCGTAAACCAGTTTGGATGTATGACCTCAATCACACTGTCCTTGGGCGGCGCGGCAGCAAAGACCAGATACCTTGAATTCAATTCAGATAATTCAACTTCTCCCATGGCCAAACTCTTCCCATCCACACTTATTCTAACCTTGGACAAATCTTCTATTGGCTGTGAGAGCGGGTACTGAACACGACTCCCATCACCGATAAGTATCTCCCGGTTTAACGTTTGTGCATCGACAAAATGATCGTTTGGAACCTCAGGTGGTCGATGATCAATAACCAAACTTGCCGGTTTGGATACGTTCCCCGAATAATCCACACCGTAAACTTCAAAGTTATTTAACCCCTTCGTTAGAAACACAGCAAGATTCCAATTGCGATCACCTGAAACACTAACCGCTGCCTGTTTATTTTGAACTATGAAAACTTCCTTAACACCCGACGCATTAGGTTGCGGATCAACAGCTATGCCAGTTACTTCAACACGGTTTGTGACAGAAACAATTCCGTTTCTAGGGGATGTAATACTTACGATAGGTGGATTTATATCAGGCGAACCACCGATTTCAGTTCGTAATCTTATGTAACCACGTTGAGATTCAGTTAAAGAGGACACTGCGATATGATAAGTGCGCCCACGCCTACCATCCCACTGGACATAGTTGGGACGCTCCCCGTCCACCGGGGAGTTATCAGCAATCCTTGCAGCACTCTCTAAATTGGACCCGACATAAACAGCAATTACAGTTTCACCGTCACTACCCGCAACATCGGCGTACATTTTACCATCCGCAGATGGCGACCAATTCCACCAAAGTGAACCGGCCTGATTAGGCGATTTCGCATGAATCATCTCATCGGATTCAAGTGTGGCAAATATATTATATCCCTCAACAACATCTCCAAATCCCGTAATCTTATATGCATCAGCATAATCATCATTCTCTGGAACAGGCACCACATCATAATGAACTACACGCATGTAGGGCTGCTTCTCGGGTGCCTCTACCATGTAGGTTACCTTCATTCTACCCCCAAGTCTCGGCAAATCAATTCCGTTTGAATAAACATTATCATCAGCAAGAGCATCAGGCTCATCACCTTTGTTATTAAAAAAATAACTTTGCACACCATCATTTATCTCAACCAAAGCAGACACAACAGCGTTCGTTACAGGAGGTCCATCAAACACAGTCACAAATAGGTTGGTTGAAGAATTAGCTAACAAAATGGAACCAGAGGCCGGCACAATGCCCACTTCCATAATCCCATCGGGTATAAGTCCCCCATTTTCTGAACTACCCATCCCTTCAACGGCTTTAAATGCATTCAAACGCCCTCCGGTCGCAACTTTGCCATCTAAAGAAGGAAGCGGGTCAACCGAAGATAAAAGTTTTTCTCTAATCTGAAGATATGACCAATCTGGTTGTAAAGAATGCATTAATGCCACAACTCCGGCAACATGAGGTGCAGCCATACTTGTACCTGGGTAAGAGTCATAGGAGCTATCTGATTCGGAGGTACAGGAAAATATTTCAACACCAGGAGCACCAAGGTCGACACTGTCTAAACCGTAACACGAAAAATCAGCAAGTGCATCGTTTCTATCGGTCGCTGCAACTGCTATCACATTTTCGACCTCATAGCTGGATGGATAATGAGGGAATCCATCGTTATCAGAACCACTATTTCCTGCAGCACAAACCAAAATCACATTTGCATCGGCTGCGGCGACGATAATATCAAGAAATGCTTGAGAGAAAGAGCCGCCACCCAAACTTAAATTGCATATTGAAGCCCCATTGACTACCGCAAAATCAACCGAACTAGCAACAGATGCCGTAGAACCACCACCCCAGTCAGCAAGGCATTTAACCGCCATCAACTGAACATCCCAGGCGACACCTACGTGGGGCCCTTCATCGTTTGCACTTGCACCAATTGTCCCTGCAACATGCGAACCATGATCACCGCCATCCATTGGATCACCATCATTATTCACCGTATCAGCACCGTATATATTATCTACAAATCCATCTCCATCATCATCCTGCCCATTTCCTGCTATTTCATCTTCATTAATCCACATTTGATTCTTTAAATCTTCATGCGTGTAACGAATTCCGGTGTCACAAACTGCAACAACCACACTTTTACTTCCCTTTGTTATATCCCAAGCATCAGAGGCATCAATATCTGCATCACTTACACCCCCATCTTGTCCTATGTTATGCAAACCCCAAAGTCGGCCATCCTGATAAGCTTTATCTGTCGGCACCGCCGTCCCAAAAACTATCCCATCAAACTCAACATAACGAAATAACTTTGAATCACTCAAAAGCCGATGCCTCTTCTTCAGGTTAGCTTTCAACTCTTCATTATTCCATTCTTTAGCCTCTTTTCGCCCTGCCAAGCTTAAATCAATACAAACTAAACCAGGGACAGTTCGGAACCCATTTTTTATCCGCATCCCATTTTGAACCAAAAATTTCTCAGCCGCTTTTTTTTGAACTCCTTTTTTTAAGCGAGCCAGTATCTGAGTGGAATGCCACTTCTTTCCATCAAACTCAACCCAAGCCGGCAGACCATTTTGCTTCGGCACATTGTCGAATCTCTTGTCCAAAGCATTAGCAGACCCGCCTAGAATCCAAACCAGGAATATTACAAAATATTTTATCAAACCTTTTTTCATTTGGCTGTAGCTGACACTCACTATTGGTCGCTTTTTATAATCAAAACACATCATTCAACAAATACCACCCTGTAGAAACGATGCCCGGGTGATCCTGTAACTCGGTCTTCTACTGAAACCGTTTTAACACTTAATCCATCATAGTGGTATTTCTTTAAAATTTTCCATTCATTCTCACCAAGATCATCTTTAAATTCAATGTGATAGATCGAATCAGGAATTCCCATCCAAGTAATCTTGACCCTGCCCTTTCCTTTTTGAACCACTTCACTTGAAAGGATATCAGGTAAACCTCCACCGAATGGTGTGAGATCATAACCATTTGCGGTTCCGTCTCCATCGCTGTCATGTAAAGTACTCTGGCGGAATACGCGATTCACCTGAATGGTTTTGTTAACCCCTATCACGTAAAATGGCATTGAACTATTGTAACCAGGATATTCTTTCACCCACCGCAATCGGCCTTCATACATACCATCAATAAGTTCCTCCGGGAGATTGGAAGATGCAAAATACACAGAAAAGTTCTCCGGAATAGCAACACCTTTAATTTCTGTCATTAAAACATCACCCTCGTAGATATCACTTTTTTCAAGATTGGAAAATTCAAGATAATCGATGTAGATGGCATTCTTGCCTTCTGGGTGACCCTTAAATTCTATCTTCCCGCGAACACCATTCGTCAGTGTTAACTGACCAAGTGCAGCATTATTTTTATAACCATCCGTAGATGCGCCTCTATCCTCACCCATCCAGTGTACAACTGATGATGTAAAATTAGTCGCTACTACCAGAATTTCGGTGCCCAGCAGATCACCCATTTTCGGCTTTGTCTTGAGTTCCACACCATCCCAAGTCTCAAAATAACTACCTGCTGGTGCTCCTCCGTCAGTAAGAGTTCCATTAACATCAAGACTCAGTAAACCGGTTGTTATGTTGGTCTGATTTCTTATCTTGGCATTGTTTGATGCAAGGGCAAACGCTTCACCACTTTTAATATGAGAATTCTCAATAGTAGCGTTATCGGAAGTAATTGTGATAAATTCTGCAGCACTCATATGCCCTGAATTTTTGAATGTTACCGCATCAATATGAGTATTATATGCTGTATTGGTTCCATAATTTAACCACAGATCATAGCGCGACTCCGTATCGGTTCCAAATTTCTGAACTTCAGGAACATCCAGAATGCCATTAATCGTCAAACTTCTCAATTTCGGGGCAACTCTTTTATCCCAAAAATATTGGCCTTGAGTCGGCCCTGTCCCCAATTTCATATAACTGTTTAATTCAAGCGCCTCAGCAATTGGAAAACTTAGTAAATTGCGTACTTTCATAGGATCTTCAACCACAACCTTTTCGCTACTAAACACCGCTTCAACCACTTGCACTTCATTTGTTAATGAAAACGAACCATCAACAATAAGAATGGAATAGTGAGAAGCGACATTTTGCTCCTCAAAATCGGAACCATTCCAAACTTGTAAAGGATATTGATTCTGCCAAGCAACACTACTTGCTTCAACAGCTCCCGAAAAACGCTCCACACTTGAACGAACAATATTTTCAATTAACAGAACACCATTTGTTGAACCCAGTCTAAGATTTAAATTTTGGCAATCTAAATTTGCATTTTTACTGCCAACAAGATGATCGGCATCCAACCAAATGGCTCCCTCAGCCCGAATCCTTACGTCCGTCAAATCCAAATTCTTAGCGGAAATTTTTACTCTGCCTGGCTGATCTAAAACATTAGCTTCCGGCACATCTGGAACCGGTCTCGCAGAGCGCGCATTGGCAATGTCTGTCAACATGTCATAAGTCATTATAGGCTCTAAATTAATATTTGTTCCGCCTAAAGTTTTTGCATAGGAGGTACTAATTACATTTGCATTTACTCTACTTAAAATATTTGTAATCCGAATACCCATTGTTGACTGATGGTAATTGATAGGAAACTGACTATTATAAAACATAGTTGATCCATCCAGAACTGAATTGGCCTTTACACCTTCATCGAATTCAGCTGTCCTGTATCTGGAGACCACAAAGTTATCACCCATTTCTTGATTGGAAAAAAGAGGTGTTGATAATAAATTCGTAAGGCCAAAATTTTCAACTGTTTCAACATTCGGCAACTGATCGATAATACTTATAGATTGTATATCCTCACCACCGGTAATAACGTTTGTTAATCCTCTAGTTGTTCTAAACTCTACAGCTGCCCCACCCATATAGAACTGTTCAGGTGTCCAATCTCCTGCTCTGTTACCAATTAGAGGATCCAACTTAGCGTCGAATTCTACTTCGTCATTATCACTCCTCAGACAAACAATCTGAATTGTGTGATGCCTATCGTCACCAATAAAAAACCTATCCTCCCATACATAGGATTTAAATTCTACCCCTCCAATTGGATACCCCAAATAAAACCACTGTGAACCATAAGGTTTATCATAACTGCCAGCTATTGGATACTCTGTAGCCAATTCAATTATGGTATCTGACGTTAGCGTCTCCGCACCAGCACCTACAGGATAAGCAAAAGCAGGCAATCCAAGTACAGCAGCAGCAGGTGTAATATTCCAATAGGATTCAATAACCCCATAATGAGGAAGATGAACCCCACCTACAGCACCAATTCTATACGCACGTCTACCTTGATATCCACCCCACAATCCCCAATACAAACTTTTGTTTTCACCATAATGATTATAGGTCGGTGTTGATTTTATTTCAATTCCACCACCCTTAAAGTCTATATTATGGCCCTTAAATTGCAAAATCCCAGCACTTGGTGCGGTTATCAGACCGTGGTTTTTAATTTTCTTTGCTTCAACACGAACGGATCCTGAAACGATACTGGGTGCTGCACTTTCCAAAACACCCCTTTCAGTATTAATAAATACCTCTGCTTGAACGGGCTCATAATCCATTTCACCCAGTAAATTTTCATAAGTCTCATAAGTCCTGTAATCAAAACTGTCATAAACTTTAAAAGTGCCACTGTTAGTAAAATTCTTATTATTATAAAAGTAATAAGGTTCACCTACAATTGATACAGCCTCAAATACACTCTTATTTTCAAACGAAACTGCGTTAATATGAGGTGAATTTGTGCTAAATGTTTCATTAACAAATATTTTATCGGGATCATCTGCTTTAAACCCAGATCTTACAGAACCACGGACCCGGCCTCCAAGTGGAGCTACTTCCGCCTTCTTTCTTAGTGAACTGGGGACTGACAAAAGTTGATGTATTCCATCGAACTTCTTAAACTCCAACTCCTTACCCTTGAACTTCCCTTTTATTATTTCACTTGGAACTGCATTAAAATTGAAAATCCTGACCTCTGAATCAGAATCTGTACTCATGTCATACTGCTCTGGTTGGGCCATTGGAGTTGCTTTATATAGCCCAACAAATAGCAGTATAAAAAATCTCATAAAACTAAACTGTAATCCTTTAATCATATCTGACGACAAGCTACTTATTCTCCTTCTTCAAAGATCATATCTTCCAGATCTCGAATGCTCCTCCCTGTCGGGTACACAATGGGCTCATTCATTGTTCCATCAAACGAGCCCCACTGCCATCCCTTAACTAGATTCTCTTCGTTCAAGAAACTGAATGGCCCTATCTCCCAATGAGTTCCAATTTTATTGAATCCGATCACAAAACCGGCTGGCGGTACCGTTATATTACCAGGCCCGAACAACCCATCCACTTGAAATCCATTTAAAGGATTATTGTTTATAGCATTCGGCGGCCTATTAGTGGTGGCTATGGTTGGAGGCATTGTTAAAGCCGTAAATAAAATATCGGGACGGGTTACGAATTTGATGAACTTGGCTGTCTTTACCACACCATTTGTGACATAATCCATTTCATATTCGTAAGTACGCGTCAGGGAATTAGTCAAACTTTGGGCAACCTGTCCCGCACCTCCTGCACCTCCAGGCCCTCCTTGAACAATGAAAGTAAAAGTTTGTTTATCCAGATCCGGGAATTTATAATCTTTAATAAACCGACTAGCAGTATAGTTCGTCGTTACCCAGGAATCCGGCTGATACTGCTCAAAGCGTATTTTATCCACACCTCCCAGCAGCATGGTGTTGGTCGTAAATACAATCGGGTGAGCCAAGTAAGCATGATTGGTGCTTTGCCAGACCTCGTCCTCCATCAAACCGATAAAGTTTGTGATGGCCGCTCCGCCAGCTCCAAGGCCACCGCCCTGTCCCGGCAACGCGCCACCAGGGTTGGCCAAGTTATTCGTTGGAGTCAGCACGTTGGTCAAAGTGTTAACCCGCTCAAATGCCATATCTGTAAAGTGGTAACCAACAATGTTATTCGTCGTTGGCAAAATGATGATCTCCCCTTGCGGGCAATGATCATCTATAATGGAGATATTATAATTCGTTGTTGTTGGCACAGATCCAACCACGCTCCATAAGGGAGCTTTGGGCACCACCTCCCAAGAACGATAGGTTATCTTGGATTTATCTTTTGGGACATGAATGTTCGTAATCACATTCCCAAAAATATAATCGTAGCTTGGCTTGAATGTCCTAAGTTTATTTGTCAGGTAAACCAGTGTTGCTGGCTGCCCAACAGGTGTCCACGGGAAGTTTGTCAAGTAAGGTGTGACATTGGTCATCCACCCCATCTTCCAAGTGACGTTAGTCTGCAGGATCACCAGAGGGGGTATATTTAGATTAGTATACATTGGCCCCCACCATTGGTTTGTTAAAACAAACTGTTGAAATGCTGCAGGGGTGTTGGTTTTTGATTCCTTACAGAACCAACGAAGATCAATACTAAAAACCGCCGGGTTGGTGAGACTCGGGGGATTAGTCACCACCTGATAAGTGAAAGACGGCAAAGGTTCCATGTTGAAGTTGTCCTTGCGATACAACTCCCGTAGCCCACCTATGTCGTCACGCGTTGGCGCAACAAGAAATTTACCTTCAGCTAGCCTGACTGCTGCATTATCTCGAGTTCCAGCCAGCGTTACCGCCGGTTTCATCAGGTCAACAGGGAAAGACTGAACACCCGTCCCCAACAGTACGAACGAAAGCAAACTGCCATTGACATATTTACTGGGCATACGACTGATTGGATCCAAGTTCCGGAGTGCAACAGCACCAAACTCAAACTGGTAAGCGTTGTCCTCGGCGTTACCCAAGCCCATATAACTAAATAATTCCGCCAAAGCGTGAGATTTAATATCAAGCAAACGAGCACTGGCTGCACGACCGTGATAACGATCCGGTCGAGTTGGGAAATTCCAAAGATTCGGTGCTTTGCGATCTACAGGCGGATAGTTCGTCTTGATTTGTGATACCGGAGGGATTGCATTCAGCATTCTCATTGCGTCATCCACAGCCACAACACCATTAGAACCGAAGTAGCTCAGGAACGATTCATCGTAAGCATAAGTCAGGAGCGGCGTGTTCCACCGGTATTCCTCACCGATGTTGTTCGCCACCGCCCGGTTTGTACCCCAAGCGAATGTGAACGCATTGACCCCGGACACTCCCACCGAGATGACGGCCGCCAAAAGAATTGTTCTCCTTAAAAAGTCAATCATCACATTAACGAATTCGCTTGATCCTGTAGAAACTCATTTGTTCATCCGCATCCACGGTCAA
>MDTD01120256.1_pt1 | contig 10087 bp, 7 predicted proteins | sample 811221 | NCBI WGS metagenome assembly MDTD01 (sample SAMN05326646, study PRJNA326480) | marine metagenome | isolation source: seawater | place: Pacific Ocean: South West | collected 2011
CCTTGAAAATCATTATAAGGCCCATAGATTTCTCTCAACATTTTTTCAAGTTTTTGATTAGCTGCTTTTTTACTCTTAAATAAATAAAGGTCTTTTTGAGAATCAACAACTGAAGAAACCTTTAATTCAACTATACCCATGCTTGAAAGTTCTAATTTTAAAGAATAGTTAAATCGTCTTCTTTTTAAATTTGTATTAAATTTTGGTCGATTTTCTTTAATTTCATAGGCCTCGAATAAAAGAGCAAGAAGCTCACTATTAAAGAGACGATAGCGGACTTTTGCCATGGCTTCTTTTAGCTTTAAGTCTTTGGGCCTTTTAATATTAAGTCGAAGATGCTGCATTAACCTTTTTTTAATATTTTTGCTTTTTCCAATGTAAAGCAAAACATCATTTTGATTATAGATATAATATACGCCGCAGCTTTCTGGGAGGTTTTCTATCTCTTTGGGGTTTATATGTGGAGGAATTAATAACTTTGTTTTCTCAAGATCAGGCCTATTGTCTTTATTTAGTATAAGTTTAAAAAGCTCTACAGTTGCAAGAGCATCGCCTAAAGCCCTATGACGGTTTTTGATTTTGATTCCAAGGTCCGAGCAGATGCGACCCAAAGAGTATGAATCATAACCAGGAAGATTTTTTCTGGCCAATTTTACAGTACATAGCTTATCCCGAGAGTATGTGTATCCAAGTTCCGCAAACTCATGCTTAATAAAATTAAAATCAAAGTACACATTATGGGCGACAAATATTCTTCCTTTTGTCATCTCAACAATTTTTTTGGCAACTTCAAAAAACTTTGGAGCATCACAGACCATCTCATTAGTAATGCCTGTTAGTTTAGAAATATAAAAAGGGATATTTCTTTCTGGGTTAATCAAAGTAGAAAACTCTTCAACTACATTATCACCGTCCATATTGATAATGGCCAACTCAGTAATCTTGTGTCCCTTTTTGAAGCTACCAGACGTCTCTATATCTATAATTGAATATCTATCATTCATAATTATAGTGGTGTATCATAAATTTAGTTTTAAGAATTAAATATTTTTAGATTTTTTTAAAAAAAATGAACAATAATTGGAGTCCCTTAAACTATTAAACGCTGTTAGTGAAGAGCTGAAGTAAACAACCGAAAATAGAATCCCAGTTATTTTCATGCTGGTCCTTAGGTTAATTAAAAATTCTGAATCAGGCGACCAACATTTTTTACAAAAAAAAGTTGATGAAGAAAAAATCTTAAATTCTTTCAAAATTTATTGATTGAGCGAATCTTTCTCAGGAAGCCATGAAATAAGATGAATTTGTAGAGACAACATAACAAAAGTATTTGCTAATTTTAATTTTATTGCTCTTTCTTTTTTAAGTGACTGAGTTAAAATTAAAAATCTAATTAGGTATTTGAAGCTTTATCAATTGAAAAGATTGGATAAATACTTATGAGATTTTTTCTTGGTTTCTTACTTTCTTTTTTTATCCTTTCCTCCATCTTACCAAATTTTTTTCTAAAGGAAATGAAGCCGTGGAGTCCACCAATAAGTAAAGGCTTTGTTGGAGACTTTAAAAGCAATAATTTGTTAAAAGATACTATCTATGAATTAAAAGGTTTTATAAATAACCCAGAAGATGTTGCGATTGATTCTCTAGGAAGAACATATGTTGGCCTTGAGGATGGAAAAATTGTCAGACACGAAAAGGGGAATAAATTTGAAGTTTTAGTTAATACGGGAGGTCGTCCATTAGGGCTCCATATTGATAAGGAAGACCATTTAATAATAGCTGATGCTGAAAAGGGACTCTTTAAATTAGATACCCAAAAGAACTCTTTAAAGCTTCTTTTTAATAAATATGAAGGCATTTTTGTTCCATTTCTTGATGATGTAACGGTGGGAAAAAATGGAATTATATATTTTACTCAAGCTTCTGATGTCTATTCTTTTAAGGAGTATAAGAAGGACTTTATTTACCACAAGGGGACAGGAAAAGTTTTTTCTTTTGACCCTCAAACAAAAGAGTCAAAACTTTTAATAAAAGATTTAAACTTTGCTAACGGAATTGCTATTTCCAAAAATGATGACTTCATTTTGATCAATGAAACTGGAAAATACAGGGTTTTAAAATATTTTTTGAAAGGCCCAAAGATTGGAAAAACAGAGGTCCTAATTGATAACCTGCCCGGTTTCCCTGATGGGATTTCAAGTAATGGAAAAGATATTTTTTGGTTGGCCATCATTGATCCAAGGGATAAGCTTTTAGATAGAATCTTACCTTTTCCAAATTTACGGAAAATTTTACTTCTTTTGCCAAATTTCTTGGTTCCCCCTCGACCAAAATATGGAGGAGTTTTCGGCTTAAATTCCCAAGGTAAAGTTCTTTATAATTTCCAAGACCCAAAGGGCAAGCAAGTTTCGGCAATAACAAGTGTTCAACAATTTGGTGATAAGCTCTATTTGGGAACATTAAGGAATTCTTATTACGGTTGGTTACCGCTTTATAAATTAAAAAAGGAAAAGATAAATATGGAATCGAAAAAATAGACAGTAATTTATCTTAATTTTAAAAAATAGCATGATTTAATTTAAGTTATCTTTTCTTCAAAATATCTTTTTAAAATAAATACTACAAGTTGCGTTTTCATGGACCATTAAGATTGTTAAGTCATTTTTCAAAAGAACTAAAAGATCATCCATCACCCTACTTTCAAAGACCAAATCTGGATCATCGGCATACCCAAATACTTTGACCACTTCTCATTTAAATTTACTAATTCTTTAGTACCCAAAATATTTCTTTTTTCAATAACTTTAAAATCGTTTCTCAATGCAGATTTGATGATTGCTTCATCAGCGTGAGATTGGCTGGCCAGATTAATTTTTTCTCCACTCTCTGTTTTAAAATGGGCCAGCGCCCCTTTTTGACTGCGAGAGGGATGAATTTCAGAAAAATAAAATTTAGATTCACTTTTTAATAAACTTCTAACCTTATTAAAAAATAAGTCTAAATCATCAATATGCTCAAGCACAAGGCTCATTATAGCTACATCAAAAGGACCATTAGGTATTTCATCTTTTAAGACATCTGCATGGACAAAAGTTATCCTTGGGCCATTAACTTTTGCTTTTGCCTTCCCTAGCATTCCTTCAGAAAGATCAACTCCTGTTACATTATTTTCTTGTTGAATTAAGCGAATAGTGTGTCGACCTGTCCCACAACCAATTTCTAAAACATTCTGATTTTTTATTTCAGAATACATAGAGGGAAATTTCAACTCATCTATGGTTACTGTGGAGTTAGGATACTGATCGTAAAACTCTGACCATATATTGTAATTTTTTTGATTTAATTTTGAATTTGTCATAAACGCTCCTTCTTTTATGAACGTACCTCTCCGTTGGAGCATAAATTTTTAGAGCTCATTAGATAATGTAGCACCACTATAAATTCTAAAGAATATTATTTTTACCGACATGGATTCTTATAGTGCTAAGGAAGCCTTCTAAATATTTTAATATTCCAAGCTTTTATTTATCACCTATAAGAGAGAGTTGAATATCTTTCGAACCCAGACTAATTGGTTTAGAAGTTTTTACTTCAACTCCTGATTTATCCATTGCACTTCCTGAAGGGCTGATCCTCGCAATAACGACAAATGGACCCTTAAAAGGTAAACTTGGCATCATTTTTTTTGATTCATCTAGAGTGAACTTTACAGGAAATTTTGGAGACTCTATTTTTTGAACTGCTAATGGCATTGGCATCGCACTTCCAAATTTTTTTGCAAAAACATACAATGTGCCTTTAGGTACTTTTCCTTTAATACTCACAATACCACTTAAACTCTTAGCATGTATATTTAAAGCACAAAACATAATCACACTTAGTATGGATACTTTTATTAGATTCATTTAATACTCCCCAATTAAATCATTTAGTTTTTTTATCTTATGTATTTTAGTAAATTAAGGTCTCTTCACGGACCTTAATTGAAAAATTCCTATTTGGAAATAATTCAAAAATTTGACAAAAATTAAACGCTTAGCATTCACTAACGGAGGAGATCTATAAGTCTTATCTAATTGATTTTATTATAGCGAAAATAAGAAAAACTACAATTTATGACAAGGGGTTTAATTTTATATAGACTTCACATCGAACAGGCTTTCCCTTTAGAAAAAAGGCATAAGGATCACTGTAAACCCTTTCGTATTTTAAAGAAGAAAATAAAGCAATGGATGCATTATTATCAGGAAAAATATAGGCCGCTAATTTTTTTAATTTTAATTCTTCAAAACAAAATTTCTCTAATAAACAAATGGCCTTCTTACCTAAACCTTTTTTCTGATGCTTTTCAAAAATGGATATTTCAATTTTCCCAGAATGAGAAGGATGCCTCAAAACGTCGAAAACTTGGACCAAACCCACTGGATCACTTTTTAATTCTGCGTAGAAAGAGTAGCCTCGGTCTTCTTTTTCCTGTTGATTCATCTCTTTCACTAAATTTTTAAAATGGCCCTCATCAGCATCAATATCTTTCCAAAAACCTTCTTTCCAAGTTTGAAAGTCATTTTGATTGATTTTTCTAAGTTTTAAAATTTCTTGATCCATATAAAAAAGTCTACAAGAAAAAGGAAATTTTGCAACTTTTTAAAAGTGCAGGAATAGACCTAAATCATAAATTTTTCTGACCTAATCTCTTTAAAAGATTACAATAAACTACCATAGTAGTCATTTGGAGGAAAAATGAAATTTCTTGTTATCGGTGCAACCGGAGCCACTGGAAAGCTTTTAGTTTCACAACTTCTTGAAAAAGGTCATGAGGTACGCGCTATTGCAAGAAGTAAAGATAAACTACCTGAAAACCTTCGAACACATCAAAACTGTGAAGTCATTGAAGGAGCTTTACTTGACTTTGGTGATGAAAAACTTAGTGAGCTTATTCAAGGATGCCAGGGTGTCGGTTCATGCCTTGGACATAACATGACTTTCAAAGGAATCTATGGAAAACCTCGTCTACTGGTGACTGAGGCCGTAAAGCGACTCTGTTCAACAGCTAAGTCTCCGATACGCTTTGTATTGATGAATACAACAGGTAACAGAAATCGTGACTTAAACGAACCTATCTCCCCAGCACAAAAAATAGTTATAGGGCTTATTCGACTTTTAGTTCCTCCACACCTAGATAATGAGAAGGCCAGCGATGTTTTACGTCTCACATACCCAAATGGCTCCAATGTCGAGTGGGTTGTCGTAAGACCTGATGGTCTTATTGATAAAGATAAAGTCTCAGAGTATGAGCTACACCAGTCTCCAACTCGAAGTGCAATATTTGATGCTGGAAAAACGTCTCGAATCAATGTAGCTCACTTTATGGCCTCTTTGTTGACAGACCAGGGCGTTTTTAGCGAATGGAAAAACCAAATGCCGGTAATCTATAATAAGCAATAGATTTTAAAATCTTGGTGGAGGTGGTGTAACCCTCACAAGTAAATGTTTTTATTGAAGCAATATTTCAAATCACTACAAATGACTACATTAAACTTAACTTTGGTGAATTTCAGAGTTTTTCACATGAAGAAAGTAAAAATGTCTTTCATATTGAGTAATAAAATCCGCAACAATCTGTTCTTGGTTGTAACCATAAACATCGTAATCTTGACCACCACTTTGTAAAAATACTTCTGCGCGTACATAGGAATTACGGTCTTCTGGGGCGTAGTCAGGTGTTTCAAAAGTACGAAGTCGAATATTATAAACAAAGTCTTCAACATCGACGTTCTTTATCACGAGAGAAATCGATTCATCACCTTTTCTTTTAAGCTCTACTTCTAAATCTTTGTCTGCTAATTCATCTCTCAGGTCATTAAATGCCGGTTGAGCGGTATCTTTCAAAAACTTTTTGGCCTCATCTTTTGCAGGGTGAGTGATCAAGGCATCTAGTCTTTCCTTCCAGTCTGTTGATGCCTGAGAGTACTGAACAACTGTATTATGATTTTGCACTACATGCATTAGATCATAATCGGCCTTTAACGTTTTAATAAATCCATATCCACCAACTAAAAATACAATCATCAAAGGAAAAGCTGAAAGTATTGTCATGGTTTGAAGAGCATCTAACCCTCCCGCAAACAATAAAGTTGCAGCCACCACACCTTCTGTCACCGCCCAAAAAACTCTTTGCCACACAGGAGGTTCATGGGCCCCACCAGAAGCGAGAGTATCAATCACAAGAGATCCACTATCGGATGAACTTACAAAAAATGTCACAATCAACATGACACCTACCACTGATAAGACAGTTGAAAATGGCAAGTATTCAAAAAACTTAAACAAGGCAATTGCAACATTACTATTTACAGCCTCAGCAAGCTCAGGTGCTCCTCCAGCAAGAACCATATCTAAAGCAGAGTTACCCATTACTGTCATCCACAAGAAAGTAAAACCAGCAGGAATAAAAAGAACGCCAATCATAAACTGACGGATCGTTCTTCCTTTAGAGATTCGAGCAATAAATATTCCTACAAATGGTGACCATGAAATCCACCACGCCCAATAAAGAAGCGTCCAACCACCAATCCAAGATTCCTTTTTCTCATAAGCATAAAGATTAAAGGTTTTATAAACAAGATCTGAGAGGTAAGCACCAGTGTTTTGGACATAAGCCTGAAGCAAATCAACTGTGCTTCCCATTAAGAGGATGGCAGCCATTAGGACCGTGGCCAAAATGACATTGATATTTGATAATTTCTTAATCCCCCCATCAAGTCCAAGGACAACAGATATAGTTGCCATCGCAGTAATACCCGCAATCAACAAAACCTGGTTCGTTCCACTTTGCTCTATACCAAATAAATAACTTAACCCTGCATTCACTTGAGTCACACCGAGACCAAGTGAAGTGGCAACTCCAAACATAGTTCCGATAACAGCAAAAGTATCAATGGCATCACCAATTCGACCATGAATTTTATCGCCAATGAAAGGATGAAAAGTTGAACGAGGAAGTAAAGGAAGATTTTTTCGATAACAAAAGTATGCGAGAATAACTGCCAAAAAAGCGTACACGGCCCAAGCATGGAGGCCCCAATGGAAAAAAGTGATCTTCATTGCCTGTTTAGCACTTTCTATTGTTCCCGGCTCACCTATTGGTGGCGATGAGAAATGCATTAATGGCTCAGCAACTCCATAAAACATGAGTCCTATTCCCATGCCGGCAGAGAACAACATGGTAAACCATGAAAGACTGCTGTACTCTGGGTCAACATGATCAGGGCCTAGTTTGATATCGCCAAGTCTACTTGTAATAAGCCACAAACAGACAAACATAATTGTCCCAACGGTTAAGACATAGAGCCAACCTGTCTTTGCAACAATGACTGTTTGTGCTTCTTTAAAAAACTCGCCAAGCTCAGTAGGCCAAATTGAGGCGACCGCAGTTAGTAATAAAATAAAAATAACAGAACTAAAAAAGACGTTCTTATTAATGTTTTGATTGTTCATTGATTGCCTTAAATTGAATTGAAAAGTTTAGAAAAACTAGCATGATTCAATGCTTAAGACATGATGCGCTGTGTGGTGGTAGTCAAAGTCATATAAACTAATGTTTTTATTAATTTATATTTCGAAATAACTACAGGTCGCTACAAATACCTAACCTTTGGTTTAATTTATAAATCGTAGTTGTTGTTAAAATGTAATGAAACTTATCATGAACTCCTAAACATTCTGCAAACTTCTTAATTCCAATCTTTAGCTTAGTTGAGGCTTCACCAAGTTCAAAATCTCTTATGTAAAACTACTCTAGATAAAGGTATACTTTTTGATGGTGGAGGTGGTGGGAATCGAACCCACGTCCAAAGAACTCTCAGAATAACCTACTACGTGTGTAGTTCCAGATTATTGCCATGGAACAAGGCTGTCTGGTTTTGTATCCCCAGCAAACCTCGGCGATTTTTTAACCAGGTAGACCCGACGACTCCTGAAAGACAAGTTTACAGGCCGCCTTAACCTGCTTGCATGTTTCTGTTTATCGGGACATGCCCCTCAAGTAATGGATTCGCTAATTAAGCGGCCATCGCTGGTGCAAAATCATTTGATTCAGCAAATATAGTTTGATCTCCTTTTTACTGGGCCGGGAGATCAACCCAGACACGCAAATTAAACCTCGCAGTCCCCTGTCGAAGCCAGGGCACCCCCATAGAGAATAGATACCACTAGGGCAAGAAAGGGAACGTACCATGAGTTACGCGAGAGGACAAACTCAAAAAATGGAATTTTGTGAATCTTTTTTTAAGAAACTCCTCACAAAAAAAAACTTTTCAAGGTCAAAATCTAAGTGGTAGAACAACTTTCATAGAATTCACTTCTGAAAAGTCCAAGCCCAAAGTTTAATAAACACAACGGGTCTAAGTCTGGAGGGTAGGCATATGGAAACAATTAAAGTTCTCCTAGTCGAAGATGAAGAGGATATCCGCGAAATGGTTCACTTTAACCTTTTCAAAGAACGGTATCAGGTTCTTCTGGCCTCTGATGGACAAACCGCGGTCGATGTCGCCACCAAAGAATTGCCTGAACTTATCGTGCTTGATGTTATGCTTCCAAAGATGGATGGTTTTGAGGTTTGTGAACGTTTGAAAAATGACCCACAAACCAAAAAAATTCCAATCATTATGCTTACGGCCAAGGGTGAAGAAGAAGATGTCATCAAAGGACTCGAAGTTGGAGCGGATGATTATATTACCAAACCTTTTAGTCCAAAAGTTCTGCTAGCGAGAATAAAAGCTGTTTTAAGGCGTTCTAAAAACACTGTTAAAAGCCAAAAAAATGTCTTCACGCTTAATGACATTAGAATTGACCTTTCAAAAAGAAAAACTTTCATAAGGGACACTGAGCTAAAGTTGACCTATACAGAGTTCCAAATCCTCCACCTTCTTGCACAGAAGTCCGGATGGGTTTTTACAAGAGGTCAGATAGTTGATTCTATTAGGGGAGAAAATCACGCCATAACTGACAGGTCCGTTGACGTTCAGATTGTTAATCTTAGAAAAAAAATGGGAGACCAAGGTCACCTCATAGAAACTGTTCGTGGTGTAGGGTATAGATTTCAAGAAAACGTTGCCCCTCTTTAAAAATATATGGAAAAGAGCAAAATTATAAAAAGCCTTTATTTTCCCTACTTCTGGGGTCCTCTTGTCGGCCTAATGCTCATTCTTCTTTTCTTTTTTGGGTTTAGTCTTAAGTCATACACACATAAGAAACAAAAAGAGATCCTCTTAAATAAATCTGCAATCCTTCAACAGGACTATTCTAGAGATCTAGCTGACAACGCTTTAGCAATGTTAAAAGAAAAAATGATTTCCGATTCTCTAAAACTGGACCTTAACCTTACTCTCCTTGATCCTCAGAAGGACCCTGTTTTTTCAGCAAGCCTTCCTCATATGGATAAAGAGAAAGATTTTATTAACTTGGTCTTACCTCTTAAAGTGGCCCAAAATAACTTGGGTTATTTAAAAGCTTCAAAGCCTCTTTCCCGCTACTATCAGGAACTTAAATATATCTTTCTTTTGATGGGTATAATGACTTCAACATTATTGGCCTCCTTTTTTATTTTAAACTATACCCTAACTAAAAAGATTATCCGTCCCTTGAAATCCATGAGAAATTACGCCTTAAAAATTGCTGAAGGCGATTTTTCTTCAAAGATTTTAATTAAAAAAAGGCAATATAAAGAAATTAAACAATTAGGACACACCCTTAATAAAATGAAAGACCAATTAGAGGGTCGGATTCAAACTATTATAAAAAACAAAAATGAAAAGGAAGCTGTTTTTTCAAGTATGATAGAGGGCGTCCTCACAGTCGACCTAAGCGGACGTATCATCGATTTAAATAATGCGACCAGAAAGCTTTTTAACCTTAAAAGTGATTTTAAATATAAAGGCCACCCCCTTGAACTTATCATTCAAAATGAACCTATTCAGAAAATTACGGCCCAGCTTTTAAAAGAAGACCACCCCATAGATACTGAAATAGACCTTGAAGGACAAACAATCATTAGGCTTCAAGGAGCTCCGTTAAAGTCCATGGATGA
>MDTD01156725.1_pt1 | contig 10087 bp, 7 predicted proteins | sample 811221 | NCBI WGS metagenome assembly MDTD01 (sample SAMN05326646, study PRJNA326480) | marine metagenome | isolation source: seawater | place: Pacific Ocean: South West | collected 2011
AAGGTAAAGTAACTGTAAATACTCATATTCTCCCACATCCATCAAGAATTTCAAAAAGTTTGATTGATGAGCATGGTGGAATTGATGAAATATATAAAAATCAAGGCCTATATATCTATAGAGCTAATAGATTAATTATTGCTGGGGGATGGATGGGTATATCTAATACTAACATCTTGGGCAATCTTGCTAGAGTTGAAATAAATATTCCTGCCAGTCTAGATGATGAGTGGTCAACGGATGTAAAAAAGTCATCAATGCAGCTACCACCAAAAGTTAAAACTGTTTTAAAAAGACTTGGTAAAGTTCCTGTTGAAAGCTCTAAAAAAGAACATAATTATAGTGGCAATAAACAAATAGCTAATCAATATTGGGACATAATTGAAGATGAAGTTAAAAAAACAGTTAAATACCATATCCATCTTGATAATAATGAATTAAAGAGTTTTACCGAAGAACTTACAAAAGATAAAAAGATTGCTTTAAAAAAATACTTACAAAATCTTTGTATTAATCTTCCCTATTATCATATTTTTCAAAAACATGCTGCAGACCCTAAAGCAATTGAACAAAATGAAATTGATTTAGATACATTGATTAAGGCTCGAAAAGAACTAGACAAAATATGGAACACTTAAGCGATCAAATAAATGTTGTAAGATCAGAGATCTTGCGACAAGTTAAACAAGGGCAACTTGTATCTTTAGAACTTGTTGAAAAAACGATAGAAATTTTTAATAAAGCAGCTTCTTGGAACTTATCTGAAGAAGAAATTGAACATATTGCCTTTCAAATAGAAAGTACTATGAATATTGGCATAGATAACCAAGCTGTCATTCTCGGAAATTCTGAAAATGGTGTAAAAAGATGGTTTGATGCCTCAAAGACAGAATTTAATTGGACTTATTGGGAAGCATATGAGCGATTACTTCAAGAAAGTGGAAGATCTATAGAAGTGCTAAATGAAAACGAGAAGATTATTGATAGCATATTAGATCTGTCAGGAGATCCAAGAATAGAAGAGCCATGGAAAAGAGCTGGTCTTGTTATGGGCAATGTTCAATCTGGGAAGACTCAAAATTATTTAGGGCTCATAAATAAGGCAATGGATTGTGGTTATAAGATAATTATTATTTTAGGTGGACATCAAAATGAACTCAGGAAGCAGACACAATTAAGGGTAGATGAAGGAGTCATTGGAAGAGAATCAATTCATTTAGTTCAAGGTTATCAAGATATACCAATTGGAGTTGGAAGCTGGAGACCGGAAAGAGTAAGCACTATGACGACATCAGAGTCAGATTTTAATAAACAAACTGCAAATAATCTGCGAATAGATCTGCGTGACTTGAAAGTACCAATTATATTTACAATTAAAAAACTAAAACCAATAATGGAGAATCTTTATGAATGGATAGCAGATTTCCATGATCTAAAACCTGACAATGGAAGAAAATTAAACTTGCCAATGTTATTAATTGACGACGAAGCAGATTATGCCTCTATAAATACTTTAGCACACAGAGACGATATTACAGCTACAAATAAATATATAAGAATGTTAAGGAGTTTATTTAATAGATCAACTTACGTTGCTTATACTGCTACACCTTTTGCGAATATTTTTATTGATCCTGACTCTAGCGATGAGATGATTAATGATGAAAATCTTTTTCCAAAAGATTTTATGATTAAAATTCCAGTTCCTGATAACTATCTTGGTCAAAATTTTTATTTTGAGAGTAGTGATGAAGGTGGAGTTAGAGATCCAATTGTTTTAATTGATGACAATGAAGAAATGCTTCCACTGAAACATAATTCAAAAAGCGATGTTGGACCAATATCTGAAAGTTTAAAAGATGCCATCAGAGCATTTATTATTTCAGGTGCTATAAGAAATCTTAGAGGTGATGAGCACGAGCATAAAACGATGATAGTTAACATTACCGCTCTAAATATTCATCAAAAAGAGTTGACCTTTATGATTGAAAATTATTTAAAAGAATTAACTAATCAAATATCCTCTAATACTGGATTTCCAATTGAGCAAGCTATTAAAAATTCTACAATTAACACAATTAAGAATACCTTTGAAATGAGGTTTAATGTTGAAGAGAGTTTTGCAGAGCTCTATAACCAACTTCATGCTGCTTCAGCTAAGATAAAGGTATTTGGTATTAATAATGAATCGGATCAGGTCCTAGACTATTCCCTATATGACAAAGGATTGTCTGCAATTGTTATTGGAGGTCATAAGCTCTCAAGAGGATTAACTTTAGAAGGTCTAAATATTTCGTATTTTGCAAGAAATTCAAAAGCTTATGACACCCTTATGCAAATGTGTCGTTGGTTTGGGTATAGACCGAATTATGGTGATCTATGCAAAGTATATCTTCCTGTTGAATCTAATGAATGGTATTCCTTTATATCAGAAGCAATAAATGATCTATATAAGCAACTTGAAAGAATGAGCCTTCAAGGTAAAACACCATCTGATTTTGGTCTTAAGGTCAGAGCTCATCCAGGGGCGCTTCAAGTAACTGCAAATCATAAAAAAGAAACCGCCGAAGCTACTGTTTTGAAAATTGATCTATGGGGTAATAGGCAAAGAAGGTTCAGATTTTATAATGATAATGTTGTTAATGATCAAAACTTTAATACAGCTGAAAAATTTATAAATGAAATACAGGAACTAAATCCTGATAATGTCACAAAAGATGATCGAACTCCAAGCATTGTGATAGACGATGTATCACATAAAGATATTATTAGTTTTCTAGAAAAAATGAAATTAAAAGAAGATGATCTGGGAGATATGCCCTTATTAAACCATATAGGTTTTATGGATAAAAATAAGATGCCAAACTTTAAAGTAGTAGTTTTTAATCAAAACAGTGGTAGAGATTTTTTATGGTCTAAACACGATAAACATAAAGAATTAGCTGATAGTAAAAAAATTAAATTTGCTGGTCATTCAATTAGTCTTGCAAATAGGACTGTTAAATCTGATGGTGAATTAATTTTCCCACCAAGAGCTGAACTTGGAAGTTCTGTTGATGAAAGCATAGGCTTATCAAATGAAACAATCAAAAAAATGAAAGAAGATTCCACTAAATCGCTTGGACATTTTGATTATATAAGAGCAGAAGAAAGAGATTATCCTATGCTGATTATTTATCTTTTTAATCTTGCAGTTGCAGAGCCTTACGAAAAATTTACAGACAAGGATTATGAAAATATAGATGTCACTCTCCCATTTGAAAAGCCAACTGTTGGATTATCAATTTCTTTCCCAATTTTAGAGAATCAAAAAGATATGAACAAAAAGGATATTGGTAAAATTAATCGTGACTCTATGCAACTAGCTGAAACTAATAAGGTGTTCAGACAAATGGAAATGTTTACTACTCCGGAGGATTATTAATAATGAGCGATATGGAAAATGTTTTTCGAGATGATCCTTGGGAGGGAATTGATAATCCAAATGCCTCAAGAAGGCTTTATGAAAAAGATAAGCGGTTTTGGGTCAGTATTGACGGCGATGGAAGGCTTGAATTTATTATTATAGAAAATGGTAAATATGAAGTTAGAAACCTGCCAAGTCTGAGCAGTTTAGAAATATCTGTTGATCTTAATCATGATAATGAAACAAGATTAATTTGCACATTAACAGATGAGGATCTTAAAGATAAGTTTGCTATTATTGCAAAGGCTATTGCATATAAAAATACTAATCTAGCTGGGAATATTTTTTTAGATGCATGTAAAAATCAAATTATTTCTTGGGGTGAATTCTTAAAACCATCTCGAAAAGGTCTTACTCATGCTGAATGGATTGGCTATTGGGGTGAGCTCTACGTACTTTTATTTATGGTGCATCAAACTTATAGCTTTCATGATGCAGTAAAGTTTTGGATTGGTCCTTTAGATAAGAAACAGGATTTTGCTATGCATAATATTGCGCTTGAAATAAAGACATCTATGACAGGAGACTCTTCTCATATAAAAATCAGTTCACTCGATCAGCTACATAAAGTTTCTGAAAAATTGTATTTGTTGCACTTGCATATAAGTCCAACTAATGATGAATCTGGATATTCTCTTCAAGATTTATATGCTTTAGCCATAAGTAAATTTGATGATAATACAGAAACTCAACTTGGTTTTACTGATAAAACTAAAAAACTTCAAAGTAAGGCAAGCAAAGATCAGTTAGAACAAAAATTTAATTTCGTTACTAATGAAATCTACAGCGTCCCTGATAATGCTCAAGATTTTCCTGCACTCACATCTATGAATGTTAATCAAGGTATTAGCTCAGTTAAATATTCGATAAATCCAGCCAGATTAACAAATTTTAACGTAAATGATTCCATTGAAGAGATAATAAAACAATAAACTTTAACTAATTCTATGCCAAAAAAAGCTGAACAAAATCATCTTCAAGATTTCCTTACAGAACTTCTTAACTCACTTCAAATTGATGCAGAAGTGGCTAGTCCTTTTCAAGAGAGCAATTTTTTTGACTATGCATCTGAGCTTTTGTCTGATGCTGGTATCTATGACAATATTGAGCAAAATGACTTTCGAGATATTAATAGAGGTATGAAAATTGATGGTTTTAATTGGAATCCCCTTGAAAGAACTTTATCAGGAATAATAGTAAATTTTTCAGGTGAATCTTCGCTGGGATCAATCAGTAAAAGTGATATAGAGAAACTTGGTCGTAAAACTGCAAAGTTTATATCCAATATTCAAAATGAATCTTTTAAAGATTCTTTGGCAGCAACTTCAAAAGGAAGAGAGTTAATTGAAAGTATGTCTATTTATTTAGAAGAAGTGAACAAATATAGAGTAATAATTTTGACAGATCTCGTTATGAGTAACAGGGTAAAGCTGAAAAAATTAAAAATAGCTGATATTAATGGCAAAGAGGCTTTCTTTGAAATATGGGATCTAGATAGAATTCATACTTTAGCTACAGCTGGTTCTGAGAGTGAGCCATTCTCAGTAGACTTTAAATCTCTTTGCGGTGGTCTAAAAGCACTTCCAGCAAATGTTACTGCAAAAGGTATGAGTTCATATATGTGTGTTATGCCTGCAACAACACTTAGAGAGCTTTATGATAATTTTGGGCAAAGGCTTTTAGAAAGTAATGTTCGTACTTTTCTGCAATTTAGAGGCAAGGTAAATAGAGGCATGAAGGAGACTTTACTTAAGAATCCTGAAAATTTCTTTGCTTATAATAATGGCTTAACAGTTACTGCAAGTGGAATAAAAACTGAGCAAAAATCTGGTCAAACTATCATTACGGAACTTGATAATATGCAAATAGTCAATGGCGGACAAACAACGTCAGCTATATACTTTACGCCATTAGAGAAATCAACACAAAAAGAAATAGATTTTAAGAATATTGATTTATCAAAAGTTTTTGTTCAAATGAAACTTACTGTAATTGAAGATCCGGAGGAATCTGAGATTATCAAATCCAATGTAGCTCAATTTGCAAATACTCAAAACACTATACAAGCTGCCGATTTAGTATCAAATCATCCATTACACAGAAAGATAGAGGAACATTCTAGAAATCATTCCGTTCCCCCAGGTGATAATCAAATTGCTACAAAATGGTTTTATGAAAGAGCTAGAGGTCAATATGAAACTAAATTAAGAGCCCTATCGACTCCAAGTAAAAAGAAAAAGTTTGAAGTTGAGAATCCTAAATCACAAAAATTTAGTAAAACTGATATGGCTAAATATATTAATACTTGGCGAATGTCGCCATTTGAAGTAAAAAGAGGAGCTCAGAAAAATCTTGAATTATTAGGTGGTACTCTAAAAAAGGAGTGGGATAAGGATCCTGATAATTTTGGCATCGCATTTTATAAAGACCTTATTGCCAAAGCTATTCTATTTAAATCAGCCGACCATGCCATTCAGTATAAATCAGGTTGGTATAAATTAGAGCCTGGTTTTAAGGCGGAAACAACTACATATACTGTTAGCTTGCTAAGATTCTTATTACAAAAAGATGGCAAGGATATTAATTTAAATAGAATATATTTAAATCAAAAAATATCAGAATCTTTGACTAATGAGATTATGAGTTTGGCAAAGGTTGTTAGAAATAAAATACTTGATCTTGAATTTAGAGATGGAGCTGCCAATCCCTCAGAATTCTGCAAATCAAAGAAAGGTTGGGATAAATTTAAAGAACTAGATTATAGTTTAGAAATAATAGAACCAAGTGATTATTTAACTCAAGAACAGATTAGAGAGGTTAATCAAAAGAATAGAACTGAGAATCAGATCAGTAATGATTTGAGTTTCTATGAACAAACAAAACAATTAAGCATGGAACAGTGGAAAGAAGTATACAACTTGCTACTCGATCACATACCTAAAACAAATAGTGATATGAGATCTTTAAGAAAATTTACATTTGAATCAGGAGGAATAACAAGCTCAATTCAATTAGAAGATTACGAAAAGGCTATGAAAATGTTAGACAAAGCAAGAGAAGAAGGCTATATAGTCACAAAAAAATAAGAGATAAAAAACTTATAAATACTTATTTATCTCTCTTGCTAAGGCAGCAATCACTGGAACAGAAACAGCATTTCCAAATTGCTTGTAAGCCTCATTATCACTTTTATTGACTATAAACCAAGATGGAAAACCTTGTAATCTTTTTGCTTCATCAGGAGTTAGCTTTCTAGGATTACTTTTATTAGTTTTTTCAATTAATATCTCAGCGCCATCTTTATAATAACGAGCAGAAAGTGTGTTTGTGTATTGATCAGTGCGTTTTTTGCTGCTGAAACCAAAACCCTTACCATTTGCTTTATTTCTTTCTTTTCTTGCTTGATGACTTGACCATAACCTATCTGAAATTGTATATTTATTGGGCACTCTTCCTGGTTCTAAAATATCACTAACTTTGGTTATTATGTTAGTAGGTTTCGGATATTGAAAACTATTTTTCTTTAAAAATCCTATAATATATATTCTCTCGCGATTTTGAGGAATTCCAAAATCTTTTGAATTTAATATCTCAGGTTCAGGTACAAAATATCCCAGTTTAGCCCTCAGAACTTCCAAAATTATTCTTAAAGTGTTTCCATCATTATGAGACCTAAGGCCTTTGACGTTTTCTAATAAAAAGGCTTTGGGTTTATGATAGGCTAGGATTTTTTCAATATCATAAAATAAAGTTCCTCTCGTATCATTAAAACCCTTCCTTTTACCTGCATTAGAGAATGCTTGGCAAGGAAAACCTGCTAACAAAAGGTCATGCTTAGGTATAACAGAAAGATTAGAGCACGTAATTTTCTTTATGTCTCCAAAAGGTCTTTCTTTAAAATTAATCTCGTAGGTATCCTGGCATTTCGAATCTATTTCTGATGAGAATACACAATGACCACCAAGCTCATCAAAAGGAATTCTTAAACCACCAATGCCAGCAAAGAGATCAATAAATTTAAATTTCATAAATTTTAGATGTCAGGTAAAAATTGTTTGACTTCAAGTAGCGAAAAATCAGTTGAGAGTCTTGCATTAAAAATAGTTCTGCTTGAAGACTGAAGTTTAATAAATGACAAGTAACTAATTCCTGGTAGTGGTAATTCACGAAGAAATTTATAGCCCAAATCATCAGACTTACCATAAATCCTTGGAGGAGCTATTTGCTCTTGTTCATTAAAAGAAAACCATATGATTTCATTTTGATCATTTATCTTAGATAGGCGTTCGTCAAAGAGTTCAGATAGCTCATTCTTTTTTCGGTATTGTTGTTTTGGATATTTATATTCTAATTTTAGCTCTTGCATAAATTCAAAAAGTTCAGTTCTTTTAAAAAAACATTTTATTCTGAATGGTCTGGGACCAAAAAAATTTCTAGTCTTGTCAGATTCATTTCCAACATATAGCTTTGCCTCTCCATTACCTTTATTTAGTTTTTGAGGAATAGAGACGAAACTGTCAGGCAAGGATATTCTTTTTATTGAACTTAATTGTTGGTACATAGTACCCTCTAATTCATAGAATATCTTTTCCATACTTGGTTATATCTATTTTTTTTAATAATGCGATTAGAATATCAACCACAATGCTGTTTCCTGCTTGTCTGTATAGTTGGGTATCACTTACAACAATTTTAAAATCATCCCTAAAACCCATTAATCTTAGACATTCTCTTGGAGTAAGTTTTCTTATTCTTCCAGTATGAGTAACATAGTTATCAACTCCTGCTCTATGCATTTTATGCATTGATTGAAGTAATGGTCTTGCTATCTTTAAATCTGTATCGGTTCTTGTCTTAAAATTCTTAGTTCCCTCTGAAAGAACATATGATGAAACTTTATCAGATAGATAATATTTCTCATCAACTTCGTTGATTTCAAATAAGTGTTCGTCAAACTTTAATTTTTTCTTTGATCTTTCAAAAACAAAATCACCATGCCAATTAAATTGCTGATTTGCTTTTTGACACAATGCTACGTCTCCATTTATTTGAGTATAACTTTTCTTTTGATTTTTTAATGATGTTACAAATTTAACTCCCTTTTCTTTAAGGAAATAGTTTGAATCGGCATAATCCTCAAGATAATCTTGCATAGTTGATTCAAGCGGGATGGGATCAGGAAAGTTAAATTTTTTCATTTTTTTTCTGAAACCAACAACAAAAATTCTGCTTCGATTTTGAGGAACGCCATAATCTTTGCTGTTTAATACTTTATGAAAGATAGAGTAGCCTAATTCATCAAAAATCTTTTGCATTATCAACCATGTATGACCTTTATCATGTGATAGCAACCCCTTAACATTTTCGAAAATAAAAATTTTTGGTTTTGACTCGTCAACAACTCTTGCAAAGTCATAAAATAACGTGCCTCTAGCATCTTCTAATCCACCTCTTCTTCCAACCATTGAAAAAGATTGACAAGGGGAGCCTCCAACTAAAAGATCTACTTTATACTTATATTTTTTTGCTGAAAAATTTGTGATGTCATCATGCCAATTCTTTGAATTAATTTGATAATTTGCAATATAACTCTCTTTGACACTTGGATCAATATCACCTGCAAAAACAATTTTATGTTTAAGTTTTAATCTTTTAAAAGCTTGTTCAATTGCGCCAATTCCAGTAAAAAGAGTTGCAAGACGTATCTCTTTTTTTGGAAATTTAAATTTAAGATTTCTCCAATCTTCAAAAGTATTTTCAAGGGGAATTTCTCCCTGTGGCATTCTCATACTTTATTTTGTTCGTATTCTCTTACTCCTTTATTCAAACAAGAGCTTTGTAAATTTAAAGTTTTATCTCTACCAAAAGAGGTTTTTGTTAGATTTAATTCCATGAATATATATTAACAAAAAAAGGTAGTTAAAATTAAATTTTATAAATGTTTGCTTAGCTGGAATCTACTATTTTGTCTAATAAAAACTTTTTAAGCAGATTATAGATATTTTCTCTAGTTATCTTGAAAAGTACTTCTGATTCTGTTTCATTTAATTTAGAATTTGCAGGATCTTCAATAGCCCAATGTAATAAATTAGCATTTGAGTGCGATACAGGGCAAATTTCTTCAGCACAAAGTGTAATAACATAATCAAGATTATCTATAAATTCGTTATCCAAGTCATCGATAGATTTTGATGTATGATTTGATAAATCAATTCCCACCTCCTGCATAACATCGATAGCGCCTTGGTGTACTTCTCCAGTTGGATCAGAGCCGGCACTTCTAATATCGTTATTTTGTCCAAACATGTTTTTAGCCAAACCTTCTGCGATTTGACTTCTAGCTGAATTGCCTACGCATAAAAAAAGAATATTCATTAATCAAAATTGTAGAATGTTAAATATAAGGTTATCTTATATTGTTTATAAGTAATTTTAAAAGTGATGAAAAGTATTAGTATTGAGAATATGTTGGATGGGCTTGAAGGCAGCCTTGGAGAAGATGACTATACCGAGCCCCTTGAAATCCTAATAAATTCAGCTAATAAAAATAATCAATTTAATTTTTTTGGTTCTATCGCTTTTAAAAATCAACTAAAAGATCGTTTAAAAATGAGAAGCAAG
>MDTD01084852.1_pt1 | contig 10086 bp, 6 predicted proteins | sample 811221 | NCBI WGS metagenome assembly MDTD01 (sample SAMN05326646, study PRJNA326480) | marine metagenome | isolation source: seawater | place: Pacific Ocean: South West | collected 2011
TGAGGATCTTGATGGTCTCTCACCGTGCAATAGTGCGTAGACTGAATCACTTCTTCAGCAAACTGAAGCGCATCCACAATGCCAGTATGAAGGTAGATTGAAAGGTAGGCTGTTGCGACAAACCCATTCTGCCAAGGCATAAAATAATCGATGTCGTACTGAGCATTTGGAAGATTCCATCGAGACCAGTTTGGAGAAGGGTTCCGCTGATTGACATATTGTTTTGCAGGATGCCAGTTGGCAGCAGTGGTGTTTCGTGCTTGAGTGGTTTTCCAAGCAAGAAAGTCTTTAAATTCCGGTTTACCCGTCGCTAAATAGGCTTGGAGAATGACGATGAGGGCAGAGCCAGCGGCTCGAGCCACATCAGTTCGAGGACGACTCATGATTCCCATGGCGGAGTGACCTGCCATTTCCATCATTTCTTGAAAAAGAGGGTCTCCAGAAACCACCCATGCCGAATAGATCCCTCGAGCATGAGGGTGCTCATAATCAAAAAGACGATTACCGCTTCGAAGCAGGCTCACGTAGTCACCCGGCCCCCTTAGGGAAAAATAAATATCTCTAGAGGAGTTCGGGTTGAAAACGCCTCCTCCAGCTTTGATCGGATCATACAGAAGTTTGCGTCCAAAAGAACCGACGGCACCGGTAAAGTCTCGCGCATCATACCCATACACGAGTCCAGCCACGTCATAAACGAGCCCGGAGGTTTGTGGATTGGAAAAGTCCATGCCTTTTACAGCATTGAACCGGTGAAGTTGAACTGCGCCCATCGCAATCGTTTGTTGAAGGCCTAGAGGATAATCTCCTTGAATCGCGGTGACGAGCTCTGGAGCAAGGCCATGGTTTTGTCGGGGCGTGCCGGTTTGAGCGGTGTTAGCAACGTCTTCAAGGAGACTCAAAAACCCTTTCTTTTGATTCACTTCGGATAAAAAGCGTTGATACGCTTGTTCGGCAATGGCAGTAGCGTTTTGCGGTTTCTGGGAGATTTCACCCAGCACTCCAGCGGCTCCCGGAGCATTTTGCCAAGTGGTGTGGGTGGCTAGCCCATAGGCTCTGCCTTCTTGCATTGAGCGAGCGCTGTGATTGAGAAGTTGGCGATCTTGTGACGTTGGGTTGGATGGAAGGTAGCCGAGTCGAAAGTCTAAACGAGTCGAGTGTCCGTCTTGGATGGCATGTTGAGATACCAATGATGCTTCAAAGTGACCCCCATTGAGGCTAGGGTTTGGCATGTCCCACCAATCGCCATTGACAAGCGCGATTGTATCCATGCCTTCACTTAAAAGACTCATCGAGCGAATGAAGATAGGACCTAAAGGATACAAATCAGGATCACTCGAGCCATTGAGCGCATCCATTCCAAGAAAGTGATTGCCCACCCGAGCGGTGACATCAATCCAAGGGATTTCAGAGTGATAGGTAGTGTAGATGGTTGCCTTAGCGATGGGTCTAGGTTGCCCTGAAACACCTGGATAAACTGAAGGATAAGTTGCACCTTGACCCAACGAGTTTTCAAAATAGATGACGTTTCGAGTGATTTTTAGGTGAGGTGTTTCGACTAAAACATCTCCTTCCTGGCTTCGAATGACATTGCCAACTGAGGCTCGGTAATAGATGCCATCAGCGGCTTGGAGGTTTAAAAGAAGCGTTGTGGATGAGAGAGAATTCAGGGTATCCGGATGCAATTCAAAAGGATGTGGCGATTTTGGAGTATTGGAATCTACGACTGTGTAGGTACGTGTTTCATTCGGACCTAGTTCATCTTTAAAACTCATTTGTGCCAAGCGAACACTGGTGGGGTTTCCATTTGAGTCTCTGTACCATTCGAGCACTCGTGTTTCAGAAGCATCCAAGCTAAGTGCGCCGCCTTGGACTCTAAGCTCACTGAGTTGAGACGTCGTTGTGACTTCATTTCGTTCGAACGGAATAGTGACTAAAAAGAGATCTTCGAGAGGAGTGGTTCCTGGGTTTGTGATTTTAAATTGTTTTTGGGAAGGCGCCGTAGCTCCAAAGGTGCGAGGCGAGCTGCTAAGCTCTGCATAACTTCCTTGAGCATTGCCTAGAGCATACGCATACAGTGTGTGGGTTCCTTGAGAGCAATAGGTTGATGGAATGGCAAATTCAAAACCACGATTTCCGGGTAGAGTTGTTTGCGAGTGAGTCAGATTGGCTTCTGTCGTGCCGAGATAGGTTCCACCCTGAGTCGCACTTCCGTTAACATAAAACGCGACTGTGACGGGCTCAGTGATATCTGGATCTCCAGCCCAGCCTGTGGCATGACAACTTGAAAGTCGAACTTCATCCAAAAAACCGAGTGGAAGCTGATCTCGTTGCCCGATTTGGGAGGGGTTCCCGTTGAGAGCGTATTCTTGCTCTGAGATAGGGCTGTATGCAAGCACTTCTACTGTAATGGGAGGGGAGAGGTTGCACACGGAGGGGCCAAAAGCTTGATCAAGATCAAGCCGCCATCCAACTTGATCGGTGGGGAGACTCATTTGAGTTTGAATCTGAGGGCGTGATTGATTGCTTCTTGTTTCTGCAACTTTGGCCCGTTGACCTGGCCCTGCGAGGGCATAAAATCGGACAATGAGTTCAGACTCAGGGTGGTGCATGTCAATCGCCCAGCCGCGAAGTTCACACTGAGCTCCATTTTTGAAAAACCCCTCGTTTTCACCTCTCATCATGACCGGAAGGGGCACTGTGTTCCGAGATGATTTGGAAAAGGGAAGGCGCACCAATTCCAAGCAGCCTGTGTTGATGAGGCTGAGCAGAATGAGACCGACCCACAGTTTCGTGGAAGTGAGCCTTTTTAAGGCGCTGGTTTTTTCGGTAATGGTGTTTCCCCCGTTTGATTGAGACCCTCTAACTGATTCTTTTAGAGCTCCCGCGTCTCAAGCACACTCCTTATAGTATACTAAAAGTATCAAGATAATGGAAATGGGGGCATTCTTAGAAAAATTAATTATTTCAGATACTTAGAAAACCTCTTCTCGTTGGACCTTCTTTCAAAATGGAAAGAGATTCGTTTCTGACTCGGATCACAGAAACAGGAAAAGAAGGTACCTTTTTTAGTAAAAATGATTAAAACTACTCGGTGATGACTGACAGTTTTCCTAAAAATGACCGTAAAAAAATCCTCCTGATGGGAGGATCCTTAAATCAAACCACCATGATCCACTGCGTCGGTAAAGTCTTGGAACGGGATTATGAGTGTTTTTACTCCCCTTATTATGATGATGGTTGGACCCAATGGGCAGCCGATCGAGGTTGGATTGACTTTTGTATTTTGGGGGGAGTCTTTCGTTCAAACACTTTTGAATACCTGAAGGACCATCGACTTCCCATTGACTACAAGGCTCAAAAACATCGTTATGATTTGATGGTGACTTGCACGGATATGTGCATTCCAAAAAATCAAAAAACACAGCCTCTTGTCCAAGTTCAAGAGGGAATGACAGATCCACCTAATTTTTTAACCCCTTTTGTGAAATGGTTTGACTTGCCTTGTTGGGTGGCCTCAACGTCAGCGACCGGATTTTCGGATGCCTATGACGCTTTTTGTGTGGCCTCGGAAGGCTACCGAGAATTTTTTATTGAAAAGGGCCTGAAAGCAGAAAAACTTCATGTGACTGGAATTCCCAACTATGATCATTGTGAGGCTTATCGAAATAACGATTTTCCACATCATGGATTTGTTCTTGTGGCTACTTCCGATTGCCGAGAGACTTTTAAGTATGAGAATAGAAAGAAAACAATCCTAGACGCAGTCAAGATTGCTAACGGAAAGCAATTAATTTTTAAATTACATCCGAACGAGAAAAAGCAAAGAGCCATTCAAGAAATCAAAACTCATGCTCCAAACGCACTGGTCTATACGGATGGCAATATTCATGAAATGATCGCAAATTGTGATATTTTGATCACTAAGTGGTCAACAGTGACTTATGTAGGACTCGCTCTGGGAAAAAAAGTCTACTCCGAGTTTGATCTTGAAGAGTTAAAAAAGAAAATGCCTCAGCAAAATGGGGGCCAGTCAGCTGAAAATATTGCAAACGTCTGTAAACAGTTTCTCGAGCCACAACCAGCTGTAGCCGCATCAGATCAGACAAGCTTTTTTCCTACAACGCAAAAAAAATTGACCCCCACACCAGAACTTTAAAATCTATTTCACTTTGAGTGCTTCAACTGCTTCTATTTGTTTTTCCAAAAGATCTTCAAGCTTGTCCTGATGTTCGGAATGGATCTCTTGTTTTTGCTTCTGAGTACGAAGTCGTTTTAGAATTTTATCTTTCTTTTCTTGATTGAGCCCTTTTTCTTTCAGCTGACTGAGTCGCTCTTCAAACGTTGAAGCCATGCACTCTCTCTTTTTTTCTAAACATCCCTTGAGCTCTGAAGCCCCTTTTCGATGACATCGGTGCTTCATACATTTTTTCATTGCACCCTGGTTTCGTCCCTTATGGTGATCCGCTTGACTCATGGGAGAATTCAAAAATAAAAAACCTAAAATGAATACAAACGAAGTTAACAACTGACCATAACCAAGTTTCTTCTGACTAGAGCTCATAGAGCACTCCTTTGGATAATAGCATCACGTTCATGAAAAGCTGTGTTCGATACCCTTTAACTCTAGCACATCTTTTTGGAAGTTGATCCAAATATTAGATCCCACATCAAAGAACACTCAACTGGACAAAAGTGACTTTGGTTGAATCACCCAGAAAGTTCGCTCAAAACGTTGATGCCAATTTCGGATTCGATCTTTTCCATACAAAAGAAGATCCTTCACAGGAAACTGTCCACGGCGTTGCCAACGGATCCATTTAAATTTTGGATAATTTTCTAATTGGGAAAGGAAAGGCTGAATCGCCTCCCACTGAGCTTCAGATAAAATCAGCGTTGTGCCTTGTTCAAGGAGCGTCACCATTTGATCTTGAGTGTAAACTCTTTGGATGGGTTGGCCCAGGGCAACAGAGATCCAACCGGTTTCATTCCATATATTTTTACTTGGATCTAAAAAAGCCAGTGATTCAATTTGATTTTCTTCAAGGTAATTGCGCAAGGGTCTCATTTCCTTTTCGCTGATTTGAAAAATTGCCGCTTTGATGACAAAAAATAAAACGACTTGAGTCAATAAAAAGCCGCGCATTTTTAATCGGATTAAAGAAATCCCTGAAAGAAACCCAAAAACGACCAGCGACGTATTAATCCATGGATGCGTCCACTCTGCTCTTGATAATACCGCTGCCAACAGAAAATAGCCTCCCATCAGGAAGATGCCACTTGTAATGGCCACCATCCAAAGGCGATACGGAATGTGAAATTTCTGAATGCTTCTTGTCAAAGCCCAGTCAATCCAAAGGGCAAAGGCTGGTGTCAAAATAAAAAGATAAGTTTCTGTTTTGTAAGGAAAGCTACTAAAAAACAGTGCCGGGAGAAGACTCCAGCACCAAAGGAATCGCTTTTGGCGTATTGAAAGAGTCGTTTTTCGAAACGAAAGCAGAAAAACGCCAAACCAAATCAATGTCGAGGGCAGTAAAAAACTTGCAAAGTCGTACCACATCCTCCAAAGCGGAGCATTTGAGCTCTTATGAAAAGTCTCTCTTAAAATATACTCGTTCCAAAAAAGAACGGGATGGTTCAAATAGGCGATAAAAAACCAGGAGAGCCCTAAAAGTGTTCCTAAAACAAAAGACAAATAAAGGTGTCTATTTGTCCAAATCCAACGTTGCCGATCAAGCCAGCAAAATAAAAAGAAACTCAGTGACCAAAGTGCTGAATAAAGTGGGCTTTTGATCCAGGAAAGGGCTCCGACAACAGCTAACGAGAAATAAATCCATTTTGGATTTTTAGTCTTAATAAAACTCAGTCCCAACCACCATGCTGCAGAGTAGAAGAGAACTAGAAAAATTTCCATTTGAGCGGAATGCCCATAAGTGAATGTACCCGCAGCGAGCGCAAACCATAAAGCCACATAAGTCCGTTGTTTCCGACGCGGAGCAATGAGTTGATGAATCTTGGTTAAAAACCATCCAGTAGCTAAGACTGCAATGCCACTCGGAAGCAGAGTTGAAAAAAAATTCAGACCAAACAGATGCCAAGAAATTAGTAAAAGCCAGTAAAGGAGCGGCGGTTTAAGAAAGTTTGGCTCTCCAAATAGATAGGGAATGCTCCACTGCCCTTGATGAGCCATCTCCATCGCAATTGAAATATAGGTTTTCTGATCCCCTGTCAGAGGGATTAATGAGCCCCAATTCCAGCTCAAATAAACCAGAGCAATCAGCAAGAGTTGGATCTCAATTCGTCGGAAACGAAATTTTTTGATCAGCTTCTTCACAAAAGCAAACCTTTCGGGAGTGGAAAATCATTCTCAAGGTACTGAAATTTTCTTGTGCAAATTCAGTTTTGGAGTATCGTTTACCTCATGAAAACAATTAAAAATTTATGTTTACTAGCGTTACTATCAGGTATCATTTTTTCCCCCCTTTCTGAAGCCCGTTTAAAACGAGATCTTTCAAAATTAGATCTGAAAGAGGCAAATCAAAAAGTCGTTTTAAGCTACGGAGGCTTAGGTGCGATTTTTGGAAACGAATCTGGAACGGGTACTCCCATTGTGGCTCAATTTAGTGGCGGCGTTTATTACTCGGAAAATTTTTACTTGGGCATTGAATCTGCATTCGGGAAAGCTACGGGTGTGACCTCGGCGAAAGAGCCTTGGTTGATTCTTTCAGGCGGAAACCTGGCTTATGAAAGTCGTTTTGGTTCTTCTTCTTGGGTGTGGAATGTTCGAAGTTTTCTTGGATTTGCTTACACACGAAACATTGCCACACAAGAGATGGATTTTGGGTTTGCGTTTGGACCAAAAGCAACACTTTCGTATGAAGTGACAAATGGAGTACGGATCGGACTTGATACAGGATATATTTTTGCACCTGAGAACAAAGGCGTGCAAGGGTTTCAAGTTGGATTGGGCGTACAGTTTAAAAAGATAGAGATTTCTATTTTCGATTCCAAATAGAAAAATCGAAACCTGCTTGAAGTGTGAGTGGCATTTTAAAACGGCAGGAGTGTTTCAGCTGAGGTCTTGAACTGGGCTTTTGGAGACTCTCGATGAAGAGTTTCCCCCTGGATCACACGTTCGTAAAGCTTCAAGTAGTTTTTAGCCATTTGGATTGATGAAAACGCTTCTTCCGCCTCTTTTCGGATCTCGAGAGGATTAAATCTCTTGGGAGGGTTCTTCAATACCTCAACAAGCTCTGAATAGTTTTGACAAATCAATCCTCGATTTTGGGAGATTAACTCAGGAAGGCTACCGTAGGGTGATCCAATCACGGGTCTTCCTAATGCGAAGCTTTCTACAATCGCAATTCCAAAGGGTTCATGCCAACGAACTGGAAACAAAAGTGCATCAATACGACTTAGGACTTCCAATTTTTTCTTCTGATCGACCATGCCATGGGAAATGATCTTTGATGAAAATCCCCAATGACGGCCCCCGCAAATTTCAAGTGTCACACCGCTAGCTTTTGCTGCTTGGATGCAATGGTGCAGGTTTTTTACTTTCCATGAGCCTTTGGCGAGGAATCCAAATCGATTCCACTGAAGCTTCGGATGTGGTGGGAATGGGTATTCGTCAAAGTCAATTCCATTGTAAACGTAGATTGAAGAGCCATGATTTTCCGCATGCTTTTTTGAGATAAAAACAGTGTTCGGGTGGAACGTCTCCCCCACTTGACCATTACCTTCAATAGTCACTAAGAAGGGGCAGGATAGTGGAATTGAAGGGGTAGAGAATAAATGAACAATGCTAGTATCTTGAGGGATTAAGGTATGCCAGTCTTGATCTGGATTTTTCTGAATCAACCGAGCGCCAATGGACTCTACTTGACTTTCTTTTGGGCCGATGAAGGATACTTGATGTCCTTGTGCGACGAGTGCTTTCATTAACCAAAAAATAATTCGCTCTGTGCCACCGTATTTTTGAACTGGTAGCGCTCGATCGCATTCAAAAACAATATGCATCATTCCACCCTAATTTATTCTGATCTAATTCATGATCCCCTAGCTTAGCTTATTTTTTTCTTCTTTTGTATGGCAGTGATACTCACACCGATGAGTCCTGTTCCTAAACCATAATAGATTTCAGGAATCTTGAAGGGAGAAAAAAGATATCCAATGACCATCATAAGTGCCGAACTCAATAGAATTAGAAAAAATTCCTGGTCGGTGTAACTCCATTTAAAAATAAAATGAAAAAGGAGAGGAACTAAGAGTGCTCCTGCTGAGATACTTCCTAGTGTGATCCAGATTGTCTCAATTTTTAAATTTGAAATCAGTGCAAGTGCAGAAGAAATTAGACCAATCACAAGAAGGCTCCATTTTTGTGTTTGGATCGATTTACTTTTCTTCAATAGGTCGTGAACAACTGTGCTGCTACTAAGAAAAAGATAAGAATCAAGTGTTGAAAAAATAGTGGCAGCAATTCCTGCAAGAAAAAATCCTCGTAGACCAGTCGGAAGGGTATTAAAAGCATAGTGGAGATAATCTGTAGAAGTACTTGCTTGGGGTAGCGCTGCTTTCGCATAGAGTGCGCCTCCGACCATTAGGAAATCAAAACTAAGCCAAAATCCTGTTGCAATTAAAACACCTTTTTTTGCAGTCTTAGCTGATTGAGTTGCAAAAAATCGGTGATAAAAGTTTGGATCTACAAGCGTCGTCATTGCGATAAAAAACCACACCATCAATTCAGCCCATGATGTCTGACCCGTTACAGTAAAGTGAGTCGCTGGTAGATGCTCTTCTAGGTAGGAAAGGCCACCGTAGTGCAGCACGGAAACTAAAAATAAAATCAGTACAGCACTAAACATGAGGATGAATTGAATTAAATCGCTCGCAACAACGGATCGAAACCCTCCAATCACGGAGTAGGCGATCGTAAACAGAGTGCCAAAGATCACCCCTTGCCAAAGCTCCCAACCAAAAAGAGCCTCGAAGAGAAAGCCCAAGCTTAGGCAATAAGCAATTGGAAGGAGATTAAAAAGATTAAGAATTGCGGAGAGATTTCTCGATTTTTCTCCGAACTGAGTGCCCAGATAATCTGGGAGTGTGATTGCTTGAGTGTTAAAATTCATTCGAGGAATTAGAACCCATGCCAAAATCAAATAAGCGACGTACCAGAACAGTCCCTGAGTGATAAATGAATAGATTCCGTGATGAATAGCAATTTCTGCGACACCGAGGATGCCTCCGTACCAGGTAGCTACGAGGGTGATAACAAATAAAGGAAGTGTCAGTTTTCTTCCCAATGCCAGATAGTCGATGGCTGAGCCATGGGGTTGGCTTTGTCGGTGGTTCTGAGCAAAAATAACTGCTGCAAAAATAACGGCAAAAAAGATTCCAAAAATACTTAAATCAATCCAGTGGAGAGAGCTTGCAATCGTAGTCATAGCACAAAGCAATACTTCATTGCGATGCGGAAACGCAAAAGGAAAGGACAGTGTTTTTCCAAGTGTATCCGACTGCATCAGACCGAGAGAAGAGAGAGCCCAATGTCCTGATTCCATTCATTGGCATTTTGAGGAATCTGAGTTAAAGTGCGACGAATGAAGCATGCTCAGAGTCAAAGTGGATTTTCAGGGTGGGTATTTATGGTCCTGCTTCTGGTGCTCGCAGGGGTAGGCGGGTATTTCTATATGCTCAATCAGACGAAAGGGGTTCAAGAAGTAGAGACCCTTCGAACCCTGAGCGTGACACATGTAGAGGCGCTGGAATTGAAAAAAGAAGGCCTCCCTTTAGTGGTGACCTTAGAGGCAAAGCAATGTCCTAGGGAAGTCATTTATGCGGCTTTGATTCCACATAATGAATCCAGTGATCGACTCAGTTTCCAATGTCATCCGGATGGACGAGAGAGTGATATTGATCCTAATTCCATTCGAAAAGTTCAATTCTTGTGGAGCCCACGACCTTCAGCGCTTCAAACCACCGAGAGTACGATTCGAGAAGAGCGCACGCTTTGGGTGGAGCCAATGCGTGATCGAGGCCAGACGGTGTCAGTGAGTCTCGTGATTGATGCTAAATACTCAGAAAAGAAAA
>MDTD01037506.1_pt1 | contig 10085 bp, 10 predicted proteins | sample 811221 | NCBI WGS metagenome assembly MDTD01 (sample SAMN05326646, study PRJNA326480) | marine metagenome | isolation source: seawater | place: Pacific Ocean: South West | collected 2011
AGAAGTTTCTGAAGTAGGACAAGTTTTATCTGTAGGTGATGGAATAGCTAGAATTTATGGTTTAGATAATGTTCAAGCTGGGGAAATGGTTGAATTTTCTGATGGTTCAAAAGGAATGGCTTTAAATTTAGAGAGTGAAAATGTTGGGGTAGTAATTTTTGGAGATGACCGAAATATAAAGGAAGGAGATATTGTCAAAAGAACTGGAAGCATTGTTGATACACCAGTTGGAAAAGAATTGTTAGGAAGAGTTGTTGATGGATTGGGTAATCCAATTGATGGAAAAGGTGTATTAGATAAAGGTATCAAAAAAAGTAGAGTTGAAGTAAAGGCACCTGGAATTATTCCTAGACAATCTGTTAGTGAGCCAATGCAAACAGGACTAAAATCAATTGACAGCCTTGTTCCAATTGGAAGAGGTCAAAGGGAATTGATTATTGGTGATAGACAAACTGGAAAAACAGCAGTTGCAATTGATGCAATTATTAATCAAAAAAAAATAAATGAATCAGGCGATGAAAAACAAAAACTTTATTGTATTTATGTTGCTGTAGGACAAAAGAGATCAACTGTAAGACAAATTCAAAAAACACTAGAGGAAGCTGGAGCTATGGAATATACAACAATAGTAGCTGCCACTGCTTCAGACTCAGCGCCCTTACAATTTTTAGCTCCTTATACAGGTTGTGCAATGGGTGAATTTTTTAGAGATAATGGAATGCATGCATTGATTATTTATGATGATCTCTCAAAACAGGCTGTGGCTTATAGACAAATGTCACTAATTTTAAGAAGACCTCCAGGCAGGGAAGCATATCCAGGTGATGTTTTTTATTTACATAGCCGTCTTCTTGAGAGAGCCGCAAAATTAAGTGATGAACATGGTGGAGGATCTTTAACAGCTCTGCCAATTATTGAAACTCAAGGAGGAGATGTGTCCGCCTATATTCCAACAAATGTAATTTCAATTACTGATGGGCAAATATTTTTAGAAACAGAATTGTTTAATCAGGGAATTAGACCAGCTATAAATGTTGGATTATCTGTATCTAGGGTTGGATCTGCAGCTCAAACAAAGGCAATGAAAAAAGTATCAGGTTCAATGAAACTTGAGCTGGCTCAGTATCGAGAAATGGCAGCATTTGCCCAATTTGGATCTGATTTAGATGCCTCAACTCAACAACTTTTAAACAGAGGTTCCAAATTAACTGAACTTTTAAAACAAAAACAATATTCCCCCATGACTGTAGCAGAACAAGTAATCTCAGTATTTTGTGGTGTAAAAGGTTACCTTGATGATATTGATTTAAAAGATATTGCTGATTTTGAAAACAAAATAATAGAGAGATGTAGATCTGATAATCCAGAAATTTTAGATTCTGTTATAAGCACAGGTAAACTAGATGAAGACTCCGAAAAGACTTTAATTGAGGCAATTATTAATTTAAAGAAAACTTTTAAATCTTAATTATTTTATGGCTAGTTTAGATGATCTAAAAAAGAGAATAACCAGTGTGAAATCTACCCAAAAGATCACTAAAGCAATGAAAATGGTTGCAGCTGCAAAATTAAAAAGAGCTCAAGAAAGTGCAGAAAAAGGGAGACCTTATTCTCAAAAAATGAATGATATTATTCTCAATCTATCTAAGGGTATATCTAATATAGATAGTGCTCCAAAATTATTATCAGGTACCGGAAAAGAGCAGATACATCTTTGTATAGTTATAACTTCAGACAGAGGTTTATGTGGTGGATTTAATTCAAATATAATCAAAAAAGCTAAAAGTTACTTTTCAAAAATTATTAGTGAAAACAAAGAATTAAAAATTATTACAGTTGGATCAAAAGGATACGATCAACTTAAAAGAATATATGTTGATAAAATTATTGAAAATATTTCTTTTAAAAATTCAAAAAATGCTAATTATTTTGATGCCGAAAAAGTTGGCAAAACTATAATTGAAAGATTTGAAAAAGAGGAATTTGATATTTGTACAATTTTTTATAATCAGTTTAAAAATGTTATAACTCAAATACCTCAAGCACAACAGATTATACCCTTAAATACAGAAACTGTTGATGAAAGTATGTCAGTGAATTCTTATGATTTTGAACCAGAAGAAGATGAAATTTTAAGTAATTTATTACCTAAAAATATATCAACACAAATATTTAAGGCAATGTTAGAGAATTCAGCTAGTGAACAAGGTGCAAGAATGAGTGCAATGGATAATGCAACTAGAAACGCAGGTGAAATGGTTGACAAACTTACAATTGAGTATAATAGAAGTCGTCAGGCCGCAATAACTAAGGAATTAATTGAAATAATATCAGGAGCAGAAAGTTTATAATTATGAGCAAAGGAATAATAACACAAGTTATAGGAGCTGTGGTAGACGTAAAATTTGAAGGCGAGCTACCAGAAATTTTAACGGCTTTAGAATGTAAAAATGGGAATAATAGACTAGTGTTAGAAGTAGCACAGCATTTAGGGGAGTCTACAGCTAGAACAATAGCAATGGACGCAACAGAAGGTCTTAAAAGAGGTGATGAGGTTGTTAATACAAATGCTCCTATAAAAGTTCCAGTAGGACCTGAAACATTAGGAAGAATTATAAATGTAGTTGGTGAGCCAATAGATGAAAGAGGAGAGGTTAAAACAAAGGAAAGTTGGCCTATACATAGACCTGCGCCAGAATTTAATGATCAATCTACTGAAACTGAAATTCTTGTTACAGGTATTAAAGTAATTGATTTACTTGCACCATATGCAAAAGGTGGAAAGATAGGTTTATTTGGTGGAGCAGGTGTCGGAAAAACAGTTTTAATTATGGAATTGATAAATAACGTTGCAAAAGCACATGGTGGATTTTCTGTTTTTGCAGGTGTTGGAGAACGAACTAGAGAAGGTAATGATCTTTATCATGAAATGATGGAGTCAGGTGTAATTAAACCTGAGGGACCCGGTTCAAAAGCTGCATTAGTTTATGGTCAAATGAATGAACCTCCTGGAGCAAGAGCAAGAGTTGCACTTACAGGTTTAACAGTGGCAGAATATTTCAGAGATCAGGAGGGTCAAGATGTTCTCTTTTTCGTAGATAACATTTTTAGATTTACTCAAGCAGGATCTGAGGTATCAGCTCTGTTAGGAAGAATTCCATCAGCTGTAGGATACCAGCCTACGTTAGCTACAGATATGGGAAATTTACAGGAGAGAATTACCACAACAAATAAGGGCTCAATTACCTCTGTACAGGCAATTTATGTTCCAGCAGATGATTTAACTGATCCAGCACCAGCAACTTCTTTTGCTCATTTAGATGCAACAACCGTGCTATCAAGACAAATAGCAGAGATTGGTATTTATCCTGCGGTGGATCCACTTGATTCAACATCTAGAATTCTTGATCCAAGAATAGTTGGCGATGAACATTATAGAGTAGCTCGTGAGGTACAAAAAATTTTACAAACTTATAAATCACTTCAAGATATAATAGCAATCTTGGGTATGGATGAACTTTCAGAAGAAGACAAATTGGTTGTGGCAAGAGCTAGAAAGATTCAAAGATTTTTATCTCAACCCTTCTTTGTTGCTGAAGTTTTTACTGGCTCACCAGGCAAACTGGTAGATTTAGAGTCTACAATTAAAGGTTTTGATGCAATTTGTAAGGGTGAATATGATCATTTGCCAGAAGCTGCATTTTACATGGTTGGTACAATTGAAGAAGCAATAGAGAAAGCTGAGAAAATAGCTAAAGATGCAGCTGCATAATGGGTGAAGAATTCAAGATAGAAATAGTTAATCCAGAGAAATCTTTTCTCTCAAAAAAAGATGTAACTGAAGTGATAGTACCTGCTTTTGAAGGAGAAATGGGAATATTAAAAGATCATATTTCTATAATTTCTTTTCTAAAGCCAGGTATAATTACAATTATTTCAAAGTCAGGAGAAGAAAAATTTTATATAGAGGATGGAATAGTTGAATTTACTGATAATAATTTATCAATTTTAACGAGCTCTATTTTTAACTTAAAAGATATGGAAAAAGATAAAGTAGAAGACTTAATTAAGAGTGCTGAAGAAGAGATAACAAAGCCTGGAATTTCTGATCAATCAAAATATTTATCTGAACAAAAAATTGAAGTTCTTCGTACTATTAATTAATTATTTTTTGAATTTTTTCTTTAAGTTCCTTATAGACGTGAAGTTTAAAGTCTACTACCACATCAGTTATCATATTTAATTCGATCCATTTCCATTCTAAAAACTCAGGTTTATTTGTTTTAATATTGATGTCATCATCATTTCCTAAGTATCTCATTAAAAACCACTTTTGTTTTTGTCCTTTATATTTACCTTTCCAGATTATACCTAAAAGGTGCTTTGGAAGCTCATAAGTCATTTCACCATCTATTTCTTGAATCAGTTCAACCTCTTTCATTCCAGTTTCTTCCTCTAATTCTCTAAGAGCAGCATTTAAAAAATTTTCACCATCATTGACTCCGCCCTGCGGCATTTGCCAAAAATTTTTTGGATTATCAATTCTTTTAGCAACAAAAACTTTATTTTCTTTATTTAAAACAATAATTCCGACACCAGTTCTCAAAGGTAAATTTTTAAATTTTTCCTCCATCTTAACCATTAATTAATTTAATAGCATAGTTAAGCTGATTATCAGTCTCAGTTTTTATTTTAAAGTTATCTGAATCTTCACTAATTTCAATATCAGGTGAAACCCCAACTTCTGAAATTGATTTTCCAGATGGAAGATAATATTTAGCAACTGTTAGCCTAATAGCTCCTTTATTTTTTAAAGGAATTATAGATTGGACAGAACCTTTTCCATAACTGTTTTCACCTAATAATATTGCTCTTTTATGATCTTTTAAAGCTCCTGCTAAAATTTCAGATGCTGAAGCAGATCCATAATTAATTAAGACTATAATTGTCTTTCCATTTGTAAGATCTCCTTGACTAGCGAACCATTTTCTATTTTCAGACTTTTTTCTACTTTTTGTTGAAACTATTTCGCCATCATTAAGAAAAAAATCAGAAATTTTTATTGCCTGTGATAGTAAACCACCAGGATTGTTCCTCAGGTCCAATATATAAGCACTAACATTATTATTTTTTTCAAATTTTTGTATTTCTTGCTTAATTTGTTTCCCACTATTTTCATTAAAAGACGTTAGTCTAATATATCCTATATTTTTTTCTAAAAGATCAGCTTTTACAGACTTAATTTGAATAATTTCACGCACGATGTTGAATGTTAAGGCTTTTTTTTCACCTCTACGTCTAATTGTTAATTCTATGCCTGATCCTACAGGACCTCTCATCAAATCAACAGCTTCACTAAGAGATTTACCTTGTACCTGATTATCATTAATTTTGACTATATAATCTCCAGCTTTTATACCAGCTCTTGATGCAGGAGTGTCATCTATTGGAGAAATCACTTTAACAACCCCAGCCTCCATACTTACCTCAATTCCAAGCCCACCAAATTCACCGCTTGTTTCAGTTTGCATTTCATTAAGTATTTCAGGTGACATATATGCTGAGTATGGATCCAAAGATTGAAGAAGACCATTTATAGCAGAGTCCATACTTTCAGATTGATTTATTTCATCTACGTATTCTTTATTTATTTTTTCAAGAACCTCACCAAATAAATCTATTTTTTTATAAATATCTTTTTCAGATGGAAAGACAATCTCGGTAGACAAAATTAAAAATGAAATTATTATTAAAAATCGTTTTATAATCATATTATCAATTTTTCCTTTGGTATTAATTCAGACCACATTTTTTCAATCTCATAAAATTTTCTTTTTTCAGGATGAAAGATGTGAACTATTAAGTCAATACCGTCAACTAATTTCCATTCTGAACTGTCTTTTCCTTCGATTTTAGATTCTACTATGCCATTATCTTTTAGTTTTTCTAAAACTTGCTCTGACAAAGATTGTATATGTCTAGAGGATGTTCCACTTGCAATAATCATAAAATCTGCCATTGAACTTTTGTCTTTGAGATCAATACTGATTATGTCCTGTGCTTTGTTCGTGTCTAGAGTTTGAATGACGATTTGTTTTAAATCTGTAATTTTATCCATTGATTAAATTCAGACTATCAAATTTTTCTTAATTGAGAAGAAGAAATATTGACTTTTTTAAATTTTACAAATTCTAAATTTTTCTTATTTAATCTTTTAAATGTAGTTGAATTCATAGATTTTCTTTTATAACCGTGTCGATCAAAGACTATTATATTAGATTTTTCAGGAATTATTTTCCATTTATGCCATTTGTGAAAATTTATGAGATTATCAGCACCCATTATAAAATAAATTTGATTTTTTTTATCTTTTGAAAAAAAATTGATTAAATCTATGGTTTTATTTGATTTAATCTTATCTTCATAAAATCCTACTTTTATAAATTTTGTCTTACGAATTATTTTTTTGCAAAACTTAATTCTTTCAGATAAATTTTTGCTACTACGTCCTTTAAAAGGATTTTTTTTTGTTATTGCCCATATTATTTGTTCAAGATTGAATCTTTTTGCTGCCTCTTTGGAGATTATTATATGACCTTTATGAGCTGGATCAAAAGAGCCACCAAGGATACCAATTTTTTTTTTTTTTTAATTTCAAATTAATTCCTTATTTTTCCTTTACTTGTAATGTGGTATTTGTAAGAAACGAGTTGGTCCAAACCTACAGGCCCTCGTGGTGGAAGAGCACTTGTTGAGATACCTACTTCTCCGCCAAAACCAAATTCCCCTCCATCTGCAAATTGAGTTGAGGTATTATGCATTGCAATGGAACTTTTAACTTCTTTTAAGAATTTTTTTGCAGTCTTTTTATTTTTTGTAATTATAGAGTCAGTATGCATTGTTCCAAATTTATTAATATGCTTTATGGCTTCATTAAGATTTTTTACAGATTTTACAGATACTTTTGATGATAAATATTCTTTTGACCAATCTGCATCAGTCGCTTTTTGGATATTTTTTTTAAAAATTTTTTGAATTTTATTATCTCCAATAATTTTACATCCATTTTTTTCTAAGTTTTTGAGAATAGGTAAACCAATTTTCTCAATTATTTTTTCATGTAAAAGAACAGTCTCTGTTGCACCACAAATTGCTGTATTTCTTAATTTTGCATTATGTACAACATTAATGGCCATTTTTTTATTTGCATCCTTATCAACATAAGTGTGACAAATACCTTCAAGATGACCAATTAAAGGAACATTAGAAATATTTTGTACTTTTTTTACCAAACTTTTTCCGCCTCTAGGTATAATTATGTCTATAAATTTATTCATTTTAGTTAAAAGAATATCGACAACCCTTCTATTTTTGAGATTTATAAATTGCACAAAATTTTGATCAATTTTATTTTTTTTCAGAGAGTGTCTAAATAATTTTGAGAGAATACGATTTGAATAATAAGCTTCAGACCCACCTTTTAGAATTACTGGATTTCCAGATTTGAAACATAGCGATGCCACATCGGAGGTAACATTTGGTCTACTTTCGTAAATTATTCCAATCACTCCTATTGGAACTGTAATCTTTGAAATATTTAATCCATTAGATCTTTTCCATTTTTTAAGAGTTATGTTAGTTGGATCTTTAAGTTTAACAATATTCTTAATAGTATTAATTAAACCCAAAATTTTTGCATCATTTAATTCAAGTCTTTTTATAAGATTTTCTTTTAATCTATTATTTGTGGCTATTCTAATATCTTTTTTATTTTCATTAATTATTTTTTTTCTTTCTTTCTTAATTAATTGATAATAATTTTTTAAAACTTTGTTCTTTTTTTTCGTATCAAGATTGACGGAAAACGCTTTTTTTGATTTTTTACCAATTTTAAGTAATAAGTTTTTCATTATACTTCTACCATATCATCTTTATGTACTACCTCAGATTTTGAGACATATCCAAGAATTTTTTGTATCTCGCTTGATTGACAACCCATAATTTTACTTATCTCTTGAGAGGAGAAAGAGCTTAATCCTCTAGCAAATTCTTTTTTTTTAAAATCTAAAATTTTGATATGATCTCCTTTATCAAATTTTCCAGAAACTTTTTTTATACCGGCTGCTAATAAACTTTTTCCATTTATTAGTGCTCTTTTTGCTCCATCGTCTATTGTTAACTCACCTTTTGGTGAGATAGAGCTAATTATCCATTTTTTTCTTGCATGTAATTTTGAAATTTTTGAAATAAACCAACTACAATTATTTTTTTTTTCAATTTGACTTATTGGATTAAAATATAGTCCATTTGAAATAATCATATTACATCCAGCTAGATTACAAATTCTTGCAGCCTCTATTTTTGTAATCATTCCACCACTACCAAATTGATTTGTTCCACGAATTTTGATATTTTTTAAATCCTTATCAATATCATTAATTTGCTTTATTAATTTAGCATCTTTAAATATTTTTGGATTTTTAGTAAAAAGACCATCTACATCAGATAATAAGACCAAAGTATCTGCGTTAGTGATTTGAGCAACTCTAGAAGCTAATCTATCATTATCACCATATTTTATTTCAGAAGTGGCAATAGTGTCGTTTTCGTTAACAACAGGTATGTAATTAAGTTTAAATAAATTTTCAAATGTTCTTTTTGCATTTATTGACCTTCTTCTCTCCTCAGTATCATCTAAAGTTAATAGAATTTGAGAAATATCTAATTTATATTTTAAAAAAGTTTGTGAAAATAAATTCATCAATTCTATTTGTCCAATTGATGCTATAGCTTGACTTTGATCTAGTTTAAGATCTGTTTTATTATAACCCATTTTTTTACAGCCGAGTGCAATTGCTCCAGAGCTTACAATAACAATTTTTTTATTTCGATTTTTAAGATTCTTAATATCTTTCGCAAAACTTAATAACCATTTTTTTCTTATTTTTTTGTTTTTATCGACCAGTAAAGATGACCCAATTTTAACAATTATTATTTTTGAGTTATTAAGTTGCATATTTAATTAATTTTGATTTAAATTTTGATACAGATTTTTTATCCAAAGTAGATAATGTAAAAACGTCACATTTAACATTTTTTTTAAAATCTTTTATTATTTTTTTTATCAATTTTTCATTCACTAAATCAATTTTATTTAAAACAATTAACTCCTCTTTTTTTGCAAGTTTTGAGTTATAACGCTTTAATTCATTTTTAACTTGTTTATAATTTTTCAAAATATTCTCATTAGTTATATCAATCATATGAAGAAGTGATTTACATCTTTCTATATGTTTCAAAAATTGCGTTCCAAGGCCAACACCTTTGTGAGCTCCTTCAACTAAACCAGGAATATCTGCGATTGTGACTTCTTTATTATCATAATTAGCTACTCCAAGATTAGGGTTGAGCGTTGTAAATTGATAGTTTGCAATTTTTGGATTAGCGTTAGTAATAGCTGCCAACAAGCTAGACTTACCCGCATTTGGTAATCCTATTATACCTATATCTGCGATTGTTTTTAGTTGTAACCAAATGGTATATTCCTCACCCTTTGTTCCTTTTGTAAATTTTCTTGGAGCTCTGTTTGTTGAACTTTTAAACCTGGTGTTGCCTAAGCCCCCTTTACCTCCAGACGCAGCAGTATATTCTTCACTGTTTTTAGTAAAATCATATAATAAAGTTTTGTTATCTTCTTCAAAGACTTGAGTGCCTAATGGAACCTTAAGTATCAAATCATCTCCACCTTTACCCGTACGATTTTGACCACTTCCATTTTCTCCTCTTTTTGCTTTATGATGTTGTTGATACCTGTAATCAATCAAAGTATTTAAATTTTGTTCTGCTTTAAATATTATTGACCCACCATTTCCACCATCACCACCGTCTGGTCCTCCAAATTCAATAAATTTTTCTCTTCTAAAACTCGGCGATCCATCACCACCGTTACCAGCTTTAATAAATACTTTTACTTGATCTAAGAATTTCATAATACAACGCTATTTTTTAGTTGTACTATTAATTGGGTTTTACTGAAACAAAAGTTCTATCTGATTTAGTTTTTTTAAAAACTACTTTACCTTTAA
>MDTD01052686.1_pt1 | contig 10085 bp, 11 predicted proteins | sample 811221 | NCBI WGS metagenome assembly MDTD01 (sample SAMN05326646, study PRJNA326480) | marine metagenome | isolation source: seawater | place: Pacific Ocean: South West | collected 2011
TAAGCTCTATAGGCAGACCATGACAATCCCACCCTGGTATGAATGGGCAGTCATAACCAAACATTGTTCTACTTTTCACAACAAAATCTTTAAGTATTTTATTAACAGCATGACCAATATGAATATCTCCATTTGCATAGGGTGGTCCGTCATGTAGCGTGTACTTATCCGCGCCACTCATTTTCGATCTTATACTTTGATACAAATTGATATCATCCCAAAATTTGAGTATTTCAGGTTCTTTTTGTGGTAGATTAGCCTTCATAGGAAATTTAGTTGAAGGAAGGTTTAGAGTATCCTTATAGTCCATATTTAGCCTTTAGCACATTCTTTGCATTAGCAGTGTCATTATCCATTTGCATAATGAGGTCTTCCTGATTTTCAAATTTTATCTGATTTCTCAATTTTTCATAAAAATATACTTTCATTTTTTTTCCATAAATTTCTGAATTATAATCAAAAATAAAAACCTCTAACACGTCTTTTTTTCCTGAAAATGTTGGTTTGTTGCCTATGCTCGCTAAACCAAATTTGACTTCCGTATTTTCAATAACTACTTCCACCAAAAATATACCATTTATTGGAAACGATTTACATATTTCAATGTTCGCAGTAGGGTAGCCTAATTTCCTACCCATTTTTTCTCCGTGAACTATATAACCATCCATGGCAAATCTATTTGCTAGATAGTTGTTAGCTCTTTCCACATCTCCGCGCATGATCAGCTTTCTTATCATAGAACTGCTAATTTTCACATCGCAATCTTTGATAATATTCACTATATTTGTTTTGAAACTTTTCTCGTTTGACAACGTATCATAATTCCCTTCTCTATTATTTCCAAATTTGAAATCTTTACCAACAATTAAGTATTGTGTCTGTAGCTTATTAATAAGGATTTCATTGATAAAATCCGAAGCAGACATCTCTGAAAATTCTTTTGTAAATGGTATGTTTATCACTACATCAATACCAGCTTCTCTAAAATGCTGTAATTTATCAGTTATAGGCATTAATTTAAAGAAACCCTCTCTCTTAAAAAATTCCTCAGGAAGTGGGTCAAAGGTCAAAACTATAGAGCTTATATTATTTCTCTCTGACAATAATCGTGTCTCTTTGATCAATTCTCTATGACCGGCATGAATTCCGTCAAAATTACCGATAGTAACAACAGATCTTTTACGGAGAGCCTCTAATTTTCGTAAGTTATCAATTATTTCCATAGACCATCCGTCTAAAATTCGTTTTAAAAATTTTCATTAACAATAAATATGTTAGTGCACCAAGTATTACATAAGCTACTATATACAGTCCCCTGAGATAATATTTGTATGAGATCCATTTACTTAGTTCAGGCAAGAGCAAAATTAATAACATAGACATGACAATACAGCTAACTAATGACTTGTAGAAATCACTGTTCAGAAAACAATTTTTTCCTATAATTCCCTCTCTTGATAATCTTCTGTAAAGAAGTATTACTTGTAGCCATGCTGACAATGATGTAGCTAGTGCTAGCAAAGCATGAGCACCTTGAAAAGGATTTTTGAAATAATAGAGAATAACGGAGAGGTTCATTACAATGTTAAACATAACAGCTATAGCTCCATATTTTACGGGAGTAAGAGTATCTTGTCTGGAGAAAAAGCCTGTCAACAAAACTTTCATCAGAATAAAAGCAGGCAGCCCGACTGCATATGTAACGAGGCTTAGTGAGCTCATGAGGGTATCTGTTATTGTAAAGTTACCATATTGAAATAAGGTAGATATAACATGCTCCGCTAAAACTAATAGACCAAACATTGCAGGTAAACTAAATACTAGCGCAATTTTGAGAGCTCTTCGAATCATTTCGGAGTACTCAGTCATAGAATTTTTTGAGTAATTCTCTGATAACTTCGGGAGGATTACCGTCGCGATAGCAATACCAAATACTCCAAGAGGAAGTTCAACAAGTCTATCAGAATAATACAGCCAACTGATACTTCCAGCTACCAACAGAGAGGCGACAATCGAATCAATTATTAGATTTATTTGGACAACAGCTGTCCCTAACATTGCTGGCAACATGAGCTTAAGCACTCTGTTTACGCCTTCAAATTTCAAACTTATACGTGGTAGTACGAACAAATCCATTTTGATTAGCGAGGGAATCTGAATTAAATACTGTAAAATTCCAGCAACAAATACACCATAAGCAAGCGACATAATAGGTTCTTGAATTAAACCTGAAGCAAAAACGGCAAACATAATTAGAGAGATATTCAATAGTACAGGTGTTATTGATGGAAGAAGAAATTTATCATAAGTATTAAGTATCCCTGCTGACATGGCTGTGAGGGAAATAAAAAATAGATAAGGAAAGGTAATTTGCAACATATTAGAAGATAAATTGAACCTATTACTAGAGGTCTCAAAACCAGGTGCAAATGTGCCAATGACGTGATCTGAAAAAAATATACCTGCTGTTACAATAATTATTAAAACAAAACCAAGATTTCCTTGGACATAGCTAATAAATTTTTTCAAATCTTGTTGACGATTTACCTTATAATCATTCAGGACTGGAACAAATGATTGTATAAATGCACCTTCAGCAAAAAGTCTTCTGAAAAAGTTTGGTATCTTAAAAGCTACAAAAAAAGCATCAGTATTTGATCCTGCACCAAAGTAACTTGCAAATACTACATCTCGAAGAAATCCTGATATCCTGGAGACGAAGGTCATCAAACCCACAGTAAATGATGATTTCACTACAGAATCCTTAATTTTTTCCTCTTTATTTTTCATCATTGTGTATCAAACTATTGACAGTTAAAAGCTCCACTGAGATAATCTTGTTTTATTTTACCTTTAATGAGGAGAAGAATACATTGGCAAATACCAGTCAAGCAAGAAAAAGAGTGCGACAAGCAAATAAAGCCAGAGCACGAAATGCATCACAAAAATCTGAGTTCAGATCATCAGTTAAAAAGGTGTTGAAATCAATCTCAGAGAAAAATAAAGATCAATCAAGCAAGGACTATAAACAGGCTGTTTCTATTATGGATAAATTAGTATTAAAGGGTCTATTGCACAGAAATAAGGCTGCTAGACATAAATCTAGACTTAATAAACAACTGAAAGATTTATAGTTCTATCATCAAATAAAGAAAATAGTACCGATAACTTTTTTATTTAATATCTTATCAACAACATTAGTGTCATAGCCAGATGCAATAATAGATGTTGTATGTTCTGAGGTTGTCATTTTTACGGCATTTAGTTTCGTTTTAAAGCCACCCGTACCTAGTTTACTTTTATCGTCTAAAGAGATATCAAAATCCTGTAACTCTTTAATGTTACATCTCTTAATAAGTTTAGCATTATTGAATTTGTCTGGGTTTTTATCATAGTAGCCTTTCTGATTTGTTAAAATTATCATTAAATCCGCTTCAACTAAATTAGAGACCATCGCAGCTAATGTGTCATTATCTCCTAGTCGAATCTCTTCTGTTGCTACCACATCGTTTTCGTTAATAATTGGAATCACACCCTGTGAAATTATCCTAGTAATAGTAGCTTTCGCATTTAAAAACCTATTTGGATTATTCATGTCGTCGTGAGTCAATAGGATTTGAGCAGTTAAGCAAGCATGATTTGCAAATTCTCCCTCATACATTCTCATTAGACTTTGTTGCCCGATCGCGGCAAGTGCCTGTAATTCCTCAAGCTCATTAGGCCTGTTTTGAACTTGAAGCATTTCTTGTCCTTTACTAATTGCGCCTGATGTAACAATAGTAAATTTTGTCCCTTTGCTTTTCGCATTTGCAATTTGCTTACAAATATTCTTAATGAAATGTTCAACATCATGGTTGTCATTGCTTAATAGAGCACTACCTATTTTTATTACTACATTTCTATAATTAATCATTATAAATCTCTCTAAGATGATTCCAGATATCATTACACATTTTTTCTAGACCATTTTTATTTATTGATGATGTAAAATATACATTAGAGTCATGATTTTTGACAATATTATTTTTCATATCCATTAAATCTTTTCTATTTAGTAAGTCGATTTTATTGAAAACATACCAACGGCTCATATTAAATAATTTATCATCATAATTTTTAAGCTCAGTCTCTATTACTTGGATATCCTTTGTGATTTTTTTTATATCACTATTTGAAATATCTATTACATGCAAAAGTAGTTTAGTTCTAGATATATGCTTTAAAAATTGTATACCCAATCCTAATCCACTTGAAGCTCCCTCAATTAAACCAGGAATATCTGCAACAACAAACTTTTCGTACTCATTGATTAGGACCACCCCAAGGTTTGGATGCAGTGTTGTAAATTCATAGTTTGCAATTTTAGGTCTAGCCATACTCACAGCTGATAATATCGAGCTTTTGCCTACGTTCGGTAAACCCACTAAACCAACATCTGCAAGAACTTTTAGAACTATTTTGTATTTTTTACTTTCTCCTTTGATGCCTTTAGTTATTTTCCTTGGAGCTCTATTAGTCGAAGATTTAAATCTAGTATTACCTAGTCCAAAATCACCACCTTTTGCAAGCTCAACACTCTGTCCGTGAGATTCTAAGTCACATATCTCATTTCCTGACTCATTATCATAAATTACAGAACCCACAGGTAGTTCAATTACTAGATCCTCACCAGCCTTACCTTTTTTATTTTTACCACCACCTTTTTCACCATTACTTGCTCGAAATTCATTTTTGTTCCTAAAATCTGCAAGTGTATTTAAACCATCTTTTGCTGTTGCAATAATTGATCCACCAATTCCACCATCACCACCATCTGGCCCACCAAATGGTATATATTTTTCTCTTCTAAAACTTAGGCACCCATCACCACCATTACCTGCTTTAACAGAGATGACGGTTTCATCTATAAATTTCATAATTTTGGAATTGTTAAGTCTGAATTATTTAATTTAATTTTGTCGGAAGAACACTGACAAATTTATGTTTGTTTGGTCCTTTTCTTTGAAAAAGAACATAGCCATCTATTTTGGCAAAAAGCGTATGATCTTTACCGCAGCCAACATTTTGTCCAGGCTTAACTGGTGTTCCACGTTGACGTATAATGATGTTGCCAGCTTTTACGAACTCACTTCCAAATTTTTTGACACCTAATCTCTTAGATTCTGAATCTCTTCCGTTTTTCGTACTTCCGCCAGCTTTCTTATGTGCCATTTCTTGTTCCTTCTTATTTGATTGATTCTATTTTTATCTCTGTATAGCCTTGCTTATGGCCATGGGATCTCATGTAGTGCTTACGTCTTTTAAATTTAATTACCCTAATTTTCTTATAGTTGCCGTGTCTTTTAACTGTTCCAGTTACCTTGAGTGTTGAAATTTTTTCATTTGGTAATAACTGGTTATTATCATCAAATGCAGAAACGACATTATCGAACGAAACTGAGGAACCTTCTGGTGATGCTACTGGCATCACCTTAATATGATCACCTTCTGTTACCTTAAACTGTTGGCACCCACTCTTTATTATTGCTATCATATTATCACCTGAAAGCATAAATTTTACCCTGTATTTGTTATTTAATAAACAACTTTTGAGTAAATTATTAGAGCTTTTATCTCCCAGTTTTACTGTCAAAACTCAGCATAATATGTAATATGTCTATATGGAATTGAGTACTATCAAAGAAAGAGTGAGTAACGAGCTAGATTTGCTTGAGTCGAGATTGAAAATACGGTCTAAAACAAATGTTTCATTAATAAATCAGTTGGGAGCACACATTATCCAGAGTGGCGGAAAAAGAATGCGTCCCCTCATTCTCATTTTATCATCTAAAGTAGGTAAGGAAGCAGATAATCAAACTGTCACAGATGCTGCAGTCGTTATTGAATTCATTCATGCTGCTACACTTCTTCATGACGATGTAGTGGATATGTCAGAAATTAGACATAGTAAAGACACTGCAAATACCATTTGGGGAAACAAAGGAGCAGTGTTGGTGGGTGATTTTCTTTATTCTCGTGCATTCGAGATTATAGTAGAAATTAATAGTAGTGAAATATATAAAACACTTGCCCAAACTACTAATACCATTGCTCAAGGGGAAGTTATGCAACTAATGAATATCGAGAATACAAAACTTACTGAAGAAGATTATATGGAAATTATTTACCGAAAAACTGCAATTTTGTTTGAAGCTTCAGCAAAAATAGGAGGCATAACAAGCGCTTGTGATAAAACTCAAATCGATAATCTACAGAGATATGGTTATCATTTTGGGATTGCATACCAGCTCAGAAATGATTTCTTAGACTATTTTGGTACACGTTCAGAAACAGGAAAGAATTTAACTGAAGATCTGGTAGAAGGCAAAGTTACACTTCCCATTATCCACTCATTAGCAAACTGTACTGACAAAGAAAGAACGCTAATAGAAGAGGCTATAGTTGGAGAAAATTCATCGACTCAAAGTGATGAAATTATCACTATACTTAAAAACAATAAATCTGACATTTATCTCCAGGATAAAATAAATGAACAAACTGATTTGGCATTATCAAGTCTTAACAAGATTCCACCAAGTAATCACTGTGATCTATTGAAGGATATTGCAGAGATGTGCAGGTCTAGGGGTAGATAGTCAGTTAATAAGTGAATTTTTCTTTCCCATTATTTCAGAGAGTGTTTGGCCGTTTGAGTAACCGGTCATAAATTTTTCACCTAACCAAAGCTTCATGGCGTAGTAGCTTATTTTGGGAAAACCATATAGAATTTTTGCCCCTTTGCTGTACAGTGTTAACTCATTTGATAATTTTCTCAAAAATGAATTGTAAATAGATGTTGCAGATCGACCACCTTCTTTTGAATCAATGATTGATAAGGCAGCGTATTTACCAGAGATAACAGCGTTATATATACCCTCACCAAGAAGAGTCTCAGCAAGGCCAGCTGCATCACCTACCAAGAAGATATTATTTTTTGCGGCATAACCTATACCCTCTGTTCCAATGGGAAAAGCAGTAATATCTGCTATCTCTCTCCCATTAAATTTCTTTGCGACGAATTTAAACAAATCTTCCTTTGTTCGTTTCTTGATATTATGATCGTTAACAAGATTTCCAATGCCGACATTATAGTGATCTAATTTAGGGAATATCCATGCATATCCACTATCATTAAAAATAAATTCTGTCACCGCATCATCCTCACTATAACGAGATACCTTACCTTCATACGCTGATACAGGATGAAGATGATGTTTTTCGTGTGATAGTTTCCTTACCTTACTATTTGCGCCATCCGCACCAATAATGTACTGGGCGTTTACCAAATAATCATCAAATGAAACCTCAATCAACTGATCATCCTTGTGTTTTATGCTTTTTAATTTTGATATTTTTTGAAACTGAACTCCTGTTTTCAAGGTTTCCTCGAAAAAATAATTATCAAATTCATCTCTGATCACCATTACACATGAACCAGTATCATGTTGTAATTCAACTGACCTATCTTTGCTAAACGAAAACTTCATATTTCTAGCGGTATGCTGAACAAGATGCTCAACGTTAATAGGTAAATGTTTAATAGTTTTCATAGTAATACCACCGGCACAAGGCTTATGTCTCGGAAAATTATTTTTATCCAGTAAAAGTACCTTTAAATCTGATTGACGTAAGTATTGCGCACAGGTGCACCCAGCAGGACCAGCTCCAATGATAATTGCATCATATGTTTTATCAATTTGCTTCATAATAGTGCATACATGTATTTATTATGTGCGTAACTTGAACATAAGTATCTTAGTTTATTCACTTGAAATCAAACTATGCCATATAAAGTAATAGATTACTCGATGGATTCAAACTTTTCAAATAATTAAGAGTTGGCATATTTTGTGCATTAATCCTGGTAGGAGTAAGTATTATGTACAAAATTATATCAAGGTTTTTGCCTTTAGGTCTTTTATTTTTCTTATCACCAAGCTATGTATTAGCAGATGAAATCTCTAATGCAAACACATCATGGATATTAACATCTACTGTATTAGTCCTCTTCATGACTTTACCAGGTCTGGCGTTTTTCTATGCGGGTTTAGTCCGAAGCAAAAACGTATTATCAGTGTTGATGCAGTGTTTTTCTCTCACATGTTTAGTATCTCTAATGTGGGTGGTTTATTTATATAGCTGGACCTTTGGAGATGGTGGATCTTTCAATGCTTTTGTGGGTAATCTTGATAATTTATTTTTATCTTCGCTATCTTCCTCAAACATGTCAGGTGATATTCCTGAGACAGTTTTCGCAATGTTTCAACTAACCTTTGCTATCATAACACCTGCACTGATTGTGGGTGGATTTGCTGAACGAATGAAATTTTCTGCAATGCTCATTTTTAGTCTGATTTGGATGACTTTTGTCTATGCGCCAATTTGCCATATGGTCTGGGGTGGTGGATGGCTGGGCGAGCTTGGTTTATTGGATTTTGCAGGCGGGACTGTAGTCCACGTCAATGCCGGTATAGCAGCTCTTGTTGCAGCAGTTATGCTTAAAGAGAGAAGGGGATTTCCGAGCACTCCAATGCCACCTCATAATCTTGCAATGACTGTTGCCGGTGCGTCAATGTTATGGGTAGGATGGTTTGGTTTTAACGCAGGATCTGCTCTAGCAGCTGATCAATCTGCTGGCATGGCTATGTTAGTTACTCACATTGGAGCTGCAGCTGGCTCATTATCATGGATGTTCAGAGAGTGGATGAAACAGGGCAAACCGAGTGTGCTTGGTATTGTGACAGGTATGGTTGCTGGGCTGGGAACAATTACTCCAGCTTCTGGTTTTGTAGGTCCAATAGGAGCGTTAATAATTGGTATTTCTGCTGGTGTTGTATGTTATGAGGCTACTCAGTACATAAAAAAGATTCTCTTGATAGATGACTCACTTGATGTATTTCCAGTCCATGGTGTAGGTGGAATACTTGGAACACTTCTTACTGGTGTTTTTGCAGCCAGTACCTATGGTGGAGTAGGGCTAGAAAATAGTATTTCTAAACAAGTAATAATTCAATTTATCGGAGTTTTATTCACAATTGTGTGGTGTGGTATTTTCACATACATAGGATTGAAAATAACAAACAGTCTTGTAGGCCTTAGAGTCACTGATGAGAATGAAGAGACAGGGATTGACTTAACTGAGCACGGTGAAAAAGGATACAACAATTGAAAATTGAAATCAGCCTTGTTTAGCACATACGCCTAACTTCTGTTTTTAGTTCTCCACTTGAGCTGAAGTGAATAATCCTGTAACCAGGTTTCTCTTTTTCATCAATAACAAAACTTTTAGATTTTGGTTTAGATTGGTAACAAGTTGACGGGGTAGAGAACAGTTTAGCGTTGTTGAGTTGTGTTTCAAAAACATTATGAATATGACCCCAAGAAACTCCCCGTATTGATTTATATTGCTCTATAAGTTCAAGAAGAATATTCGCATTCTCAATAATCATTTTATCCATTGTTGGTGATCCAATTTTTACTGGGTGATGGTGTAGAAATATCATGAAGAATTTATCAGAATTCTCCCTTAGCATGTTTATGAAAATGTCTATTTCATGTTGCTTCAATAAGCCATTTGGCGAGTTATTCTTCTTTGTATTAAACATAAAGAAGACCCAATTGTCTCTCATAAAATAAAGCTCTGAATTCACCCTATTGTTAGATGCACACTTCTCTATTTCTTCAATAGAGTCATGATTACCTGGCATCAAGTATATTTCGGTATTAATTTGATCAGTTATCTCCATGAGATTCGAATAAGACTCACTTGTCTCATCATCAGAAATGTCTCCTGAAATTACAAGTGCACCGATATCTCTGTGCTGCTTGGATATATGGCTGATAATCATCTCTGCTGATTGAAATGTGTTTATCTCAAAAGCGTTATAATTCTTATCAGATCTAAGATGCAAGTCGGTTATTTGAATAATTTTCATTTTCTAGTAGTAAAAACCTGGTATTTTCTTTGATAATTGCGTTAAAAATATATTATTAGTTCTTAAATACTATGCTATATTACCAGATTATGAAGAAAGATATTCATCCAA
>MDTD01102377.1_pt1 | contig 10085 bp, 8 predicted proteins | sample 811221 | NCBI WGS metagenome assembly MDTD01 (sample SAMN05326646, study PRJNA326480) | marine metagenome | isolation source: seawater | place: Pacific Ocean: South West | collected 2011
ATACCGCTTGACGTCCGGTTTTATTTTCAATGACTACTCCACGAACTTCGTTGTTTACGACAATAGAATCAACTATATGGGAAACCAGCAGCAGGTCGCAACCGGCTTCAATCGTCATCCGGTCAAGAATAAGTTTATGCTTCTCCGGGTCACTGTTTCGGTGCCAGTGTCCGTTCACTTCATCAAGACGTTTCAGCATCTCATGGCTGATACCCGACGCAAAGTCAAGCGGGATATTGACCAGTCCGACCGTTGCCAGACCGCCAAGGGAAGATTCGCGCTCGATCAACAATACTTTACAGCCTTTTCTGGATGCCGCGACCGCCGCGCCGAATCCGGCCATGCCGCCACCCGCAACCACCACATCATATTCGCCGTAAACCGGCATTTCGATTTCAGGATTGATAATCCTGCCTTCTCTACTGTTCAATGGAATCATTCTTCTTACTCCTTTATATTTTTTCCGGCCGCGTCGCCGTCAACTTCATAAACACTTATGGCTTCGTTTGCACATCCGTCATAGCATTCACCGCAATGAACACATTTCTCCTGATCGATGTGCGCCTGATCATTCTTCACATAAATGGCTTTGGCCGGGCATGCCCAAAGACAAGCGTCACACAGCCTGCAGCCGCGATCAATTACATACTTTTTCATTTTGTCCTCTCGTGTATTTTACCGAAAACGTTAATCGTTTCAGAACAGATATTTTCTTATAATCTTCCTCCTGTTATGTTCAGGGGCATAAATTTTATGAACTACTTCGAGGCTGAGCCTGCTAGGTATCAAGAACAATTTTGAAAAAGCTTGACAAAACAAACTTTTCAAACGGAACGCCCCGGAGGGGGGAAAACATCCTTTACGATTTGCTTGCCCCAGCCCCGCTTCCTGAGCTCAAAATGCGATATTTTAAGCGGGATATCGCCATCCGTCGTACGGATTAAATACCGGCGTTTTTCGAGATCATCGCTGCATATTTATTGAGCAGTTCGACCACGCTGTCAACATCTCCGTCGAATCTGTAGCAAGGAACCGACAATCCGAGTGCGGCAACAATTTTATCTTCTGAGTCTTTCACTGCTACAGCAATCGCCAGGCTGTCATTATTCCCCATAGCCAAAGTCGCATAACCATTCGTCTCAAAGCTGCTCAGTTTATCTGAAACAGCATTATACTTCGCATCCAAACCTGAATCCGCGACGAACTTATCACGTTCCCCCGGCTCCAGAGACGCCAGCAGCAGCAAACCGGTAGCGGTGGCAAACATACTTTCAGGAGCGGAACTGGTACTTTCGTTCACCTGCACCAGATGATCCGCCTCACGCTTGGCGATAACTTTTCTGCGCCCGTTATGAATCACGGCAATAGTGAAAGTCTCATTTATTTCTTGACTCAAATCTTCAAGCGCCTTGATGCAGGCATTACGAAACTTTTTACCGATCCCCCCATCTGCTGATAACGCTTCAATACGGGGCCCGATCCGGAAAAGCCCTTTATCGTCACGCTGCAGCCAGCCCAATTGAACCATCGATTTCAATATTTGGGATAAGGTGGCTTTGTTCATACCGCTGCGCGCCTGTAAATCAGTAAAGCTGACCGGTGCATGACGCGAAATCAACTCAAGCAAATTATCAGACTTCTCCAGAACCTTTATCATCGCATAACCATATTTATCATTAACAAACTAAATAAAACTATAATTAAATATAATATTTATACTTAGATTTGTCAACACTGCATATAAACAAAAATTATATAATTTAATATAGTTTATCATTAACAAACAAATATACTATAACATATAAGATTAACCGGCATTGAAATATTTCTGCAAAGGTATATTGTTAGCTACAAGGATTTGATTATTTACCGGAGATATACAGATATGATCAGGATAAAACAACTGAATAACAGTTTCGCGATACCCGAATTCGGCCTCGGAACCTGGATGATGGGCGGCGGTCGTACGGTCGACCCGGAAAATGACGATGCCGGAGATATCGCCGCGTTAAAAGCAGGAATCGAAAAAGGTTTTACCCATATTGACACCGCAGAAATGTACGCAGCAGGACACGCCGAGGAACTGGTATCGGGGGCGATCAAAGGCTATGACCGCGAAAAACTGTTTATCGCCTCTAAAGTATGGAACGACAATCTCTCTTATGAAGGAGTGCAAAAGGCAGCCGAAAGCAGCTTGAAGCGTCTCGGCACCGACTATCTTGATTTATATATGATCCATAAACCAAACGACGAATTTCCGCTTGAGGAAACAGTAAAAAGTCTGGATAAACTGGTTGACCGGGGACTGATCAGGAACATCGGGGTCAGCAATTTCGCAGTCGCCAGGCTGGACCAGGCACGTAAATACAGCGTTCACGGGATAAAAGTCAATCAAGTGCATTACAATCTGCTGAACCGCGAACCTGAAACCAGTGGACTGCTCGAATATTGTCAGGTGAATAACATTATGTTAAGCGCATGGCGACCGCTGCAAAAGGGTGGACTGCTTGACGCGCCATGCGAACTCCTGCTTGAAATCAGCCGAAAATATGACAAGACCCCGGCTCAAATCGCGATCAACTGGCTGCTTTCCCAACCGAATGTGGTCACGATGTCAACCATGCGCAACCCGGCTCATATCGACGAGAACCTGGGAGCCACCGGCTGGAATATGGATGAAGCGGATATCGAGCTTCTCCGGAAAGAGATTCCAGGACAAAATGCTATTTCAGACAACGTACCGCTATCATGACAAATTTATTAACTAGAATCGCACCGTACAAATACGTCCTGTCGGAAGGTGCGGTGGTTGAGCGCATCCGGAGAGAATTTCCGGTCACAATGCACCCGCAACTGGAACACGCCATGCTGATTTATGATCAGACCGGACGCGATGCATTGACAAAGGTGTTTAATTCGTATCTGGATATTGCCGCCCGGGCCCATGTTCCAATCCTGCTGGCAACACCAACCTGGCGGGCCAACCGGGAAAGAGTCATCCAGTCCGGCGCGCCTGCATCCATCAATCAGGACGCATTGGAGTTTATGCGCGGGTTATTCAGGAACGGTTCCCTTTATTATGTAATGGGCCTATTGAGCTGCAAAAACGACTGCTATAAACCTTCGGAAGCCTTAACGCGCGAAGCCGCCCGCAAGTTCCATTCCTGGCAGGTCAAGTCTCTGTCCGAAGGTGGAGTTGACTGTCTTTTAGCGGCGACTCTGCCGGAAGTTGAGGAAGCCTGCGGCATCGCGCTGGCCATGCAGGATGCCAACTCTCCCGGCATAATCAGTTTTGTCATTGACCGTAACGGGAAGATTCTCGACGGCACAACTCTATCCGATGCAATTAATAAAATTGATGATACATGTGATATTCCACCGCTGGGATACATGGCAAACTGCTCATACCCGGCTTTTTTTAAAGGAGACACATTGCCTCCAAATACCAGAAGTCGCATCCTGGGCTTCTGCGGCAACGCCTCATCCCTCGACCATTGTGATCTGGACAACTCGGAACATGCTCATTCAGACTCAGTCGAAGACTGGGGAAATAACATGATCAACCTTCATAAAGACTACGGCATCAAAGTCCTGGGCGGCTGTTGCGGCACCGGATGTGATCACCTTAACTACATGGTAGACCGCCTTTGATTATTTACATCAATTGTAAAAATCTTTTTACAATTGATTTCTTGACACAGGCTTCTATCCGACTTAAATTATTCCTACCTCATAAGCTATTTAGGTTAACATAACAAGGGAGATGATTATGAGAATCCTGCTCGCCACGGCATGCGCCGTACCCATTTTTTTTATTGCCGGCTGCAACAGTGATCCCGCCCTGACTGAACTCGCCAGAAATCAAGGTAAGCAGGCAGCCCAACTTGAAAAGATTTCCATTATAATCGAACAGCAAAAGAGTCAAGACGGGCAGATTAAGAAGTTGTCCGATATCATCTCGGAACAATCCGACCAGTTGAAAGCTATGCAGAAACTTTCCGCGGCTAATGCCGAAGCACTGGAAAAGATGAAGAAAAAGCCTCTGGGAACAACCCTGGATGACCAACGCCGGGCAGCCATGCTGCTGGCAAAAAGCAGCAATCGGAGCATCTCCGGTCAGGCTATTTATATACTGGGCTATCTGGGCGGAGAAGAAGTGGAGTCTTTCCTGTTGGACAAAGTCAAAAAAGGCAGTAGAGACTATAGTCAAATAATTAGCGCACTTAGTCGTATGAAGAGCTCAACGCTCCGTCCGATAGTTCTGGAATACCTGGCCAGCGGCAACACCAGCAAAATCAATGCGGCAAGCAATGCCCTCAGCAATAATTACACAACTATACTCACTAAAAAGGATGTCCCGGAAATTGTAAAGATCATTAACCGCATCCCGAATAACAACTACAATAACAACAGTTATATAAGACGCAATTTAATTAAGACACTCATCAAACTGGACCAAGACAAAGGCGTCAAGTATCTTTGTGAATCAATGGCAACCGCCCAACCCAACCAATTACAGAACTATGCAAACATCCTGGGATACAATGGAGCCACTTTGTCATTCAAAAACTGGCAAAAGCTATTAAAAGTATTCGGAGGACCAAGCAGGCAAAAAATCCATGCGTTCCGGGGTATACTAAGCGGACTCGCGCGCTGCCCGGACTACAGGTATACCGAATTAATCCTGCCATGGGCTGAATTGCTCAAAAAAGACATCTATACAAAACCCCAATACGTAAGCACCCTGCGCAACATTAACGATCCCAAAGCCGCAAAAGTCATGCTGGAATTGTGCACCAACGACAGCAGGTACTCCAGAAGCCTGGATAATTATCCCGGAATAACCAAAAAGGACGGGAAATACGTATTAGTTGATGATGCGGCAATGGAGAAACTCATGGACAAACGCAATAAAGTACTTGCTTCGATCATTAAACGGGAAGAAGAAAAAGAAAAAAACAATAAAAAGTAATGCGGGAAACCGCTCAGGAGATTCCTATGAAAAAGGTTACAGCAATATCATCCGCCGTATTGGCCGCAGCAGTGCTTTCAGGTTGCTATACGGACCCTGCATTAACTGAATTAGCCCAGACCCAGGGCAAGCAAGCGGTTCAATTACAGGAAATTACCAGATTAATAAAAGAACAGCAAAAGCAAAATGCAAAAATCAATGAATTGTTCGAAATAACGTCCAGGCAAAACCAGAATCTCAAGGAACTGTTCAAAACTTCATCAGCGAATACAGAGATCCTGAATAAATGGAATGCAGAAAGCGCTGATAACGGAGATATTTTACAGGCAGCACTACTTCTGGCCAAGCGTGGTGATAGCAACATCGCAAACCAGGCAATCACGATATTAGGATATATCGGCGGCAAACAGGCTGAGGATTTTCTCGTAAAAAAAGCCAAAAGTGACCCCAATAACTCATATCAAATTCTTTATTCTTTGTCACGGATGAGAAGCAAGCAATTGCGCCCGATAATTATCGAATATCTTGAAAGCGGGGATCAGAACAGGATCAATAACGCAACCAACGTCCTTAACAGCAATTCTCTCTCCATTTTTACAAAGAAGGATGTCCCGCTGCTGGAAAAAATTGTTGAAGGCATTCCGATCAATTACTACAATGGATCATATTATCAAAGAAACAATCTGATAAAAGTCATCCTGGGACTCGATCAGGCTAAAGGTGTCGCACTGGTTTTGGAAGGACTTCAAACCGCCCCTTCAAACCGGCAGGCGGAATATATCTATCTGATCGCCCATAACAATATTTATCTGAAGTATAAGTCATGGCTGAAGATCATAAAGGCACTGGGAGAACCAAACTCACAGAACCAAAGAGCCTTACAGGCAGTGTGCGACGGGATACAACGCAATCCTGATACCCGATATACCGATATTGTCCTGCCATGGGCAAGCTTTGCCAAACTTAACAGCGGCTTCATTAGTAATTATGTTTATATGTTAAAGGCTCTGAATGACCCCAAGGCAGCCAAAACACTGCTCGAGTTATGCAAAAACGACAGCCGTTATCATAGCAATCTGCAGAATTATCCAGGCATTGCCAAGAAAGGCAATGAATATGTCCTTGTCGATGACGCCACCATGGAGAAGCTGATTGATGCACGCAACAAGGCAATCGCACGCAGGGAAAAGTGGGAAAAAGAACGTGAACAGCAAAAAAAGTAAAGACCTCTAATCTATTCATTCAATCCGATATCGTCTCCGGTATCGGATTTTTTTATGTATCCATTTTTTTCAAAAAAGGTATTGACTTTTTAAATTTCATCCACTATAATCTTATTAACGCAAATATTTGCGGTAACATTTGCGGAAGTGCAAATCAAAGGATTACAGATGGCAAAAAAATACATAGTCAGCCTTAAAGACATCGCCCAGGAAACCGGGGTTTCCATTTCCACTGTTTCCCGGGTAATCAAGAAAAAAGGCGAACTATCCCCCGCTACCCGTAACAAAGTATTGCAGGCCGCCCAGAAACTGGGCTATCATTCAAACCTGCTGATCGATGGTATCAAGACCGGAAAAACCAGGACTATCGGGGTTTGCGGCAACATTGCTGATGAGTACCTGATCCGGGTTGTCAACGGAATTCATGATGAACTTGATAAACATGATTACGCAATGAACCTGGTTTCCCCGTCCAGTAATTCCGCTAATGAATTAAAATTCATCCATCGCCTGATGCAACACCGGGTCGAAGGCGTTATCATCAGGCCATCCAGGGACTTTGTCGGAGACGAATATTTCCAGGAAGTCATTGACAGCGGCATCCCCTTGGTAACTATTGACCGGAACCTTCCGAATGCCAGCGTAAATTTTGTCGGCTCTGACGATATCTATGGTGCCCAGCTTGCGACAGAGCACTTGATAGAAAAAGGTCACAAGGTCATAGGACATATTCAGGGACCGCAATATACCAGCACCGGACGCTTACGGAAAGAGAGCTTTCTTGACACTATCCAAAAGCACAAGAACATCAAAGGAGTAGTTTCCAGACATGAAAGCTTCCTTGACGACAGTTATGAGGAAACCGAAAAATTCATTCTGGATAACCCGGACATGACGGCGATATTCACCGCTAACGATAATGTGGCCATCAGCGTCTATAAAGTTATGGCTAAATTTGGAAAAAGAATTCCTGATGATATTTCGGTTATCGCATTCTCCGATGTGTATGCGACAACTATGGTTCCGGAATTGACCTCTATTGAACAAAAGCCCTATGAGGTAGGAACAGCAGCGGTAAAGCTAATTTTCAAAATACTGGATGATGATAAAAGAAAACCTGAAAAAGTTTGCATTAAACCGGTACTGGTTGAGAGAAATTCTGTCAAATCTATATAATTATCAACAAAAAATGGAGGTTCCAAAATGAGAAAGATGTCACATGTATTCACACTCATCGAACTGCTTGTTGTGATTGCCATTATCGCCATCCTGGCAAGTATGATGCTCCCTGCCCTTAATAAAGCCAGGGAAAAGGCAAAACAGATAAGTTGTGCCAATAATCTGAAACAGCTTGGAACCGCATTCTCCATGTATCTCGGCAATAATGATGGATTCTTTCCGGTTCAATACTACAATCAGACTGGAGGCGGCAGATACTACTGGGCCGACCTGATGCGTCCGGAAATGGGGCAGAGAAAAATAGGAGACAAACTGGTTTTAGGAGATGGCACGGCGCCAGTACCCAAAAATCTTATCTGTCCGTCTCTAAGCCTGTACGGCAGACTGAATAACAATATGTATACTGGTTTTCTCAGCTACGGTTACAATAATTATGGTTTAGCTAATGGGGTCTGGAGTGGGACCGTCAAATCGGTACGAATCAAACGAGCCTCGACAATCATCGTAACCGCAGATGCAGGTAAAAATGATTCTGGTCAGATCAAAGGCTCAAGCGTGCTGAATGACGGCAGCAAAGTGTGTTACCGGCATAACAACAATGCCGATGCCTTCCCCGGCGACGGCTTGGCCAACGCCCAGTACGCTGACGGGCATGTAAACACCGTGAGGTATCCTACGCTGTATCACCCCGGCAGTTGGTGGACATATTTCTACAACAAAGAGCCGTGGATGCAAAAGGGCATGAGGTAATCCGTACGACGGATGGCGATAGACCGCTTCATACTACGCACATAGTGCTCCGGAAGCGGATATAGGTCAATTAATATAGCCGACAGTCATCTTAAATATATTATTCTTATCCATCAGTTAACAATCAATATACGTCATAATACATGACGGTAAGTTTTTTTCATATCCGTAAATAAAATTTTGAGAGGATTAAATATGAATAGATTATGGGGAATCATTGCCTTGGCCGGGGCTGTATCCGGCTCAACCTGCTCAGCCGGAAATCTGGTTATCGACAACTTTGACCAAAGCTCTGTTGCTAAATGGAATATTAAGACCGCGCCAAATTTTAAGCCTGAAGTGACAGCAGGCAAAGAGATAGTTTTAAGTGGAACCAAAGTAAAGCCTCTCCAGCTCAGTTTCACAGAAAAAGACAGCAAGAAGAAGGCAAAAAACAAGTGGTTTAAAATATCCCGGGAAGTCACACCCTCTCCTGCCTGGAAAAACGCCACCGGAATAAAGATTGACTTATCGCTTAAAAACACCGGTCAATGGTGGCTGCAGCTTTCAATCGTCAGTGATGGAGATGTGTTCAACAAGGTATTACTGCCATACAACTACAAAGGCATGGCCCTTCAGGACCGGGTTGCCGTTTTTACAAAATTCAAAAATAAAGCGGGGAAGAAACTCGATCCGGCTAAAATTACTAAAATATATATTACCGGATCAATTACTGAAAACACCCTTTACCTGTCAAGCCTGTCACTGGTAATGAAATCCTCCTTGAAGCACTATGTCAAGTTCACCACAAATGTACCGAACCTTAATATTTTCGAGCCGGGGCAACTGGTTGAAATGAAATTCACCGTTCTGGGACAAGCTCCTGGCAAGGCTAAATCTCTGCGCTATGAAGTAACAGACTATTTCGACAAGCAAATTGCTTCAGGAAATATCCCCATCAACGGGAAAAAGAGCTATATCGCCAAGCTCCAACCAAAACTGCCGGGATATTATGACGTCAAGGCCTACTGGGTCGATAGTTCGGGTAAAAAAATCAGCAAAGAATCATGCATAAAAACCACCGGCTCTCTTGAACAGGGACGCGGAACCTTCGCGGTAATGCCGAACACATTAAAACAGAACGCTGCCAACATGAAAAAGTATGGCGAAGACTCTTTCTTCGGGTTCCATGGCAACTCATCTAATCTGGTCGACCGCATGGGCATGCCGTGGCGGATGCGCGGCAGACGCTGGAAATGGGACGAAAGAGCCGGAAAACCGCAGATGGTCAACGGCACGGCTAAATGGGTAGCAGACATCATTAAAAGCGGCAAGACCGATCCGGCTTATACCTTCAATTTATTAAACCAGGGAATGAACCTGCTCAGTAATCTGCCGGACTGGGCAAAGAAAAATAATCCAGCCCCGGCACCCGGCTTTAAAAACGTCAACGAATACTATCGCTATCTTGGTGATGTGATCAAATTGAATAAACACCAATTCCCGCACCAGAAGCGTCGGATATATGATATCTTCTGGGAAGTAAACCTGAATCAGCCGAAGGTTGGCATCCACAAACCGGAATACCGGCCGGAAGATATTATTAAACAATACAAAGCCGTCCGGAAAGTGATAAAAGCCGAAGATCCGAATGCCATTCTGGCCGGACCATGCTGCTCCAGCCCGATCAAGAACTTCGACTGGAACATTCCGCTTTTCGAAGCCGGACTTTGCAAATACATTGATGCCTACAACTGCCACGGCTATCACACGCCGCCGCCGGAAGACGATAATGTGGTAAGCAAACTACGCCAACTGCAGAAGCTGATCAAGCAGCATAACAACGGCAAACCACTGGATATTTACTGCACTGAGTTAGGCTATCGCTCACAGTACGGCAGTAAGGACAAACATAAAGAGCACGCCCAATGGCACGCCAGAGTCGCCACCATCCTGAAAGGCGAAGGAGTAAGGGTATATTA
>MDTD01133739.1_pt1 | contig 10085 bp, 11 predicted proteins | sample 811221 | NCBI WGS metagenome assembly MDTD01 (sample SAMN05326646, study PRJNA326480) | marine metagenome | isolation source: seawater | place: Pacific Ocean: South West | collected 2011
AATTAATGAGTTGTGTGATGATGCAAAATCCTACTTTGATGGTAATTTGAAAAATATTGATGAAAAATGGAAGTTTTTTAAAAAGATATTTAAAAAAAAGAATCTTTTAAGAAAAGAGTGTATATTATTACCTTTCAAAACTTTAAAAAGAATTGTAGCAAAGTAATAAATGGTAAACATTAAACAATCAATTTTATCTGGACTATTTTCTGCAATCACAATTGGTATTTTAACATTGTTGACTTACAAGTCTCAGTACGGAGTATTTTTATTGGCTTCATTTGGTTCATCTATGGTTTTGTTATATGGGTACCCAGAAAGTCCATTTGCCCAACCAAAAAATGTTTTTTTTGGTCACTTAACGACATCAATTGTTGGATTAATTTTTTTATATTTTATACCACTGCCTATCTATTTATCAATTCCATTAGCTGTAGGTTTTGGTGTTGGTCTCATGATTTTATTAAATGTGACACACCCCCCTGCAGGTGGAAATCCCATTATAGTCATAATTGGAAGTGTCTCATATGATTACTTGTTAAGTCCAGTCATCACTGGATCAATAATTATTATCATTTTTGCAATAATTATTAACAGATTTATTTTGAAGAAATCATATCCAACTAAGAAATAATTCATTGCTTGGACCTAAAAAATAATGTTAGATGCCGTATAAAAATTAATACTTAAATATAGGAGAGTAAATGAAGATATTGTGTGTATTATACGATGACCCTAAAGGAGGCATGCCGAAATCATATCCTCTTGGTGATCTTCCAAAATTAGAGAAATATCCAGATGGGATGACTTTGCCTTCACCGAAAGGAAGGGACTTTACGCCTGGTGAACTATTAGGATGTGTTTCTGGTGAATTAGGATTAAGAAAGTTTTTAGAAAGTAATGGACATGAGTTTGTTGTAACAAATAGTAAGGATGGGGATGGATGCGAAGCTGATAAACATATAATTGACGCTGACATAGTCATATCACAACCATTCTTTCCATATTATTTGACAAAAGAAAGAATTGCTAAAGCAAAAAATTTAAAAATGGCGATCACTGCTGGTATAGGATCAGACCATGTTGATTTACAAGCTGCTATGGATAACAAGATAGATGTTGTTGAAGTTACTTTCTGTAATTCAAGATCAGTTGCAGAACATATTGTTATGATGATAGTTTCTATGGTTAGAGATTACCACAATCAACACAGAATTGTTAATGAAGGTGGTTGGAACATTGCTGATGCAGTACACAGATCATATGATGTTGAAGGAATGCACATTGGAACTGTAGCTGCAGGACGTATTGGGCTTGATGCATTAAGAAAAATGAAACCATTTGATGTTCATTTGCATTACTTTGATAGACACAAACTACCTGATGCTGTTGAAAAAGAACTTAACCTTACATTTCATGAGTCTGTAGAGTCAATGGTAAAAGTTTGTGATGTGGTTACAATAAATTGTCCTCTTCATCCAGAAACAGAAAATTTATTTGATGATGCTATGATTAGTAAAATGAAAAAAGGTGCTTACATTGTTAATACTGCACGTGGAAAAATTTGCAATCGAGAAGCTATTGCAAAAGCTCTTAAAAGTGGTCAACTAAGTGGTTACGCTGGTGACGTGTGGTTTCCTCAGCCTGCTCCAAACGATCATATTTGGAGAAGTATGCCCAATCATGGAATGACACCTCACACTTCTGGAACTTCCCTATCTGCTCAAGCTAGATATGCTGACGGAGTTAGAGAAATTTTGGAATGTTTCTTCGAAGGAAAAGAAATAAGAAACCAATACCTTATTGTAAAAGATGGTCAATTGGCCGGAATGGGTGCTCATTCCTATAGTAAAGGTTCAGCAACAGGTGGTTCTGAAGAAGCAGCTAAATACAAGAAAAAATAAAAATTAAAATTTAAAAAAAGCGGTTTATATTGATATAGATCGCTTTTTTTATGAATAAAATAAACTGGAATTTTGATAACACGTACTCTAATTTACCTGAGTCTTTTATAGAAGTTATAAATCCTATACCAGTACATAAACCAGAGCTTGTTTTAATAAATCAAAAACTTGCTGAGGAAATAAGTCTAGATTTTTCAAAAATTGATAATAAAGAATTGTCTAAAATTTTTTCTGGAAATATTTTACCAAAAGGGTGTAATTCGATAGCACAAGCTTATGCGGGCCACCAATTTGGTCACTTTACAATGCTGGGTGATGGTAGAGCAGTATTATTAGGTGAACATACATCAAAGGGAAATAAGAAATATGATATTCAATTTAAAGGTTCTGGAAAAACAGTTTTTTCTAGAAATGGAGATGGTCGCGCTGCACTGGGTCCCATGTTAAGAGAATATATAATGAGTGAAGCTATGAACTCTTTAAAAATTCCAACAACTAGAAGTCTTGCTGTAGTCAAAACAGGTGAAAATGTTGTGAGAGAAAGAAAACTTCAAGGTGCCATTCTTACTAGAGTTGCTTCTAGTCATATTAGAGTTGGAACATTTCAATATATTTCAGCAAGACAAAATATAAAAGAACTTAAACTATTATTTGATTACACTATAAACAGACATTATCCTGAAATTAAAGATTCTCAAAACCAAGCTTTAGAATTATTACAAAAACTTATCTTAAAACAATGTGATTTAATTGTGAATTGGATGAGAGTTGGTTTCATTCATGGAGTAATGAATACTGATAACATGACAGTTTCTGGGGAAACCATAGATTATGGACCATGTGCTTTTATGGATGTATATGATCCAAAAACTGTTTTTAGCTCTATTGATCAAATGGGTAGATATGCTTATTGTAACCAACCAGCTATTGCAAAATGGAATCTTGCTAGATTTGCTGAATGTTTAATTCCATTGATTGATAAAAATGCTGATGAAGCAATTAAAAAAGCTACTGAAAAAATTGATAATTTTGAAAAACATTATGAAGAAAAATGGATGAATATGATGAGAAATAAATTAGGATTATATTCCTCTGAAGATAAAGATAAGTCAATTATAATAGACTTATTAACATGGATGTATGAAAAAAAAAGTGATTATACTAATACATTTTGTCATTTAATGAAACTTAAGCCTGAAAAAGAAAAAATTTTTGAAGATAAAAATTTTTTAGTTTGGAAAAAAAGATGGAAAGAAAGATTACTTAAAAATAATAACACACTTGAAAAATCAATTAAATTGATGAGAGAGCACAATCCCCTTGTTATTCCAAGAAATTTTAGAGTAGAGCAAGTATTAAACTCAGCTGAAGACGGAGATTTAAAGCCACTAAAAAAATTTTTAAGTATTTTAGCTCACCCGTATACTGATCAAAAAAATATTTCTGAGTTTCAAAAAATATTGAAATCTAAAGAAAAATATCAAACTTTTTGTGGAACTTAAGAAATATCACTTAACAGCAATCACATTTAAACTTATTGGAACGTTATTATAAGGCGCATAATCACTGGTATCATTAAATAAAAAGAATGACTTCACTTTTTCAATCTTTTTAAATCCAGCCTCCTCAAGATAATCTTTAAGAAAATCATAATTCCATCCAAAATAATGATAATCATATTCATCTATTTGCCCCCCAAACATCATTCTCATTGCATGAAACTTAGCTTTTTTTGGTGCTTCTTTTGCCATAAATATTCTACATAAAATTTCCATATCAGGCACAGAAATATAAAATTTTCCATTGTTTCTTAATACTCTGTAAATTCCTTCAAGAGTTCCTTTAATTTTTTTTTGGTCAACATGTTCAACCACATGACTAGCATATATCTCATCTATAGAATTATCCTCAAATTGACTTAAATCAGAAATATCACCTAAAAAATCTACATCCTCTCCTTTTTGAATATTTAAAATTTTCCAACCCTCTTTCTTTTCTTTTCCACCAATATGAAGTTTCATTTTTTAAATTTTATAACACATAAGGTTCTGGTCTAGCTTTTTTACCTAAAACTCTTTCCACTGCCATGTTTGAAATATCAATAGACTGATATGAACCAGTTGTAATTAACTCAGTAAGAGCTCTTCCTATACCTGGTGCTTGCATTAAACCTCTGCCAGTAAAACCTGTTGCTAAATATACGTTATCAAATTTTGGATGTTTACCTACGACTGCATTATTATCTAATCTATTACAGTCATAGTAACCAGCCCATCCGCCTGTCAATTTCAATTCCTCCATTGCTGGTACTCTATTTGCTAAAGCAGGCCAAACAAGTTCCTCAAAATCATTCCAAGCTGGTTCGAGATCTTCGGCGTCAAATACTGACTTAGGTGATCCAGCTAGATATTCTTTACCCTCTGGCCTCCAATAAACTCCTGTTGTCAAATCTCCTGTCAAAGGCATTTCAGGGATATGTTTAGGACATTTAACTCTAAAGACAGTATGTTTTTGAGGTTCAACTGGTATATCCTCTAGAAGTTTTTTAGTCCAACACCCTGCAGCTGAAATAATTGTTTTGGCTTTTATTTCGGAAAGATTTTTAACATCACCTTTAATAAATTCTGCCCCAAGCTCTATAGCCTTACTTTTTAAAGCTCCATGAAACATAAAGGGGTCAATCCAACCTTCACTTTGATTATCAGTAAATGTTGCTGTCTCTATCCCTTCATTGTTTATATATGGAAAAAATTTTTTTAATTCAGAACCCTTAATATTTTTTGTTCCTGCATCACACGCTTTATGATTTTCTAACGCTTTGTATTGTTCTTCTGCATGCTCAGGGCCAAACATTAATAAATAACCATTAGTCACCATACTTGCAGTTGGGTTAGGATTCTTCTTTGTTTTTAGAAGTTCTGGAATTTTAAATATGAACTCTCTTGCAAATTTTCCCAGCAAAATATTTTCTGTTTGAAAAAATTGTCTTCTAAAACCACCTAGTGATAATGGAAAAGAAGCATTTTTATAAGTTGGATCTTTCTCAATAACCTTTACTTTTCTACCCTCTTTAGATAGAAAATATGCAGTTGCAGTTCCAATTATGCCCCCACCGATAATTACTACATCATCCATATTTAATTTAATATTAATAGGTTAAAATTGAGAAATAATGCATAGCATGACCAAAGTAAATAGGGAATCATTAAATAAGAACTTACTTTATTGACACGTTTAAATCTAATGAGCAAGATTATAATAAGCAAAATAAGAATCATCAAGTTTATCAAAGCTAAAGTAATATTATGAAAACCAAAAAAAACTACACTCCAAGTTGTATTAAATAGTATATGTATAAAATAAATGTAGATAGTATTCATGTCTCTCTTTTTAGAATGCCAAAAGAACCAAATTGATAATGTCATCATTAAATAAAGTGTTGTCCAAACAGGTGCAAAAATCCAATCTGGAGGGTTATAGTTTGATTTAATTAATTGAGAATACCATGGCTCTTTAAAGTTAATTGTTACTAAACCCCCTATAAATGAGGCAGAATAGGTGATGATAAAAAAGAGAACAAATGATAAGAATTTATTTTTTAACATATAAGTAATATACATCAGAATAACATGAATAAAAAAACTATTTGGATAACAGGTGGCAGTACTGGAATAGGCAAAGCCTTAGCTATTAAATTTTCTAATAAAGGATGGAATGTAGCTATTTCAGCAAGAAGGGAAAATCTATTAAAAGAAATATCAGATACTTACGATAATGTGTATGGATTCCCTTTGGATGTGACTGACAAAGTCAAGTGTAAAGAGGTATTTGAGAATATAAAGAATAAATTTGAGGATATTGACATATGTTTTTTTTCAACTGGCACCTGGAATCCAAAAAAAGAAAAGGATATTGATTTAGATCAAATTGAAGATGTTTTTAATATAAATTTTTTTGGTACTTTAAATTGTATTAAAGCAGTTGAAAAATACTTTAAAGATAAAAAAAATGGAACTATCACAATTGTATCTTCTATAGCTGGTTACAGAGGATTACCTAACTCAACTGGATATGGGCCATCTAAATCAGCCTTAAATAATCTTGCTGAAAGTTTGTATTTTGATTTTAAAAGATCAAATGTACGAGTTTGTTTAGTTTCCCCTGGATTTATTAAAACACCTATGACAGATAAAAATGATTTCAAAATGCCTTTTTTAAAATCTACTGAATATGCTGCAAACAAAATTTATGATGGTTTAGTTAATAAAAATGTTTTTGAAATTCATTTTCCAAAATCTTTAACAATGGTTCTTAAAATATTAAGTTTTTTACCTAGTAAAATTTATTTTAGCTTAGTTGGTAAAATGACAAAATATCAGAAAAACAATTAATCTTTTACAAATACAACAGTTAATTCTGCAACTTTAAAACCAAACTTTGTCATTATAGCTCTATTAATAGCAACTCTCTCATCTTGTTTAAAAATCCAATCATCAAAGGTGATTTTTAAATTTTTTCCCTTAACTGGCACCAATAAAACATACTCAAATTTGAAGGCTGGTCCATATGAATATCCCTTTGCCGTTCCTACAACATCTCCTGCTGTGCCTTCGTAATTATTTTCATCAATCTTAGTTATTTGCCATTGTCTTTTTTGAATTTCTCCATCATCCCAATTAAATTTTTCATCAAGGATCAATTGTTTACCATCCCATTTACCATTCAAGTCTGCAGTGAATTGCCTTGTGACCTTTCCAGATCTATTTTGAAGAACGCCCCATGCTTTAACGTTACCTGCTAAATATTCCTCAATAACAAGTCTTGGTTCTTTATTTTTGAAATCTTCTGGTTTCATAGAGTTATTTTTTGAGCAACTTGTAATTAATAAAAAAGAAATTATCAATAAAATTGATTTAATAAATATTTTGTCGCGCATAAATTTCATTTCCATACTATTTATTCTGAATTGAAAATTGAATTAAATCAATATTCTTTGACTTAAAACCTGCTTCACAATAACAAAGATAAAATTCCCACATTCTTTTAAACGTTAAATCAAAACCTTGCTTTTTAATCAAGTCCCATTTTTGAATAAATTCTTTTCTCCATAAGGCTAAGGTATTTGAATAATGATCTGCATAGGACTCGTAAGAACTTATTGTAAGTCCATTATTAGAGACAAATTTATTAATACTATTTTTGTTAGGAAGAAATCCTCCAGGAAAAATATATTTTTGAATGAAATCTTGTTTATTTTTATATCTATCAAAAAGAGTATCATCTATAGTAATTGCTTGAATTGCTGCTTTTCCATCACTAGATAAATTATTTTTAATAGTTTTAAAATAATTCTCTAAGTAATTTTTACCTACGGCCTCAATCATTTCTATAGATGCTATTGAATTATATTTGTCTTTTAAGTCTCGATAGTCTTTTATTTCAATATTTACTTTTTCATTTAATCCACATTTATGAATCCTCTCTTTAGCATATTCAAATTGTTTTTTTGAAATTGTTATGCAATCAAGTTTTACATCATATTTTTTTCCAAGGTATTCTGCAAAACCTCCCCAGCCACATCCAATCTCTAAAACTTTATCACCAATATTAGGTTTAATTAAATCAATAAGTTTTTGATATTTATTATTTTGAGCATCTGTCAGATTAATATTTTTTTCGTCAAAAATTGCACTAGAATAAGTTAAAGTTTTATCTAACCATAAGGAAAAAAATTCATTTCCTAAATCATAATGTTTAGCAATATTCTCTTTGCTTCTGTTTTTTGTGTTCTTTATAAAAATATTTTTAATATAATTAATAAATGGAAAATCTAAAATACCTGAAAATTTGTGAATTTGTTTTATATTTCTGGCAGTAATCTCAATTAATTTTGATAGATTATCTGTTTCGAATTCATTGTTCATATAAGACTCAGCTAAACCTACACTTCCTCCTTTAATTAAATTAAAGGTAAAATTAGGATTTTTTATCTTTATATTAGCTTTAAGAGAACTTTTCGAGTCACCAAATTGAAAACTTTTACCATTATGATTAATAAGTTCTAAATGACCATATTGAATATCTTTTAAAATATTAAAAACAACTTTATCTGATAAATAGTTTATATTCATTAACTTTCAAATGTTACATTATTTTTAATTTTAAACTTTTTTTTAATAAATTTAATTCCTTTACTCCATAATTTAAACGCTTCAAAATGTATCGCAGAAATTATTTTAAATGTCATAAGTGGGTGTTTTAGATATGATTTTAACAATTCTTTACTGCTAAGGTCCACTCTTTTACCATCTTGAGACGCATATAAAATTTTTTCATTTATTTGATACTGATCTATTATAACTGAAATCTTCTCTCCAGGTTTTAAAATTCTGAAAAAATAATTACAATCCATTTCAATAAATGGTGAAACATGAAATTTTTTAGAGCAATTATGTTGAAAAAGTTTAGCATCTTGTTCAACTTTAAAAATATATGTATGTTGCTCACCAAAAGTATTTTTGACCTCATATAAAATTGAAATTAATTTATCGTTTAAATCATAAATAAAAAAAACACTCAGTGGATTAAATACATACCCTAAAATTCTTGGATAGCATAAAAGTTTTATTTTTATATCTTTTGAATTTATGTTGTTTTCAAGCAAATTTTTCTTAACCCATTCAATTAATGACGATCCATCTCTATTCCCATGATCTTTTTCAAAAAAACTAATAAGGTTGAATCTATTAAATGAAAAAAAATTAATTTTCTTATCTAATTCATTTAACTCAGATAAATCTATAAAAAGTGAAAAAACACTATATTTAAAAAAATGAGCTTTTGGCTTATATCTTTTATGAATAACAGTTCCATTATATATTGAGCTAGTCATTTAAGTTTTTTATCATTTCAATAGAAGATTTTATTCCATCCTCATGAAATCCGTAACCAAAATAACTCCCACAAAATAATAAATTTTCTTTATTTTGAATGTTTTTTAAATTTTTTTGATTATCTAGTGCTTTTTGGTCATAATATGGGTGGGTAAATTTTATTTTCCTCAAAATCTTCTCCTCAGGAATATTTTTAAATGGATTTAAAGTTAAAAAAATATTTTTTTCAATCTTAAGATTTTGTAATAAATTCAACCAATAAGAAAGAGAGCTTTTATCAAGATTATTTGAGTCCACAAAAGAATTCCAAGATGACCAATTTTTTTTATTTTTTGGCATCATTTTTTCATCAAAGTGTAAAACAGCATAATTTTCTTTATAATCAAAGTTGGCTAAAATATTTTTTTCCAACTCAGTTGGATCTTTAATAAGAGTGAGAGCTTCATTTGCATGTGTTGCTAACACAACTTTATCATAATCAAAAAACTCGTTGTCTCCACCATAATAGACTTGAACACCTGATGAAGTTCTTTTAATAGAGTTGATTTGATAATTTTTAAAATATTCGCCACTTATATGAGATAAGACTTTATTAACGTAAGTTCGACTTCTTTGAGAAACCGTATACCATTGCGGTCTATTACTTAATTTGAATAGTCCGTGATTTTGAAAAAATTTTAAAAAAAAATTCATTGGCATTTTTCCAGCTTCGGTGGGCGGCATAGACCAAATCGCTGAAACCATTGGAATTATATGATAGTTTTTAAAACTTCTTGACCATTTATTTTTCTCTAAAAATTCGTGTAAAGTGATTTCTTGAGCAAGAGTGGAAATTTTATCACACGATTTATAAAATTTGAGAATATCAAAAAACATTTTGATAAATTCAATATTAAATAAATTTGATTTATTTGAAAAAATACCTCTTAAACCTTTACCACAATATTCATATTTACTGTTTTCTACAGAAACAGAAAATGACATATCACTTTTCTCAATTTCAACATTAATTTCTTTAAAAAAATTTATTAAATTAGGATAAGTTTGATGATTAAAAACGATAAAACCAACATCAACTGGTATTCTTTTACCATCTATATTAATATCAATTGTATTTGAATGACCTCCAAAATGATCCTCTTTCTCAAAAAGATCTACATGATGTTTTTTTGAAAGATAGTAAGCAGCACTTAAACCTGATATTCCTGAGCCGATTACAGCTATTTTCATCAACTAAGCTGCATCTTCTTTAAATTCATCCATACTTGGACAAGTACAAAAAATATTC
>MDTD01012007.1_pt1 | contig 10084 bp, 9 predicted proteins | sample 811221 | NCBI WGS metagenome assembly MDTD01 (sample SAMN05326646, study PRJNA326480) | marine metagenome | isolation source: seawater | place: Pacific Ocean: South West | collected 2011
AATGACTTTCTTCAACTGCATACTCAATTTTATCAGTCCAAGACATAGCATTTTCATCTATAAATTTGGTGGTGATATATATCATGCAGGGTATCGAAAAATCGTGAAGTATTGGAGCAGCTACACTTAAATTATTTTCAAAACCATCATCAAACGTTATCGCAAAAGAATTTGGAGGTAAAGGTTTTTTATTAGAGCAATAATAAAGTATTTCATTCATAGAAACAGGATTTCCAAACTTTCTTAGTTCTCTCATACTTTCTAGAAAAATATCTTCATCAATATGTTTTCCTGTATAGTTTCTTATCTTATTATTGTGGTTTTTTATTACTCCATGAAATAGGAAAATACAGAAATTTTTTTCTTGCAATTTCAATTTTAATTTTTCTGGTAGATGTTTATCGTGATGCATGATTAAAAACTTTTTATATAATTTGAAAAATTTTTTAAAGCGATTGATTTTAATACTGCGGGCATTGCTGAGTAATATCTCCCGATTTGTTTTTGTTTAGTTGAAATAAAAAAAGAATTATCCTCAAACATTTTTATAGCTTTTTTTACTAAATCTACGCATAATTCTGTGTTTTCTGATCTTAGTGTTTTTAGAGAAGAGTTTTTAGTAATAGGAACTTCTTTTTTAAAAATAATTTCACCATTATCAAGCTTTTCATCAAGCTTATGAATAGTAGTTGTTATTTTATTGAAATCTTTATGATAAATTGCCCATAGATGGCTATCTAGACCTCTATAGTATTCGGGATCTCCTCCATGCAGATTAAGAATCGTACCTCTATAAGAGTTAATAAAATTTTCGTTAATTTTCCCTGTACCAAATACGATTGATATATTTGTTTCCTCGCCCTTAATTAAATTTATTGCATCTAATGAATTAATTGATTTGAATTTTTTTGTTTTAGCAATATCTTCGATTTTTGTATTTTTCCCGCTAAACCATTTTTCTATTTCATAAATATCTCTTTCTTTTTCAAAATCATGAAATGTTTTAAAAGGAAATGGTTTTTGGTTATTAGATTCTAAAAAAACATTTACTTCTATTCCAATTTTTATTAATTCCTTTACGAAAAAAGTATGATGAACAGTCTGAGTAGTTAAAATTGTTAGTTTCATTATTCTTTGAGCATCTCCGGCAAAATTATTTCACCCATGTTGATTGTTTTTTTTAATCGTTTACCAATGATTTTTCTTTCATCTCCTGGAGAAGTTCCAATTCCTGGACGAACCCAAGTTAGATCATCTAAGGTAATTTGATGGTTGATTGGCATGTTTTTTTTTGCTGCTATTGATCTTCTTACAGCCTTAACAATATCTTTTTCACATGGTTGAATTCGTTTAATTCCATTCCCCATCATTATCTCAACTTTTCTTATGCTTTTTACTAGTATTTTGAGTTCTTTAGGATCCGAAGAAAGTTGATGATCTCTAAATTCTGAATAGTTTTTATCTAGAGTAAAGTGCTTTTCAATTATCTTTGCACCTAAAGATACTGCGGCTATAGATGCTTCTATTCCTATTGTATGATCTGAATAACCTATTATTGCTTTTGGAAATTCATTTATCATATTTTTAATAACATTTATATTTGCATCTGTTTCAGGTACTGGGTAGCTTGATACACAATGTAAAAATGCGAGGGGAAAATTTGTATAATTATTGAGCCATTTTAAATATATATTTTTTATGTAGTTTAAATCTGTTATTCCAGTTGAAATAATCGTAGGCTTACCAAATTCAAATACTTTTTCAATTAATTGTATAAAGTTATTATCTCCTGATGATATTTTAAAGATGTCTTGGAAAGTATTTAAAAAAGAAGCACTTTCCAAGTCAAAAGGAGTTGAAAATAAAATTATATTGGACTGTTTTGCAAATTTAGCTAATTCTAAGAATTCATCGTTGGATAATTGGAATTTTTTAAGCATAGAAACTCTTTTGTAATCAGAAGAAGTCACATATTTTTCAGGAATGTATGTTTGGAATTTGACTGCATCGGCGCCAGCTGCTGATGCTTCTTTTATGAGTTCCTTTGCTACTTCAAAATTACCTTCATGATTATTACCGATCTCTGCGACAATAAAAACACGATCTTTATTATTAAAATTACTTTCTTTCATAAGTGAATGTGAAAAATATATTCCGAATACTTCAATTTATATCCTAATTTACTATAAAGGTTAATTGCTCCAATATTGGTCAATTGTGTTCCAACATTAATTCTTTTTATTCCATTAGACAAATGAAGATTAACAAAATTAATCATTTCTGTTCCAAAATTTCTCCCTCTATATTTTTTGTCTACAGCAATTAAGTCTATAGTTAATTCATTTAACTTATTTTTTATTAAAAGTAAAAAACCTATGATTTTACCCTCATTTTCAGCAACTATAAGATGATCTCCTCTTTCACCTTTAAAAAAGTTTGAAGCCCACTCTTCTTTTATTTTTGATGCTATGGATTTTTTTATTTGGATATCCTTGTAAAATCTACTTTCAGTAAAAGAATTAGAAGCTATAGCCCTAATAGCTTTTTCATCTCTAATATTTGCATATCTTATATTTTGTAAATTATCTTTTTTATAGATCAAATTTTCAAACTTTTCATTAAAGAAATACAATCCTATATCAATTAATTTAAAACCTAATTGTTCTGCCTTTTTAATTTCTTCAAGATTATTAGATCTGATTTTTACCTCTATGAATATATTTTTTGGCAAATTTTCAAAAGAATTAATATTAGAAATTTCTTTTAATTTATATGCTTTTTTATTTAAGATATTGCTCAACCATTCATCATGATTCAATTTGTACATTTTTTTTGAAATAAATTTGGATTATTTAAGGCAAACTTCTTATACCAATTAATATATTTAATAAACCCTTTTTCTATAGGATTATTAGGATGGTATCCAAGTAAACTTTTTGCCTTTTCTACTGATAAAGTTCCTCTCTCAGGCATTAACGAATCTCTTGGATTATATTTAACTTCTATTCCTTCAAATTTGCTTTTTACAAGTTCAGCTAAATTATTGATTTTTCTAGATGATCCATAAGTAATATTGAATATTTCATTTTTAGCGTTTTTGTTAACTATAGATAAAACTATTCCTTGTATTAAGTCATCTATATAAGTGAAATCTAAGGACTCTTCTCCATCTCCATTAATTGTTAAATCCTTTCCGTCTAGGGCATTTTCTATAAACGCTTGCCCAACTCTTCTGCTTACACAACGTTCTCCATACAGTGCAGAGGGCCTAATAATCGTGTACGGGATATCAAATACCTGATTATATCCTATGATAATTTTCTCAGCTGCAAATTTTAACGCTCCATATATTCCTAAAGGATTACAAATTCTTTCTTCTGAAACAGATTCATTATCAAAATTCCCATAAACCATTGATGAAGATAAATAAATTAAGTGAGTATTGATTTGTTTTATCGAATCTAAAACGTTCTCTAATGTTCTTAGACTATGGTCAAATGTTGTATATGGATCTTTATTTGATCTATTTGCGTGAGCAACTGCTGCGAGATGAATAACGCTATCTGGCTTGATATCATCTAATATCCTAGAAATTCTATGATAATCTCTTGCATCTTCTATATGCAAATTAACTTCACTTTCTTTCATTAGTTTTAGTCTAGAGTTTATGAAAGATAAGTATCGCTCTGAGTTCGGATTATTAAGGTAATTAGATGTATAGAAGCCTAAATTATTTACTTGTAAATTATCTATTACATGAACTTTTGCTCCTAGTTCAGAAAGCTGTATTGATAAATTATGACCTATAAATCCTCCTCCTCCAACAATGCAAATTTTTTTCTTTAAGAGCTTTTCTTTAATTTCTAGATTATTCATACAAATTCTTTTAATATCTTTGTGGTCGATTCTACAATAAAGTGCATATCATTTTCGTTAAGATGTGGTCCTACAGGTAGAGAGATAATGTTGTCACTGAGAGTCGCAGAATTAGTAAATAATGAAAGATCAAAACCATACTTTTTCTGATAATATTGCATCCTCGGAACAGGATTAGGATAATAAATACTTGTTCCAATTCCATGTTCTTTCATTTTGTTCATAATTTCTGACCTTTTAAATCTTAATTTATTGTCTAGCAACATCCCACAACAATAATGAGAACTAATAATTTTTGAGTTTACTGGTTGCGATAAAATTCTTAATTTGTTGTTATCCTTAAATCCTTTTTCTAGGATTTCGAAATTTTTTCTTCTACTTTTTAAAAATCTCGGAAGTTTTTTAAGTTGCTCTATGCCAATAGCTGCATGTATCTCACTCATTCTATAGTTAAAACCTAAATCGGTAACTTCGTATATTCCTTGAGTTTTTCTTTCTGAGTGGGTTTTATCTATGCCGAATGCTTTTGCTTTTTTTAATTTATTTCCTAATCTTTCATCTTTTAAAATTATCATACCTCCTTCAGCAGTTGTTAAATGCTTTATAGGGTAGAAAGAGAACACTCCAGCATCTCCAATTAAACCTGTATGAGTACCATTTAATTTCGCTCCAGGTGAGAGGGCACAATCTTCTAAGACAAAAAGGTTATAACTCCTCGCTATTTCCATAACTTTTTCCATATTTACAGGCACACCAAGATAATGAACAACTGCAATTGCTTTTGTCTTAGGGGTAATTGCAGATTCAATTAATTCTGTATCTATATTTCCGTCTTCTTTAGATACATCAATAAAAATAGCTTTTGCTCCAACTAATTCGACTGCATGTGCAGTGGCGACATGGGTTTGAGCAGGAACTATAACCTCATCTCCTCTGCCAAGGCCTAATGCAAAATATACTAAATGCATTCCCGCGGTACAAGAACTCACAGATATAGAAATTTTCGCTCCTGTATAATTCTTGAAATCCTCCTCAAATTGAATAGCATTTGGTCCGTGAACTAAGATGGGATTTTCTAAAACTTTTTTAACAGCTTCCTTTTCTTCAGTTTCTATTATGGGTCTTCCAAAAGGAATTTTCATCTGGCGAAATCCAAGTAAGAGATATTTATAGTTTCATTTGTATTCAATGACTCCTCAATAGCTAATGAAACATTCATTGCATTGAATACATCATTCTCAGAAACTTCGGGTATGGCATTATTTATTATACATTCAACAAAAGCACAAATCATATCGCCTTTTCTAACTCCAGGATAATTGTCATTATTTAGAGAGGGAGTTTGATAAGGGTCTCTGTTATAAAAATATGAACTACCCAAAGGACCATGATAAAAGGTCGCTTTATCACAATAAACAGCTAATTTATGCCCATGTGGGATTACTGAAGGAAAATTCGAAATTACGTGGCCTATTGCCCCATCTTGAAACACTAATTGTGCAGATACACAATCGGGAAACTTAAAGTTAGAATTTTTTGTTGCAAGTTTGGTTCCTACAGCTTTGACGCTAAGAATCTTCTTTCCAGAAAGCCATAATAATAAGTCAATGAGGTGAATACCTCCTCCGTGCATAACTGAATAAAAAGGTATTTCTCCTCTCCAACCACTTAATATTTTATGTAGTCTCCCGTAATCATAATTGGATTCAAATAAATAAGGAGTTCCTAGTTCTCCTGATTTTAATTTTTTTCTTAATTTAATAAATCTCTCTGTCTTCCTAAGTATTAAGTTAGAAGAAAGTCTTAAGTGTTTTTTTTGCCTTAACTTTAATGCTATTGAATTATATTCTTGTCTATTTAGACATAAAGGCTTCTCTACAAATACATGTTTATCATTATCCAAAGCTTTTAATACTTGATCATGATGATAATTATCAAATGATGCTATTGAAACTATATCGATTTCGGGATCCTCCAATATATCGTTTGGATCTTTGGATGCTGAACATAAAGGATTTTTTGAATGAACCTCTTTTAATTTTGTCTCGTCAAAATCGCAAATTTTTTTAACAATACATTTTTGATGTTTTTGGTAGCCATATATGTGCTGCTCTCCTACTCCCAAACCTATTACAGCAGCATTTAAAGGTTTATGTTTTGGATATTGATTATCTTTATCCATATTTTTTTAAATACAGTAAAGCATATTCTTCATAATCATACTTCAATTTACCTTCCTTATTAAGACTTAAATTTATTAGAGACTCAATTTTCTTAAAATCATCTTTTGTATCTACTGATAGTTGAACCTTTGAAAAAATCTTGTTACTGGATTTGAAATTTACTATTTTATAGTTATTTTTTCGTTGATAAAAACCTCTTGTAACATGCTCTTTTTCATTAGAGGATAGATCTTCCTGGTAAAGTTTTTTAAGTGAATCTAATTTTACTAATTCTACTGATTGACCTTTAGGAAAAGTTCTTTTTTCAACATTGGATATTATATCAAAGTTGTTATCTTTACTAATTGAGATGGCTCTATCAATAAGCTTTGGATCTATTAATGGGCTATCTCCACAAATTCTTACAAAATAGGGACTATTAAATTTTTCACAGGATTTTATAAAACGATCTATCACATTTTCTAGACTTCCTCGAAAACAAGAAATGCCTTCTTTTTTTGCAAAAATATCGATAAGATCATCTGTTCTTTGATCAGATGTTGCAATAATGATTTGGCTCTTAAGTTTTGTATTTTTAAGTCTTTCAATTATCCACTTGAGCATCGGTTTACCTGCAATTTCTTTGAGGACTTTTCCAGGTAATCTTTCAGAATTTAGTCTAGCTTGTACTATTATCAACAAAATTTAAATATCCTAAATTCTAATTGGATTTATTTCTCTTGGTACAATTCCTTTTAAATCAAAAATCACACCATTATCATTAAGTAACGATTCCCACTTATCTCTTTCCCACAATAAGTATTGATTATGAGCTATTGCAACTATAATTAAATCAAACTTATTGCTTTTACTTAATGAACTAACAATATCTAATTTAAATTCTTTTTTTACTTTTTCTGCATTAATCCAAGGGTCAAATATTTTAGTTTTCATTCTATATTTGTTCATCAAATGAACCATTCCAGGAATTCTTGTATTTCTAATATCTGTACAATTTTCCTTAAATGTAAAACCTAACACTAGTACATTTGCATTTGATATTTTATTTCCTCGTTTTGCTAATTCAAGAACAACTTGATCTACAATCCATTCTCCCATTTGATCATTAATTCGTCTCCCAGCAAGCACAACATATGGATAATAACCTGTTTGCTTTGCCTTATATGCTAAGTAATATGGATCAACTCCAATGCAGTGCCCTCCTACTAACCCTGGTTTAAATTTAAGGAAATTCCATTTTGTTGAAGCAGCTTCGATAACATCAAGTGTATCTATACCTAATCTATGAAAGATAATGGCGAACTCGTTAACTAAAGCAATATTTAAATCTCTTTGAGTATTTTCAATTATTTTACATGCTTCAGCCACTTTAATTGATGATGCTCTATATGTACCTGCAGTAATGAAAGATTTATAAAAATTATCTATCCAAATACTGGCATCTGGATTTGAACCACTTGTTACTTTCGTTATTTCAGACAGTTTGTGATTTTTATCTCCAGGATTTATTCTTTCAGGACTATAGCCCACAACAAAGCCGTCTTTTTCATTAAGTTGAAGCCCAGAATATTTTTCTATTATTGGAATACAAACTTCCTCTGTAGCTCCAGGGAAAACAGTGCTTTCAAAAATTATAATTGGGCAGGTTTTATTTTTTAAATTTTTTTTAAAGTCCTTATTTCTTTCCCTTATAGAATAGCCAATAGTCTTGCAAGCGTTTTCTAATGGGCTAAGATCTGGAAGATTTGCTTCATCAACAGGAGTTGGCACAGTCACAATCAAAATATCTACTTTGTAAAGTGAGCTTTCTTTATAAGTAAAATCAATATTTTTTATATCTTTTAATTCTTCAAAGGAAACTTCTTGATTAGAATCAAATCCCTCTTTAAGTTGATCAACTCTAAGTGCATTTACATCAAAAGCTATAATTTTATTACTCAATAGTTCGTATTGGGAATTAATACTTTTAACTTTTGCAATCTCAATAGCTAAAGGTAAACCCACATATCCCAAACCTATAATGCCGATAATATAATCATTTGGATCTGGAAGATTTAAATCATTCAAAATATTCATTTTCTTATCTACTCATTATAAATCATATAATGAAGCGGTTTTTTTTACTAGGAGATGTTAGACATATTTATAACAAGATCCGCCAACTCAAAACTTGCAGTAAATGCTGGTGAAATAGCATTAAGTATATGTGTACTTGAGTTTCCATTTAGTGAAATAAAATCATCTTCAAGTTTTTTCGTTTGATTATTAAATAATTGAGATCTTATTCCAACTTTCTGGCTTAATTGTATATGTTTTGATCTAATTGATGGAACCAACTCTTTTGCTGCTTTTATCAAAAAAGGTGTAAAAGATAACAGTGACTGCTCATGAATATACCTGCGCATAGAATTTTCATTGAAAATGTAATTCTTTGAGATAATAGCAAGATTTTGAATTGAAACTAACGGTTCTATTGCTTTTAACCCTTTATAGTTTTCTCTGCCCCAAGCAAAAGTGGCAGTTGGTCCAATCGATACTGGTTGGTACTTATTTGCACTTGGAGTAAAATGAACACCAAGAAATGGCATATTAAGGTCTGGGACTGGATATAAATTTCTTTTTATAGTTGATGGAAAATTTTTATTTATATCCCAATACATGCCTTTAAAAGGAATTATGCGATATTCTTTGCCAACATTAAATATATGAGCAATCTTGTCTGCATTTAATCCTGCACAATTAAATAAGTATTCATATTGAATTGCTTCTTCATTATTTAAATAAATTTTTTGATCTTTAACAATTATTTTGTATTTGTTTTGAGAAAAGTAAAACTTTACTCCTCTCTCAATTAATTCAGATTTTAAGGAATCTAAAACCTCAATAGGTTTAATAATTTTAGTATTGGGACTCCAAAGTGCCCTTCCAGATGCAGTCCTTGCCTCAGGTATCAGTTTTTTTAATTCTTTTTCGTTTATTATTTCTATTTGAGCACCATTCTTTCTTCCTCTATTAGCAATTAAATCAAGCTGTTTATCTAAATAATTCTTTTGAGCAACAATCACTTTTCCACAATTGTTTATTGTAAGTCCTTTATTTTGAGCCCATTTAACAAGCCGTTTGCCTCCTCTTACGCAGACTTTAGCTTTCAGTGAATCATTTTTGTAATAAACTCCCGCATGTATCACTCCACTATTTCTTCCAGAACTATGCATTCCAATAGATCTTTCTTTATCGATGATACAAATATTTTTGGAAATATTTCTTTCCAAAAGTTGATAAGCAATAGATAAACCAACCATACCCCCACCTAAAATTATGTATTCATATTTATTTGTTAGATCATTCTCAGGCATGAATTTAATTACTGATAAGCTTTAAGATATTTTATAGTAAATTTTAATCGCTCTTACACAAAATAATTTTGCTAATAAAGTGATATATAATTAGATTTTTTATTTTTTATTTCTATTATTTTGTCAAAACATTTAAGAGAATTAAGTCTATGTGTAATTAATATGATTGTTATTGAACTATTTAAATTTTTTATAGCCTCCATAAGCTGGCTTTCCGTATTTTGATCTAGTGCACTAGTTGCCTCATCAAAGATAAGTATCTTTGCTCCTTTGTACAATGCTCTAGCTATTCCAATTCGTTGTATTTGTCCCCCGCTCAGTCTCACGCCTCTTTCTCCTACAAGAGTGTTGAATTTATATTTTGAATTCTCAAAAAAATCAAAAATTTGAGCTTCTTTTGCAGCAATTTTAACTTTCTTTAAATCAATTTCTTTTTTTGGTAAACCGAAAGCAATATTTTCCATAACAGTATTATCAGTTAAAAAAATTTGTTGCGGAACGTGAGCTATGGATGCTTGCCATTTTAAGATTGAATCATAGCTTTTAAGTTTATAAAGATCTTGATTGTCCAGAAGAATCTTGCCCTTAGTTGGTTCAAGTAGGCCTAAAATAATATCCATAAGTGTGCTTTTCCCTGCACCTGTTTCTCCTATTATTCCAACTCTCTCC